>ERZ772764.1439-NODE-1439-length-14978-cov-3.926690_pt1 | contig 14978 bp, 11 predicted proteins | sample MGYA00512163_ERZ772764 | MGnify/ENA primary metagenome ERZ772764 (study PRJEB29015, sample SAMEA2737903) | human oral metagenome | biome: human oral; feature: human-associated habitat; material: dental | place: China | collected 2094 ... | reverse complement strand
TGTTGACCAGATCGGTCAACCTGGCGTGGACCGGTCCGACGCTGGCCGGCCTGACCAGCCTGACGCCGCCCGGCCTGCGGGGCATGCCACGGCGTCGCACCGGCACCACCATGTCCAGGGCTCCCACTGCTCCCTGCCTGACTGCGCCCGGCGCGAGGCCGAGGAGGCCAAGGAGGCCGCGGCCGCTGGCGCAGGGGCGGCCGGTGCGGCTGACGCGCAGGCACCCGACGGGACCGGTGCGCAGGTCACGGCCGTGCGAGGTGCCGACGACACGGGCGCGACCGGGGGCGTGGACGCCACCGGGGCCGACCTGGAGCAGCCCTCCCAGGAGGTGCGTGACCTCTTCGGCCTGGCCTTTGCGGGGGCGGAGCACTTTGCGCAGATGCTGGCCGAGGAGGGGCAGCTACGCGGGCTGGTCGGACCGCGCGAGCTCCCACGCCTGTGGAGCCGTCATATTGTCAACTCCGCGGCGGTCGTCCCCTTCCTGCCGCGGCGGGGGACGGTGGTGGACGTCGGTTCCGGGGCCGGCTTCCCGGGCGTGGTGGTCGCCCTGCTGCGTCCCGACCTGGAGGTGACGCTCATGGAGGCCATGGAGCGCCGCGTGGAGTGGCTCGACGTCGTCGTCGAGGAGCTCGGGCTGGATAACGTCACTGTCCGACGGGCCCGGGCGGAGGAGGTCGGGGAGCAGTACGACGTCGTGACGGCACGTGCGCTGGCCAACCTGTCCAAGCTGGTCCGGCTGACCGCGAGGCTGGTGCGTCCTGGTGGGGCGATCCTCGCGCTCAAGGGCTCCCGGGCGGAGGCCGAGGTCGAGGAGGCCAGGTACGTTATTAAGAAGGCGCGGTTCAGGCCCGCGGTGGTGCACGACGTGGTGGCGCCAGGGGAGGAGCTGACCAAGGTGGTGGAACTGAGGCGAATCCACTGAATATGCGTGATAATAATCACATGTTATGCCATGGGAAGACACGGTTCTCCGCGGGAAGGGCGTCCGGCGGAGGAAGCGAGGCCGCTCTGCCGTAGACTGAGGTGGCCAGCCGCATCGGCTCGGAACGTCGTCCCAGGAGAGCCACGTGTCGTCTATCTTTGACCAGCTTCAGGCCGATCATAAGATCCTGTCTGAGGTGGCGGAGGGTGACTTCCCACGCCCCACGCAGACCCGGGTCATTGCTGTCGCAAACCAGAAGGGCGGTGTCGGGAAGACCACAACCGCCGTCAACGTGGCCGCGGTACTGGCGCAGGGCGGACTTGAGGTCCTGGTGATCGACGCCGACTCCCAGGGCAATGCCTCAACGGCACTGGGCGTGGGGCACCGTGACGGGACGATCTCCATCTACGACGTCCTGGTGGAGGGCACGCCTATTAGGGACGTGGCCGTCCAGACGCGGTTCACGCCGAACCTGTGGTGCGTACCTGCCACCATTGACGTGGCCGCCGTCGAGATTGAGCTGATCGACGCCGAGCGGCGTGAGTCCAGGATGCGCATGGCGCTGCGTGAATACCTGCTGGGACGACGGGAGCAGGGACTGCCCCGGCTGGACTACGTGCTTATCGACTGTCCGCCGAGCCTGGGCATTATGACGATTAACGCCTTTGTCGCCGCTGGCGAGGTCCTTATCCCCATGCAGGCCGAGTACTACGCCCTGGAGGGCCTGGCCCTGCTCACCCGTTCCATTAACAGGATCGCCGAGATACACAACCCGGTGCTCGGAGTCTCCATGATCGCCCTGACCATGTTCGACAAGCGCACCATGCTGTCGCGGGACGTGGAGGCAGAGGTCCGCAACTACTTCCCGGAGGCCACTATGGAGACCCGGATACCGCGGTCGGTGAGAGTGGCGGAGGCGCCCTCCTACGGGTCGCCGGTGGTCTTCTGGGATCCCCGTTCAACTGGTTCCGTGGCTTATGCGAAGCTAGCTCAAGAAATCGCAATGCACGGCGTTGCTCACACGATGACTGAGGGAGAGACCTGATGGCACAGAAACGACGCGGTCTGGGGCGCGGACTCCAGGCACTCATTCCAGATACGCAGCTGGAGAGCCCGAACCAGAGGCCCTCGGACGTCTTCTTCCCGGCTGGGCACCGACCTCCCCGGTCTCACTTTGGGGGCACCCTGACGGCGGAACCCGTCAGGACCGCCCCTGACCGCACCTCGGTACTGGGGGATCGTCAGGTGACAGAGGTGACGGCAGCGTTGCTTGCCCCCAAGCCTCGACGACGCAGTGGGGGAGGGCGCAAGGTTGCTGCCGCAGGTGCGACGACGACCGATGTTTCACGTGAAACACCGGTGGACTCACAGGCTCCTAAGGGTGCTGCGGGTTCGGACGGAGCTGTCCAGGAGCCTCGGGGCCGGTCTGAGGTAAGGCCAACAGGGTCTCGCGTGGAGGGTCCCGCGACGACGAACTCGACAGAGACCTCGACCCCCTCCAGTGCCGAGACGTCATCGGCTACGGGGGAGGGGGCTGTGCCTGACGCGGCACTCGCTCTGGGTGACGGGGTACCTGGCAAGGACGGCGGAGAGGCCAGCAGTGCTACGACCTCCGTCCCTGAGGTCAAGGCCGCAGTCGACAAGGCGTCAGATGCTGGTGCAGATAGCTCCGGTGGTGGGGCAGACGCTCCGGACGAGGCAGATGCCTTGGTAGCGAAGACAGGTTCCGCAGGGAATGAGGCGGGCACCTCGGTTGGCGAGGCGCCCGCTGTCGTTAGTAAGGCGTCTTCCTCGACGGCGCAGTCTGCGAGCAGCAAGTCCGGGGCGGCAGGTAGCACGAAGCGTGTTTCACGTGAAACGTCGCGTCCCGACGGGGAGGTCGATCCTGACGGCCTGGTCCCGGTTCCGGGGGCCACCTACGCGGATCTGCCGCTGGATGCTATTGTCCCGAACCGGCGTCAGCCGCGTCAGGTCTTTGACGAGGACGAGATCGCCGAGCTGGTGGCGTCGATGAAGGAAGTCGGCCTGCTCCAGCCCATTGTGGTGCGACGTATTGACGAAGGCTCGGATGAGGGCGATGCCCGCTACGAGCTCATTATGGGCGAGCGGCGTCTGAGGGCGGCCAAGGCAGCTGGTTTCAAGAAGATTCCGGCGATTGTCCGCTACATTGAGGACGAGGATCTCCTGCGGGACGCCCTGCTTGAGAACCTGCACCGGGTCCAGCTCAACCCCCTGGAGGAGGCGGCAGCCTACCAGCAGCTGCTCGACGACTTCTCGTGCACGCATGAGGAGCTGTCACGACGGATCGCACGTTCGCGGTCCCAGATCTCCAATACGCTCCGTCTAATGAAGCTGCCGCCGCTGGTTCAGCGTCGGGTGGCTGCGGGAGTCCTGTCAGCCGGTCACGCCAGGGCACTTCTTGGCCTGCCTGACGCAGCTGCAATGGAGCGCCTTGCTCAGCGTATTGTGGCTGAGGGGCTCTCGGTGCGCGCGACGGAGGAGGCGGTGGCTCTTCATGACGAGCCAGCTAAGAAGAGGAAGTCCTCCCGGGCTCGTGCGGTGGCAATGACGGCTCTGGCCACACGTCTCTCTGACACCTTCGACACCCGGGTCAAGGTGGTCCAGGGAGCAAAGAAGGGCCGGATCACCATTGAGTTTGCCGGTAAGGATGACCTGGCTCGCATTATTGAGGCCTTGGCTCCAGGGACGTCGCTTCAGGAGTGAGGGTACAGGCACGCATTGGTAGGCGCTCTTCCTAGTAGGAGGCGCGTGGCAGGAGCAGGGTACATCTTCCTGTACCAAAGGGGATGCCCGGGTATGGTCGGGTTACCGTATGGCCGGAGCTGCCGGTGGTGGCCGTCTTCTTCCTGGGCTCAGCTCCGGGGCTGGTTACCGCGCGCCAGGACTGGAGTGAGCGCATGGCCCCGCGCGCCAGCGGGGACACGGCCCGGTCGGTGAGCCCGGCCTGCGGGTGGTCGGTGGGCCCCGCACGCCAGCGGGGACGCGCGTGTCGAACGCGCAATAAAGCGGGACGAAGAGCGTGGCCCCACATGCCAGCAGAGATGTGCTTTATGGCGGGCTCCGAGTACTCTACGTGGCCCGCACGCCAGCGAAGATGCGGTTGGTTGCTGTGCGCTAGGACTGGAGAGATCCTTGTCCTTCTCAGGTATCTGACCCCTGCTGCCTCCTAGGGGAGAGGGGCGCTCAGTTATCTCCACATTGCCACTGAACAGGCGTTGGGGCAGTTCTTGTCTTGCTCTACGTCAAGGGACTGTCCTGGGAACGAGGTCTGCCGAGGAGATTGGCGTGGCGCCTTATCCGACGTCAAGGGGTTGTCAGCGGTCCAGGCCGTCGCCGCGTCCGGTCTTCCCCTGCATTAAGGGAGCTGGTTCCTTCATCCGCAGCCATCTGTATGACGCCGCCGTGGACGATATCTCTCTGCGTCAGGAGGCTGCCACCGGTCCAGAACGCCGTGTGAACCGTACTCGGTCTCCTCCTACATAGGGGGCTGACTGTCCTTCACCCCCGGTCACTTGTGTGATGCCGTGGGCGACGCTCCTTACATCAAGGGGCTGTCCTCCCGATTGCCTTGTAATGCGGCGGAGGAACGGGGTGACAGTTCTATTGGCGAGGACATATTAGGAGCGACGCCGTCAGGTGTTTCACGTGAAACATCTGACGGCAGGAAGGCGTCGAGAGCTAACGAGGGGCGCGATGAGTCACTCCATGCAGAAGCCGTAGACGTCATTGTTTCACGTGAAACATCCGGATACCACTGGCGCTACCCCGGAGCTCGCTTCCCGCTCGAGCAGCAGGTGTCCGGCCCTGTGCCGCCGGAGCCACCGGACGCCTTCACCAGCAACGCTCAGGCCGCCGGGTCCGGCCCCCATACCACCGGGGAGGCACCCGCACATTCCATGCAGTACCTGGACTCAGCGTCCGGCCCCCATATCACCGGAGGCGCCTCAACCCCTGCTTCTCCATGACCAAGGTGCCCCGAGCTTCACAGTCAGGTTCCGCTCCGCTCACGCTATAGATGGAGTGCTTTGTAGCTCAGAGCTCCCTGCTCACAGGAGTAGTCCACGACCGGACTTATTGGTGAGGGTGAGGGCAGACAAAGCTCCCTGCTCACAGTGCTCCGGCGCCGTTCCTCACCGAAGGAGTTGGAGCCAGAGGCCTCTGATCTCACAGGTGCTGAGACTCCAATAGTCCGCTTGTCTCCTACCTGTGCAGGCACTGTCTCTCGGTGACTTCTGAGCGGCTCTCCTTATGGGGCCGTGGCAGCAGGTCTCTTTGAGCGGCCTTTCGTGCGCTGGGATTGGTGCAGATCCGCCTCGAGCTCGGACACCACCACTCCAGCGGCCTCTCGTGACTGGGACTGGTGACGTTTACCCTCTCGGTGGCTGTGCTGTTCTCCTGGGATCCAGGAGACGATGGTGCCTCAGGGGTGTCGTCGCGCATCTTCAGGAGACTGACCTCTTGGAATCCAGGAGCTAGCCGCCCCCCAGTAGGCCTACGACCTCCTGGACTGTTCTCCTGGATCCAGGAGATGGCACTTGTCTGGGGACAGGAAGATGGCTGGTCTCTGAGCGGGAGTGTTGTTCTGACTCCGTGCCCGTTAGTCCTGCTCTAAGGGGTCACAATGGTTCTGTGGTATGACCTGGCTCCCTAGGCTAAAGAGTGAGCTGTCGGCACGCTGGAGGTTGGTGACGGGGCGCATCCCGGCTCCCTGGGCTAGAGGGTGGACCGTGCGGGAACCTGCCGCATGAACTCGCCCTTGTCCTAGTACGCCAAAGAAGAGTACAGGACGGCTCGGAGCTCCTGTCTGATCGTCAGCTCTCTGTGGGCCGAGGAGGATGGGATTGACCGTTGGACGGGCCGCCTCTGCCTGTCTCGCGAGGTCGAGGGCCAGCAGGGCTAACTGCTTGAGGTCGCCGGGACCGTTTAACGGGGCGTGCTTCCACATGGAGACGGAATCCGGTAGAAGAGCACAGCGAAAAAAGCAGGCGGATCGTGCGCCCCGCTGTTTCACGTGAAACATGAAGCTGATAGCAGCAGCGGAGCGGACCCTGTCTCGTCGACGTCGGCAATAGGAACGGTCCTGCGTCGACATGGCCTTTGGCGGCAGCGGAGGGACGAGCTCGCGTAAGGGCGGATCACTCCTCCACTCTCATAGACACCTCCGCCCAGCTGCAGGTGAGCGCGCGTGCGGGCAGGTGGATCCTGTGACTTGCCAACCAGGTCAGCCTCGTCATAGTCGAGCCTGCGAAGGGCGGGTTCGGCCGACGTGTTTGTGCATATGCTGCGAACACGTCGAGCCCGCAAGGATAGATAGGTCCAGATACCACCTGGCGGCTCTGATCCTACGTAGGCGACAATTCGTCCCTGAGGGTCAGGGTGCCGCACCATGCGTGACCTGATCTGACCAGGCAGGTTTACGAGGTTCTCTTCCTAGACGACCTCACCAAGGGGGATCAGAGGGAGTCGGGGGCGGACTGTGTGCCGTGTACTCATGAGTCGAAGGAGGTGAGACCGCTGTCAGGAGCGAGGACTTGTCCGGTCTCGGAGAGATCGAGCGCGGCGCGAACCTGGTAGGCGCCCACCGTGACGGCCTCTCTCTGTCGGGGTGCTCCTGGTGGTCAACTGTCACAGCCTCGGCCGGCGGTCCGTTGAGCCTAGGAGTTGTCAGAGCTCAATCAAGCTCGACCAAACTCGTCTTGAGTGGGAGTCCAGGAGGTGACCACTCCTATGTTTCACGTGAAACATAGGAGTGGTCTGCCGTGGAATCGGTCCTGCGACCGGTGCGCTGCACACGGTGTGCGGTACGCCGTGTACACCGCGGTAGCGTGGATCACCTGAAACTGGTTGTGGTGCGGTTCGTAAGAGTCGGTCCTGCCGCTGGTGCAGCAGACAGCCCTGCCCTGGGGCGGTCTCACAGCCGTTTGCGTGAGGTACTGCTGAGGAGTCCCGTCCCAGACAGGTGACTGCCGTGCCGAGGGGCACGGCAGTCTGTCCTCTCGCTCTGCGGTGTCTGTGTTAGGGCAGTCTTGTACCCAAGAGCACGGTATCCAGGTTAGGACTGTCGCCTCAGGTGTGTTCCTGTGTCTGCGGAGCGGCCAGTGCCGTTCTGTCAAGGTGTACCGAGGAGAAGGAGGTGGACTGGCTCGTCTCAGGCCAGCGAAAGAGGGTGCTCAGCTAAGCGGAGCATGGGCCAGGGAGTTGTAGACGCCTGGCAGGTCGCCGTCGGCCTTAACAGCAAGGGGGAACAACGAGGTCTCAGTCATTCCCGGAACGACATTGACGTCAATGAACCAGGGAGTGCCTTCCTGGTCCACAATGAGGTCTGTCCGAGAGACGTGTCCGAGGCCAAGGGTCCGGTGGACGGTCAGGGCGGTCTCCTTGACCCGCGCAAGGACTTCTGAGCTCAGACGTGCGGGGACAAAGTACTCTGAACGACCAGGATTGTAGCGGGCGTCAAAGTCGTAACGTCCCTGGAAGGAGATCTCGACAGGCGGCAGTGCACGGGCACCGTCCCCTGTGTCTATTACGGACACCGCCACTTCCGTACCAGGGACGTAGCGCTCAATGAGGGCCCGCTCGTCATAGGCGAAGCAGGCAACCATGGCGCTACGCAGCTCGTCGGCATCCGCGGCTAGCGAGACACCCAGGCCGGATCCTCCCTGGTTGGGCTTGACCACCACGGGCAGGCCGAGGTGGCTGGCGACGACGCTAAGCACCTCCTGGGCGCCAAGCTGACTGAAGTAGGCCTTGGGAAGAGTCACCGAGTCGGGGGTGAGGACCCCGCCGCGGCGGACTGTGGCCTTGGCGGTCGGCTTGAATGAGGCGCGCTGGCAACCATCAGAATGGGTTCCCACGTACGGCAGATCCAAGGCGATAAGAATATTCTGAAGACCCCCGTCCTCGCCGGGACCACCGTGGACGAGCGGCCAGACAACATCGGGAGAGAACGCGCGCAGGGAGGAGATCATGCGGGCGTCGACGTCGAGAATGAGGACGGTATGGCCGAGGTGACGTAGGACCTGGGCCACGCGGTGACCAGAGCGCAGGGAGATATCGCGCTCATGAGACAGTCCGCCAGCGATAACGGCAATACGTAGGGGGTCAGACATGGTGGTGTACTTCCTCAGATCTGGTCGGGGGCGGGGCCGACGACGGCGTCGGCGTCGCCATTGCGGGAAGAGGTAGGGCCAAAGATGCGGACGAGTTCCAGATCCCTGGTAATGACCTCGGAGAGACGCTGGACACCCAGGCGGATATCTGCGGGCTCGGGGTAGCAGAAGGACAGGCGCATATGGTCACGACCAGCCTGTCCGCCTGCATAGAAGGCCGTGCCGGAGACGTAGGCGACGAGGTTGGTGACGGCGCGAGGCAGCATTTTCTTGGCGTCCAGGCCCTCGGGCAGCCGTACCCACGTGTAGAAGCCACCTTCCGGTACATTCCAGGAGCACATGGGAAGGAACTCGTGGAGGGCAGCGATCATGGCGTCGCGGCGCTCACAGTACATATTACGGAACTCCGCAATCTGCCGCTTCCAGTCAAAGTTCTCCAGGTACATGGCCACCGAGTACTGGCCCATGGAGGAGGGGCAGAGGATAGCGGCCTCTGAGGCGAGCTTCATCTTCTCACGGACGGCAGGAGGTGCCACCGCCCAGCCGACTCGGTAGCCGGGGGCGAAGATCTTGGAGAAGGAGCCGAGGTAGACGACGTCGTCGGGAGCGAGTGTCTTGAGGGCGGTGGATGTCTGCCCCTTAAAACCAAGCAGGCCGTAAGGGTTGTCCTCAACAATGAGGACGTGGTGGCGTCGGCAGATCTCAATGACCTGAGGGCGGCGCTCCTCGGAAAGAGTGACTCCAGCAGGATTGTGGAAGTTGGGGAGGCAGTAGAAGAACTTGACGCGGCGCCCCTCGCGCTCCAGGCGGAGCATGGTCTCCTCCAGGGCCTCCGGGATGACGCCGTCAGCATCCAACGGCACCTGCTGGACGTCGGCCTGATAGGTGGCGAAGATGGAGAGTGACCCGACGTAGGTGGGCGCCTCGGCGAGAATGACGTCACCGGGGTCAATGAACAGCTCGGTAATAATATCGACGGCCTGTTGGGAGCCTGTGGTAATAATAATGTCCTCAGGGTCGGCGTCAATACCTTCCAGCGCCATGACTTCAGGGATCTTCTCGCGAAGAGAGGGCAGGCCCTGACCATTGCCGTACTGGAGGGCCTTACCTCCGTCCTTGCGGATCATGTCGTAGGTAGCCTGGGCCAGCTCGTCAAGAGGAAGATCCTTGAGATTGGGCATGCCGCCAGCCAGGGAGACCACCTCAGGACGGGATGCGACGGCGAAAAGAGACCTGGTCTCTGAGGCACGCAGGCCGTGGGCTCGTGCTGCGTAGTTATCCAACCAGGGGTCGAGACGGTTTCCCTTGACGTCGTTGCTCACGTCTGATCCTTTCCGGTCGGGGGACCACCCCCCATAGCCCCAGTCTGCCACTTGGCGCCAGGGAGCGGGGAGGAACGGTGCTGGTGACGGTGGCGACTCGGGAAGTGGTCGCGGCGTTATAGGGGGCCGGGAGCCGTGGGCTGGTCCTGGGGTCGTTGTTTCACGTGAAACAACGACCCCAGGACCATTCGCTGAGGAGTCGTCTCCCTGTTCCTGTCGGTCGGAGGATACGCCTCGGCAGACTCCAGCTTCTCCTTGCCCGTAGGCCATTGCTCCTGTCGGTCGGGGATGCGCCCTAGGTCCTGGACTACGTCACCCGCTACGCCCTCACCGCTCCTGTCGGGCGAGGATGCACCAGCGAAGGCCGGGGTACTAGACCAGGGGCGGGAGTCCTCACTCCTAATCGAGCAGGGACGCAAGACGGATGCGCACAGGGATGCCGCGTCGCCAGCACCTTGTCCCTGCTCCTGTCAGGCCAGAGAGACGTCCCAGGTCGGCACACCGATCGGCACACCGAACCGTCGCGTCCCCTGTTTCTGTTGTCAGGCGATGGTGACGACGAGCTTGCCTCGGACGTGGCCCTCACGCAGGGTGGTGTACGCACTACGCACTGACTCGACGTCGAACGGGTAGACGTGGGCCACCTGGATCTTCAGGACACCGCCAGCTACCAGGTCAGCTACCTCCTTGAGGTCGGCAGGGCCAGCGTGTCGCATACCGGTCACGTGGACGCCCTTGGCGATAGCCTCCGGTGAGGGGACCAGGGTGCCAATGGCCTCGGGTGCCAGGCCCAGCGACAGGGCTAGGTCGACGTACTCCGGACCGTGGCAGTCCAGCAGCTTGGTGACCGGGCGTGACGCCACCGAGCGGATCCGGGAGGCCAGACCCGCGCCGTAGGCCACGGGGACCGCCCCCAGGGAACGCAGGTAGTCGGCGTTGCGCTCACTGGCAATACCGATGACCGGTACGCCTCGGTGGGTGGCGAGCTGAACGGCCAGGGAGCCTACGCCGCCGGACGCCGCGCTGACCACGAGGACGTCGTCGCTGGTCAGCGCCAGCGTACGCAGTGCGCCGCTGGCGGTCAGGGCGACAATGCCTAGGACGGCGGCCTCGGTGAACCCGAGGGCCTCCGGCTTGCGCAGGACCTCGTCCGCACTGACCACGACCTGCTCAGACAGGGCCCCGACGACCTGACTCTGACCAGGGGCCGCCCAGAGGGTCCCGAAGACGGCGTCGCCGACGGCGAGGTTGCTGACCTCGCTGCCGATTGCGCTCACGACGCCCGAGAAGTCGTGCCCCACGCCTTGTGGCAGGTGCGAGGCGTCCTTGCCGATCATCCCGCTGAATACCTTCCAGTCCACCGGGTTGAGTCCTGCGGCCCTGGTGCTCACACGGACCTGGTGGGGTCCGGGGGCGGTGTCAATGACGTCGGCCATCTCCAGGACCTCCGGGCCGCCGAAGTGCTGGTACTGGATCGCTCGGGTCATAGTGTGTCCTCCTGGCTCTGGTCCTGTATGTGGTTGCGCTGGTTTGTGTCCGGACGCGCCCTGGGGAGTGCAGGTGCCTCGTGCTGAGGGGCGTGAGCAGTACCTGGGGGCGTGGTGGTGAGCATGGTCGAAGACGTTATTTACAAAGGATATAGAATCATCTGCCGATATGTTGGGATATAGTGCATACGTGCAGCTCAGAGGCGAGTCTGAAAGTATGCTGTGAAATAGGGTGCATTCTGTCCTCGGCAGCGAGGATAGCGGTATACGGGGCATGGCGGATGCGCGCATGGTTCGCCCTTAGCGGGGGCATCAGACGGTCTCGACCACGTCGGATAACTGAGACGAGGTGCGGTCCGTTCTCGGCGGGGAGGGCGGGTTCGTCCTGCTCTTGTCGGTTCGTCCTGGGCCTGTCCTACGGTCTGCCACGGCTGTCGATCACGGCTCGTCCTACTCGCGCACTAGCAACAACACGGTCTCCGGTATGTCTCCGTGGGTGAGGAAGTGCCTGAACGCCTTGATCGCCAGCTCGCGAGGCACCTCCACGCTTCCGAGGATCTCTGACCAGCTGCCGTGGTAGTCGTACTCGGGGAACTCCTGGCCGTCATCGACCACCGTAGCCGGCCAGAACATCTCCGTGTCGTTGCCGAAAGGAACTGTGCACCCATCCCCTTCGAAATGTATGAGCACGCAGCTAATGTCCCCCAGGAGGAGCTCGATAACGGGGTGCCTCGTGGGTGAGGGGGGCGTCGAACGGTCTCTGTCGAGTTCTCTGCGTCTCCCCACGTCGGCGCCTCTGCCTCAGTAAACCGGTCGGCGGAGGTGTCCCAGTAGAGTTTATGACCATATTGTCGTTTTGTGATTGCTGATTGCAAAAAATGTGCAACTCCTCTAACCGAGCCAGCTGACGGCCTGATAGGCCAGCCCGGCTGAGACCGCTACCCCAGCACACGGCACGACTAGAACAATAGATCCTGCCCTGTTCGCGCTATAGTCCTCAGACCTGTCAGTGCTGGGCGTAACTGGCGACCAGGGGTCGGAGCTCCTCCTGGGTAGCTGGGATCTCCACGACGTGCTGCGGCCTGGCCAGCAGCTCCCTGACCACCTCGGCCACCGGCACCTCCTCACCCAGGGCCTCAGTGACCGTGTGCCCGAACTTGGCGGCCTTGGCGGTCTCCATGACCACCATGGGCACGCGCCGCCCCTGGTCGGGGCCGCCCTGGTCGGGACCGTCATCCCCAGGTGCGTTGTCCGTACCAGGTGCTGCGGCGGCGTCGGCCTTAAGGACGCGCAGCGCCACGGTGACGCCGTCAGCAGTGTGCGGGTCAATGAGCTCACCTGTGGCCGCGTGGACCTGGCGGATCGCCTCAAGCCGGTCAGCGTGGGTAGAGGTCCCCGAGATAAACCCGTGCTCCTGACGCAGGGAGACAATTCTGTCACCCAGGTCCAGGACGCCGTCGGACTCCAGGCGAGTCCAGTACCGCATAAACTCCTCCCCGAGGACCTGGGCCACGAAACGTTCCAGGTTGGACGCCTTGGAAATGTCCATGGAGGGGCTGGAGGTGGCCAGGGTCTCGGAACCACCGCGTGGGCGGTAAACGCCTGTGGAAAAAAACTCGTCGAGGACGTTGTTCTCATTGGTGGCCAGTACCAGGCGGCGCAGCGGGACACCCATGGAACGGGCCAGGAAGGCAGCGTAGATATTACCGAAGTTTCCACTGGGGACGGCGACGTCGACCTGGAGGCCCGTGCGGACGTCCTCGGGTGCGGCGTCGGTGACCCGCAGCCATGTCCACACGTAGTAGACGGCCTGGGCGGCAATACGACCGATATTAATGGAGTTGACCGCGCCGAGGTGGTGGGCGGTCTTGAAGTCGGCGTCGCCCATGAGGGCCTTGACAAGGTTCTGGCAGTCATCAAAGACGCCGCGCACGGCCACGTTATGGATATTGTCGTCCGTAATGGAGTACATCTGGGCGCGCTGGACCTCGCTCATGCGCCCGGCGGGGGAGAGCATGACGACGCTGACCCCCTGCTGGCTACGGAAGGCCTCCTCGGCGGCCGAGCCCGTGTCACCGCTGGTGGCCCCCAGGATCGTGAGGACCTGACCGCGGCGGGCCAGGACGTAGGGGACGGCCTGGCCGAGGAACTGCATGGCCAGATCCTTGAAGGCCATGGTCGGGCCCTCGGACAGGCCTGCCACGAGCAGGCCCGGGTGCAGCGCCTCCAGGGAGCGCAGGGGGACCACCGGGGAGGGGAAGCGCTCAGGGCCGTAGGCGGCGGCGGTCAGGGCGGCCAGGTCCTCGCCGGGGACGTCCGTAGCGAACAGGCCGATGAGCTGTGCAGCCAGCTCAGGGTAGGTCAGGGGACGCCAGGCCTCCAGCTGCGCGGCGTCGATCCGGGGCAGGGCCTCGGGGACGGTGAGGCCGCCGTCAGGGGCCAGCCCCATGAGGAGGGCATCGCAGAAACTGACAGGGTCCATGCCCCCGCGGGTGGAGACGAACTGCATGCCGGGCCTTCCTGGAAGGTGTGCAAGGATCGGCGCCCGCGATGACGTCCTCGGGCGCTGCCCGGGTACGCTGCGTCGCAGACCGGCCGAAGGCCGTGGCGGACACCGCCCCGGGGTGCGAGCCCGCTCATCCTAAGGGGCCGGTGCATTGGGCCGCAACCGGCGCGTGCCTGGTGGGGCGGGCTGGTTGCGGCGCGCCTGCCGCGGTGGGACGGCTATGGGGTGTGCCTGGTGGGGCGGGCCTGCCGCTGTGGGTCGGTTGTGGTACGTGGTCACCACCCCTCCCCGGCCTCACCGAGCATGAGCGGGACCAGTACGGCTACCAGGTCCCTGAACCGGGGCCGCGTGGCCCGTGGCCCGGCGTCGAGGTCCCCCTGCTCCAGGGTCTGCCAGTTCCGGGCGTCAAGGTCGTAGACGTACAGCGGACCGTCCTCGTAGTCGCCCACCATGAGGTAGCGCGGGTAGTCCGCCACGTACAGCCCGGTGGTCTCCACCATCTCGGCCGGCCCGTACAGGTTCGCGCCGTTCATGCCGCAGCCGTCCGTCAGCTGCCAGAACCCCAGCAGTGCCGCGGGTACCTCGGCACCCAGGTCCTCCCTGACCCAGGTGACCGCCGTCTCCACCTCGCCGGTGGACGCGGGTACCAGCTCCTGACCCCAGTAGGTGCGGTACCGCTCACCTACCTGCGCGATTAGATCGACCACCAGCTCGTCATTAGCCCGGTTACGTGTCTGCTGCACGGTACACCTCCAGGACGGGGACGGTTCCGCGTGTCAGCCTAGACGTCCCGGACACCGGCAGCGGGGACGTGCCCTGCCACCGAGGCGGGGGCGGTGCTCACCGCCGTCGTCGCCGTCCTTGACGGCCCCCGCCACCGAGACGAGGTGGTGTGGTGCTCCTAGGAGTCTTGGCCCAGGGCCCGTTCGACCTTCTTCCTGAAGCTGGCCCGGGGGTAGCTGCCCTGAAACTGCGTGACCACCTCACCGGCGCGTACGACGGCGAAGGTCGGCAGGGAGCGGATACCGAACAGACGGGTCGTGACCGGGTTCTCGTCCACATTGACCGTGACGAGTTTCACCCGGCCGGCGAGCTCGCCCGCGACCTCGTCTACCACCGGGGACATCTGGCGGCAGGGGCCGCACCACTGGGCCCAGAAGTCTATGACAACCGGCAGGTCGCACCGGGCGACCTCGGCGTCGTAGGAGGAGTCGGTGACAGCAAGGGCGGAGGGCATAAGTATTCCTTTCGAGCCTGTTATGACGGCACCTGTTCTCGCGAGCGGTAGTAACCGGCGGTTGCTCGCGGGACCGGGTACTACGTGTCCCACAGCCTGCACGGGTTCCTGTATATCGCACAGGTTCCCGTCATGTCCCACAGGTTCCGCGCCAGCCCTCTACCGGCCGGACCGTGGGGCCAGCAGGTGTCTTCTACGGGAGGCCGTGGCCTAATGGGAACCAGTGCGGTCCGCGGGCGTACCACAGACCGTACCTGTGAGTACCCTGTGAACCCCCCCGTTCTCACGAGCAATAAGTACCGTTCTCGCGACGAACGAGTACCGTTTTCGCGAGCAATAAGTACCGTTCTCGCGGAAGAGGGGGAGGGGAG
>ERZ772764.1434-NODE-1434-length-15009-cov-18.882239_pt1 | contig 15009 bp, 14 predicted proteins | sample MGYA00512163_ERZ772764 | MGnify/ENA primary metagenome ERZ772764 (study PRJEB29015, sample SAMEA2737903) | human oral metagenome | biome: human oral; feature: human-associated habitat; material: dental | place: China | collected 2094 ... | reverse complement strand
TAAATTTACGCCTACCGATAAATGGTATTTAGAGGGCGGCTTTCAGTTTCAGCGCGCTGATCGTGATACTCATGGCGTTGTAAATTATATCTTGCCTAGCACACATCCGCAATATACAAAGCCGGGCGATTATCAAACCAGACACAGCGGCGGTGCTACGGCGGCATATAGATTCGATCTGCCAAGCGGCTATCTCAAGGCAAATACGCAGTTTAATACGGGCGATATTGAGCACGATTTCAGCGTGCAGACTAACGGCTATCACTGGACGCAGGATAGATATAAGATCGCAAGCACCAACTACACCTCGCCTACCATAGGCAATATCTACGATCCTAAAATTCTAAATTACACTGGCGCTAAGCGCGGAAGCGGGCTGTATCACTATGCGGTTTTGGATATGTATAACGTCTCGATGCTAGATGATATCACGATAAACGATAAATTTGACGTAATGCTAAGCGCATCTAAGGCGTGGATGAGGCAGGAATCCTACAATAATCGCCAGCAAAGACTTGTTAAAGCCTACAGCGATTCGGGCTATAGTTGGGCGGGCAGTTTGATCTTCCATCCGATAGAGGACGCCAGCATCTACTATACCTATGCAGATAGCTTGCAGCAGGGCTCTACCTATGTTTATAAGAGTGGTCCGCATAATGGCGAGGTCGCCTCTACGTCGCCGTATCGCTCCAAGCAGCACGAGATCGGCGCTAAAATTCGCGTAGCTGATATGATCGATTTTAGTGTGGCGTATTTCGATATACGTCGTCCGATCGCCTACTTAAATAGCTCTACGGGGATCTACGGCATAAACGGCGAGCAGCGCAACCGCGGATTTGAGTTTATGAGCGGCGGGCGAATTACTGAAAATTTAAGCGTGCTGGGAGGCTTTACCTATATCGATCCCAAGATGCATAACGTAAGCATAGCGGGCGCTAATCGCAAGGTCGCAAACGGTATCCCTAAAATCAATGCAAATTTAATGCTTGATTACGTAATACCGGGCACCGATAAACTTGCGATCAGTACGAATTTCCACTACACCGGCAAGATGTATCTGGACGATCTAAACACCCAGCACACCCCTAGCTTTTTCGTTACCGATCTTGGTATCAGATATACAAGCGAGCACCTTTTGGGCGATAAGACCACGCTGCGCTTCAACGTAAATAACGTATTTAACAAAAAATACTGGGCAGGAATGTATCCTGCGAGCGCCGACGGTGCGGGCGGACTCAACGTAACCAGCGTGCTAGGCTCGGCAAATGGTGTGACGCTCGGCGAGAGCAGAAGCTTCATGCTCTCTGCGGAGGTAAAATTTTAAAATCTAGCTGGTTTAAAATTTTTGCTTAAGCGGCGCGAATGATTATGGCGCCGCTTTTAAATTTATGAAATTTTATCGCTCTAAGCGGCGAGATTAAATTTAACGAGGCTTGGTTTTAATTCATTTTAAAATTTAAGCCTCGGATTTGGAATTTTAAACCTTGATTTTAAAATTTCGATCTTTAAATTTTTTAGATCGCCGCGCCTTAGCTCGCCCGCAAATTTTATCGCGTGGTTTAAAATTTATCCGTTTTTGGTTATAATCTTTGCAAAACCACGAAACGGAGAGCAATGAAACAAGTTTTAATCATCGCAAGCGGAAAGTTTGCGCGCCATTTTTTATCCAAAGTTTGTAAAATCAAAGATGTCATCAGATCATATCGCGTCATAGCTAAAAATACGGATGCCGTGCCCTCAGAGCTTGAAAACGAGTCAAATTTTTCGGTCGAAATTTTTGATCCTACTAGCATTGAGCGGTTGCGCGTGGTGCTAGCAGAAGAGGAATTTGACCGCTGCATAGTGATAATGGAGGATGAATTTGACACTAAAGTAACGCTTGAAAATTTAAAGACGCTCGCTTCGGATTTAGAGCTTTACGTGGCCGATTTTTGGGGACTTTTGCGCGAAAATAAAAATGAAGCTCACGTAAAAATCGTAAATACCCTTGCGCTAAATTCCTCGCGCTTCATCGGTTTTTTACCCGATAGCCCCGTTTTTGCTGATAATATCGGGCTTGGACGCGGAGAGATAATGGAGGTAAAAGTGCCCGTAGGAAGCTCGTTTGCGTATAAAAAAATCAGCACGCTTTCTAATGCCAAATATCAAATTCCGATGATCTACCGCCACAATAATTACATCGTAACGACACCCAGCTCGCGGATATATCCGAATGATACGATCTTAGTCGTTGGTGAGCCTAGTGCGCTACGAGCGGTGTTTGCTGAAGTAAAAAAGCAAAGCGGGCAGTTTCCATCGCCATTTGGGCTAAATATTTTCGCGCTAATTGATATGAAAAAAATGAGCGACGACGAGATAGCTAGGACGGTTAGGGCGCTTGAGTTTTTGGATTTGCATATTAGAAATCATAAAATTTATCTGCGAATTTTAAATCCTTTGCTAAACGACGCTTTTAGCGAGCTTAAAGCTCTGTGTGAGCGAGATAAATTTGAAATTCTCATCGATTACTCGGGCGAGCTAAATTTAAAGCGCGACGTGAGCGAAAATAAAGCAGGCTTGGTAGTTTGTTCAAGCGGAGTTTTTGAGGCGAAAAAAGCAGTACTTAAAGCGCTTGAAATCCCCGTGTTAAGCCTTGGAGAGGGCGAGCTAAAAGATGTGCGTAAAAGCGTCGTGCTAAGTGCCGGCGAGCGGCTTCGCGAGGAATCAAGCATCGTCTTTGACATAAGCTCGCAGCTAGGGCTAGATGTGTATTTGTATCTTTTCGGCGAGAGCGAAAAGGGCGAGTTTGCGCAAAGCTACGTGAGCTTATCGAAGCTTTTTAAGCAGAGTTTATTCGTGATTCCTTGCGAGCGACAAAATCCGATTTTAGCGCTAGGCAGCGAGCGAGATCTGCTGCAGTTCGTGCCATTTAATGATAGAATTTTGGCGCGCAAGCTCACGTCGATTTTCAATCAGGATTTGGATCAGATGTATTTCAAGCTAGGCAAAAATCATCAAATTTTCGTTCCGAGCGATTACGGGTATGAAAAGTAATCGAAATTTATGTTACAATTACCCAAAAATCAAAGGCTAGCGTATGAAAATCGATCTTAATTTAGGTAAAAAATACAGCGTTTTTATCGACGAATTGCATAGTTTAAAACTTAGCGGTAAGGTCGCTATCGTGACAAATCCCAAAGTAGCGGGGCTGTGGCTTGATTTCTTACTGCAGCGGCTAGATTGCGAGCAAAAATTTATCATCACGATCCCGGACGGCGAAGAGTATAAAAATACCGCGAGCGTGGAGCAAATTTTAGAGCAGCTTTTTGGCTCCAAGCTTGATCGCAAAAGCACGCTTATCGCTCTTGGCGGCGGTGTCATCAGCGATATAACGGGCTTTTGCGCGAGCATTTATGAGCGCGGTATTGATTTTATCAATATTCCGACGACCTTGCTAGCGCAAGTAGATGCGAGCGTGGGCGGCAAGACGGGCGTGAATAATCGCTTCGGCAAAAATTTAATCGGCTCGTTTTATCAGCCGCGCGCGGTTTATTGCGAGAGCAAATTTTTATCGACGCTTCCTGCGCGAGAGTTTGCCGCAGGCGTTGCAGAGGCGGTAAAAATGGCGGTATGCTTTGATGACGAACTATTTAAATTTTTCGAGACGCACGATCTAAAAAGCGCCGATGAAATTTCGCACGTGATCGCTCGCTGCGTGGAGATTAAAGCGGGCGTCGTAGAGCGTGACGAGCGCGAAAGCGGCATCAGAGCGGCGCTTAATTACGGGCACACCTTCGCTCACGCTATCGAAAAAATTACTAATTATAAAAAATTTTTGCACGGCGAGGCTGTGGCGATCGGTATGGTGATGGCAAATGCGCTAGCGCGGCGTCTCGGCAAGCTAAGCGACGAACAGGAGGAGCAGATCTGTAAAGTGCTTCAAAAATTCGCGCTTCCGATAAAATTTCACATAGAGGATGCAGCGGAATTTTACGAGCTGTTTTTCCTCGATAAAAAAAGCGAAAACGGCAAGATAAAATTTATCCTGCCCGACGGCATCGGTAAATTCTACGCTTCCAAAGAGATCGCAAAAGATGAAGTAATCGCAGCGCTGAAAGAGTTTGAATGAGAGCGCTTGCAGCTATCTTTTTGATTTTTAATCTTGCATTTTGCGAGGCAAATTCTACGCTCTCCGCCACGCATACGCGCTTAGAATCCAACGCTAGCTCCGCCGCTAGTGAGAAGAAAGATGAAAATTCTAAGCTATCCGCGTCGCTAAAAGATCAGATCCGTGTTATTGACGATGAGATTAAAAATAATATCTGGATCTCGCGCTTTTCAAATTTCATCGGCTATCAAAATTTACAAAAGCAATCCAGCCAGCTCGAAGCGGAGCTAAAAAAGAGCGCCGGCACCGATAAGATCGCAGAGATTCAAAAAAGACTTCGCGCTGTAAAAGAGCAGCTCATACTACTAAAAGAGTATGAAAAATCTCCGTTTTTAGATATCATCGCGATGCCCGAAACTCCCGAGCCTGCGCGCATTACAAATCCTTTTTCGATAATTTCAGGTTTTTCTACGATTAGAAATTTGCAAGCCCAAAAGATGGAGCAGAAAAATGCCATCGAAAATATTAAAGCTTTAATCGATAAACTTGAAGCAAAAAGGGCGCTATATGAGCGCTTGATGCAGATTGATACGGACGCAAGCGCCGTGGCGGAGCTTAAAAGCTTAGATTACGAGCTCGGAGAGTTCAGCTCGGCGTACGAGATCGCGCAGACTACGTACGACGTTTACGAAAAAAAGATCAACTCACAAATCGCCGTGCAGACCGCCGATATAAAAGCGCAGATCAAGCGTGCGGGGAACATCGCCGTGTGGATTTTAATCGTCATGGCGCTATCGTTTTTATGTAAGATAATAGCGAAAAAATATATCAAAAATGACGAGAATTTTTATATCGTAAATAAAGCTATCAATGTTTTAAATTTTACTCTGATCGCGCTGATACTGCTATTTTCTTACATCGAGAATATGACGCATTTCGTAACAGTTTTGGGCTTTGCTTCGGCAGGTCTTGCGATTGCGATGAAAGATATGTTTATGAGCTCTTTAGGCTGGCTTACGATCGTGCTCGGCGGTAGCTTTCGCGTGGGCGATCGCATCAGGGTGCATAAAAACGGCGAGACCTACGTAGGCGATATCATCGATATTTCGGTGCTTAGGATGACGATTTTTGAGGACGTTACTATGACTACGTGGAGAGAAAATAAACGCGCAGGCAGGGTCATTTTCATACCGAACAATTATATTTTTACCGATCTTATCTCAAACTACACCCATAGCGGGCTTAAGACCGTCTGGGACGGCATCAGCATACTTTTAACATTTGATAGCAACCATAAAAAGGCGATGTATCTCATAAAAAACATCGTGCGGAAGTATTCCAAAGGCTATACCGACATCGCCAAAAAGCAGATGGGCAAGCTTCGCTCGCAATACAGTATCAAAAATCCAAACGTCGAGCCTAGAATTTTTAGCTTTTTTGAGCCATACGGCATTGAAATTTCGGTTTGGTATATGACGAACTCTTACGCGACGCTCGGGCTTCGCAGCAACATCTCGGCTGAAATTTTAGACGCGCTAAGAAGCGAGCCCGACATCAAGATCGCCTATCCTGCTTATACGCTTTTTAACGGCAAAAATTATGCGGCTGCGGGCGGAAATTTTGCGGCGCAAGATCTCGGCTCCGAGCAGCAAGGCTCACAAAATTTAAACGCAGCGGCGCAGGGTGCGGGCTTTGCCGCAGGAAGCGGATCCGGGAGCGAAATTTGAAAATTTATTTTAAAACGTTTGGATGCCGCACAAATATCTACGACACGCAGCTTATCAAAAGTAACCTCAAATCGGGCGAGATCACGCACGACGAGCAGGGCGCGGACGTAGTCGTGATAAACTCCTGCACCGTTACGAACGGCGCCGACGCAGACGTACGAAACTACGTAAATAAGATGAACCGCCTCGGCAAAAAGATATTGCTAACCGGCTGCGGCGCGGTTTCGCGCGGCGAGGAGCTGTATAAAAACGGCGCGGTCTTCGGGGTGTTTGGGATGTCGCAAAAGGAAAAGATCGACGAGTTTTTGGGCTCGGAGTCAAAATTTTACGATATCGGCGATCTAAGTAGCGTCGAAAAAAACCTGGTAAGCGACTACGAGGATCACACCAAGGCCTTTATTAAAATTCAGGAAGGGTGCGATTTTAACTGCAGCTACTGCATAATCCCCTCCGTGCGCGGCCGTTCGCGCAGTATCGCAGAAAGCGCGATCTTAAAAGAGGCGGCGAGCCTTGCCGCAAACGGCTTTAGCGAGATCGTGCTAACCGGCACCAATATCGGAAGCTACGGCAAATCCGTAGGCACGAGCCTGGGCGCGCTGCTTCAAAAGTTGGGCGCGATACGCGGAATTCGACGCATTCGCCTAGGCAGCATCGAGCCCTCGCAGATCGATGAGAGCTTTCGCGAAATTTTATCCGAGCCGTGGCTCGAGCGGCATCTGCATATCGCGCTTCAGCACACTTCGCAAAAGATGCTAAGCATAATGCGCCGCCGAAATTCCGCGCTAAGGGATTTGGAGCTTTTTTGCGAGCTTGCGGAGCGCGGATTTGCGCTGGGGACGGACTTTATCGTCGCGCACCCGGGCGAGAGCGAAGAAATTTGGCTCGAAGCGGTAGAAAATTTCAAAAAATTTCCGCTCACGCATCTGCACGCCTTTATTTTTTCGCCGAGGCAAGGGACAGCTTCGGCGTCGCTAAAAGGTCGCATAGACGGCAAAACGGCGAAGGCGCGACTAAAGATGTTGCAGAATATAACGGCGCTGAATAATTATAAATTTCGCCTTTCGCACAAGGTGTTGTTAAATGCGCTGATCGAGCGGAAAAACGGAGAGTTTTATGAAGGATATGATCAATTTTATGATAAAATTTGGATCAAAAGCGATGATGATTTGTCGAAAAAATGGATGGAGATAAGAGATTATGAGGTTAAATTTGATGGAAATTTTGCATAAAATCAAAAAAAGCAAGCTAAATATAATTCTAATTTTTTTAGTGCTGCTTATCGTTTTGCTCTCGATCGTTTATTTTAAAGACGATTCGCGATACATCACCGAGCGCGAATTTAGCGAGCTAGTCCGCGCAGATCAGATCAAACGCGCGCATATCGAGGACGGCAATTTAAATTTTACCTATGACGGCAAACGCTATAAAATTTTAGTCGATCTCGTAGATCTTAAGGAGCTATCAAATCACGCTCTAATCAGCAAAGAAAAGGATGATGGCACGAGCGGTATTAGCGCGATTTTGGTAATTTTTACGTTCGCATTTTTTCTCTTCGTGTATTATTTTGAAACCGTTTTGGCCAGACGCCGCAAGATGGACGGCGCCGTGCGTCAGAGCGCTAGCGCAGGCGGCGATCTCGGTGATCTTTCGCCAAGCGTTAGCGACGTGAGATTTAGCGACGTCGCGGGCATCAGCGAGGTTAAGGACGAGCTAATCGAGATCGTGGATTTTTTAAAAAATCCCGCAAAATACCGAAATTTCGGCATCAAGCTACCGAAAGGAATTTTAATGATCGGCGAGCCTGGCGTCGGTAAAACGCTAATTGCGAAAGCCGTGGCGGGAGAGGCAGACGTGCCGTTTTTTTACCAAAGCGGCGCAAGTTTCGCCGAGGTCTTTGTGGGCGTCGGCGCTAGGCGGGTTCGCGAGCTGTTTGCGAAGGCCAAATCCTGCGCACCCGCGATTATTTTTATCGACGAGATCGACGCAGTCGGCGGCAAGCGCGGTATCGGGCGCAACGACGAGCGGGAAGCGACGCTAAATCAGCTGCTGACCGAGATGGATGGATTTGAGGAAAACAGCGGCGTGATAGTAATCGGCGCGACCAATAAAATAAATTTGATCGACGATGCGCTATTGCGCTCGGGACGCTTTGATAGGCGCGTTTTCATCGGGCTTCCGAACTACAAAGACCGCATCGAAATTTTAAAAATTTACCTCGAGGGCAAAAGATGCAGTGCAAATATCAACAAAGTAAGCCGCCTCTGCGTGGGCTTTAGCGGCGCGGGAGTAGCGACGCTGGTAAATGAAGCCGCGATCAACGCTCTTAAGCGCGGCAGCGATACGATCGAGCTTAGCGATTTTGAAAACGTGCGAATGAGGGTCTTTTACGGCGTGCAAAAAAGTAGAATTCTCACCGAATACGAAAAGGAGATCCAGGCGTTTTATCAGGGCGCAAAGGCGCTTAGCGCGTATTGGTATTCGTTTGATTTCGAAAAAATTGAGCTTTTAAACGATAAATTTTTAAACGAGGATTTCGAGATTGAATCCAAAACGCAAATTTTAAATCAAATCAAAGTGCTTTTAAGTGGCATGGCGGCGCTACAGATCCATAAAAACGACGCTTTTTCAAATTCTGCTAGCGACGTAAAGCAGGCTATCGCGCTGGCGCAAAAGATGGTTTTTGAGCTCGCGATGGGCGATAGTTTTACCCCTAGCGCGCAGAGCGTGAATAAAATTTTACAAGATTGCTACGACGAGGTAAGCGAGATAATCCGCACGATGCAGGATAAGCTAAATCAAATTTCAAAGCAAATTTTCGTTTATGAGTTCATAACTTTCGAGGATGTTCAAAAAATCTGTGAATCTGATGGTGTGGAGCAAGAGGGCGCTTCTGCGCAGGAGCAGGATTTACAAAAGTCGGAAAAAGATAGCGAAAGCTCTGAAAAAAAGCCGCAAGACGGCACGCTAAATTTCGATTAAATTTTAAAATTTAAAATTCTAATAAAGGAGAGGAAAATGGTAAAAATAGGTGTTTTAACAATAAGTGATCGCGCTAGCGGTGGCGTTTACGAAGATTTAGGAGGCAAAGAGATAATTGCCGTGATGGATGATTGGCTAACTTGCGAGAAAGAGTATTTTTATGAAATCGTCCCCGATGAGCTTGAGCTGATCAAAGATAAGCTGATTTATCTTTGCGATGAAGCGGGTTGTGATTTGGTGCTAACTACGGGCGGTACGGGTCCTGCTCCACGCGATGTAACGCCTGAAGCGACCGAAGCAGTAAGTGAGAAATTAATGCCAGGCTTTGGCGAACTAATGCGCGCAGAAAGCCAAAAGATCGTGCCTACGGCAATTTTATCGCGCCAGATAGCAGCGATCCGCAAAAAATCTCTGATTATAAATTTACCGGGCAATCCAAAAGCGATTAAAGAGTGCCTTCTGCCGGTATTTCCTGCCGTGCCGTATTGTATTGATCTAATGGGAGGAAATTACATAACAGCGGATGAAAATAAGATAAAAATATTTCGTCCTAAACGCAAATAATTCGCAAAATTTAGCAGGAATTAAATGATTTATGATATTATTTGGGCGCAAATTTAAGGAAAAATATGAAAATAAATCACAACGATATTTTGGAATTTCATAAATATTTTAGCAAAATCAGCCACAGTAAAGGTCGTATCCGTATCCGCGTAAGTCCCAAGATTAGGGAGTTGCGAGATAGCGTGAGCGAGGAGAGCCTGAAGGCTAAAATAGCTGCAATTCGCGGGATAAAAGAGTATAAATTTAACTCTCTAATCGGCTCGCTGACGATTCATTATGATGAAAGCGTTTTTCCGATGCACCTTTGGGAGCAGTTTTTAAGCGGCATCAGTTCGCCTGAGCTAGTAGCGCTTGTAAATTCCAATATAGAGGCGATTTCTTGAACGAAGAAGCATTGCGTAGTACCAAAAAATCACGCAAAATTTCTAATAAATCTCGGAATTTAAATGAGGCACAAATTGCAGATATTGCTCTTTTGCTCGAAAAAGAGGCGCAAATTTTGCAGTTTTATTCGCTGGGTGCGGTTAAATTTCAAGATAAAAAGCTAGGAGAAATTCTATCTTTACGAGCTGGATTACTTGAGCGGATGCTAGACTTTGCTAATTCTTGCGAGCTTGGCGCTATACCTCCTGAAAATAGCAGTGAGGCACTGGCTGCAAAAGGTATAAATGAGTTTTTGGCTTCGGCACTTTTGATAGAAAAAAGCTCTATGATGTTTTATGACGATCTAATTAATTCGTGCAAGAACGCGCAATTTAAAGAGCTGCTGTATAAGGCGCAGGCGGTTTCGTATAATGAAATTTTGCCGATTTTAAAAGAATTAAATTCTAAATACGAGGCTGATTTAAATTCTTTGAATTTCACTGATTTATTAAATGAAATTTTAAAAAATCCGCAGGGATTAGAGCGGATATTTCAAAAATACGATTTGCAAAATATCTTAAATAGCGCATTTTCCAATTTAATTAAAGGAATTTTGCAGAAAAATTAAATTAGGATTGCAAAAATCTAAAAAAGTCGCTATAATATCAAAATCTATGTAAAGTTGATAAAACGGCTTTATAATCTTAAAACAAGGAGAATGAAATGCCGATCCCATTTCTAGCAGGTTTTGCGCTTGGTTGCGCGGCGGTTTACGCTTATAACAATCGAGATAAAATCAAAGAAGGTGCGAATAAAATCGTTAGTAGCAAAAGCGTCGAGGAGCTAAAAAATAGCGTCAAAGGCGGAGCAGAAAAATTAAGCAAAAAATCAAAAGAAATTTTTGCGGAAGCCAAAGAAGGCTTAGACGATGTCGCTGAGGCGGTAAAAGGTAAAAGAAAGTCTGGCGGTAAAAAAGCTGCGACAAGTAGCGCCAGCACTGAGACTAGCACTGCAAAAAAAACTAGAAAAAAACCGGGACCAAAACCGGGATTTAAAAGAACTAAAAAATCCACCGCAAGCGCTAAGACTGGCGTAACACCGGTAGGTGAGACATCCGCAGCATCTACTACTCCGCTTAATATCCCGCAGATCGTAAAAATGGACGATAATTCTTCGGCTAAATTTACGTCCGCAGACGATAAATCAGAAAAATAGAGGCCTAAATGAATAGATCACTTACGACACAGCGTTCTCCGCTGGATCACGTTTTAAGCGGCGCTATAGCGGGGGCGATCGGCGGTTGCGCCGTAGAGCTCGTTAAAGCCAAAGAAGGCAAGAGCAAATCTAAAGCGATTCGAGATGCGCTGGATATTGCGCTAAGCGGCGGTATCATCGGCGGCGGCGCGATTTACAGCGCAAATAAGCTCGTGCAAGGCGAGTATCTACGCGCAGCGGCAGGCGTCGCTGTATGCGTAGGCGCGCTCATTGCGGGTAGAAATTTTATTCTTAAGGTAGGCAATGAGTAATCCGTATATCACAAAAAAAGATTTGAAAGAAATTCTAGACGATTACGATTTTGGTGGCAATAAATATTCTAGCGGCTCTGCGGGAGGCTTTACCGGCGATGATAAGCTCGGCGGTTGGGCAAAATGGATAAATGAGCGGGTAAATTCTGCACCTTTTAACGGCTCAGTTTCTGACAATGGCTCGGATAGTAAAGATTCTACTGCTCAAAGCTCAAGCGACGTAAATTCTACTCAAAGCTCGCAAAATTCCACTTCCGGTGGAATTTTTAATTCCATGGGTAGCAGACAAAACGCGAACGGTTTATTTGGTAGCAACTCATTTATCACAGGCATCGTTTTAGGTGCTGCGGCAACCTATTTTCTCACCGACGAAAACGCGCAAAAAAAGCTTTTTAAGCTCATTGCAAAGGGTACCGAGATGTTTCAGATGGGCGTTGAAGAGATGAAGGAGCGATTCGAAGACGCCAAGGCAGAGATGCAAGAGTAGTCGATGCAAAATTTTAAAATTTTACATGAGACTAAAACTAGACTACGGCTAAAGATCGTCGGTTTTAGAGATATCGATGCGAGCGCACTACAAAAAGCAGCTGCGAGGCTTGAAGGCGTAACGGAAGCTAGATTTAATGCTAAAATCGGCTCTTTGATCCTTAGGCTTGACGCGGGTGCGAATAGGGCAGGAATTCTAAAGCAACTCGAAGTTTTAAATTTAAGCGAGCTAAAATCAATTATCCCCGCTAACCATAAAAATTTGCCAAGCAAAAACGAATTTATTTTAGCGCTTCTTGCGTTGGGGGGCAATTTAATCTTTCGCACTTCGCCTTTAGCGCGCGCATTTAGCATCGTAGCGTGCATGCCTATCTTAAAAGAAGGCATTAAAGAAAGCTTTCGTCACGGACTTACTTCAAAGGGCTTGGAAGCTGCCGCTGTCGGGATTTCGCTCGCGCGCGGAGATATCTTTGCTGCAAACAGCACTAACGCTATGCTTGCTCTTGGCGAATATATGGAGGAGAGCACCGTTTATAAAAGCGACGATCTAATCCGCGAGCTCGCCCGCCCGGACATCGCCGAGGCGTGGGTAGAGATAGATCAAAACGGCAAAAAGACCGAAGTCAAAATCGCAACTTCTAAGCTAAAGGTAGGCGACATCGTGGTCGTGGGCGCGGGCGATGTCATAGCCGTGGATGGGCACGTCGTAAGCGGCGAAGCGATGATAAATCAAGCCAATATGACGGGCGAGTCGGTCGCGGTGAAAAAATCTCGCGGCGATAGCGTGCTAAGCGGTACGATCGTGGAGGAGGGTAGGATCCGTATCTGGGCGGAAAACGTCGGCGAAAACACCTCCACGCAGCGCATAAAGCACTACATCACGGCATCTCTTAACGAGCGCTCCAGCATCGGCATGCATACGACTCACTTAGCCGACAAGCTCGTGCCGGTAACCTTCGGGCTTGCGGGCGTGTCCTATCTGATAAATCGAAATTTTATGAGCGTAGCTTCGGTGCTGCAGGCGGATTACTCTTGCGCGCTTAAGCTGCCTACGCCGGTTGCTTTTAAGTCGAGCATTTCAAAGGCGGGTAAGAACGGGATTTTGATCAAAGGCGCCAAGGCTCTTGAGTCGCTTGCGAGCGCCGATACCTTCGTATTTGATAAGACGGGCACGCTTACGTACGGCAACCTGGAGGTCGCCGAGATTATATCGTTTGACGAGCATTTCAGCAAAAACGATATTTTAAATTTAACCGCGAGCGCCGAGGAGCATTATTTCCATCCCGTAGCCGAGGCGATCGTGGATGCAGCTAAAAAGCACGGTTTTATCCACAAACACCACGACGAGGTGGAATTCGTCGTCGCTCACGGCGTAAAGACCAGTATCGAGGGCAAAAAGCTCATCATCGGCTCGCGCCACTTCCTAGAGGACGACGAGATGATCTCGTTTGCGGCGCATGAGCAGACCATCGATCTTGCGATGCAAAAGGGGCTCGCGCTGCTTTACATCGCATTTGACGGCAGACTTTTGGGGCTCATCGGGCTTAGAGACGAGGTGCGCGCAAACGCTCGCGCCGTCATCGCTAGGCTCCGTAAGCTGGGCGCTAAACAGATCGTCATGCTAAGCGGCGACGTGAGCTCAAAAGCCCGCGCCGTAGCTAAAAAGCTCGGCGTAGATCGCTATTACGGTGAGCTGCTGCCGACGCAAAAGACCGAAATCTTAGAACAGCTGAAAGCCGAGGGGCGGAAGGTGGTCTTCGTGGGCGACGGCATAAACGATGCGCCGAGCCTGATGAAGGCGGACATCGGCATCAGCATGCTAAACGGCGCCGAGATCGCCAAGGCTTCCGCTCAGATCGGGCTTTTGAAAAACGACATCGAAGGTGTCGCGCAGGTAAAGGCGCTGGCCAACGACACCCTGCGGCTCGTAAATCGAAATTTCAACGCCACCGTGGGGATAAATTCGATCATTTTATTTTTGGCGACCTTCGGCGCGCTAAGTCCCGTAGCTACGGCGCTGCTGCATAATGGCACGACGATAGGACTACTACTGAATTCTATCAAAGGGGTAAAATTTGAGCATTGAAGATAAAATTTTGGATCTAAATTTTCAGCGCAAAGCGGCTAAAGTGACGCTCGGAGTAAGTATGGGTATCACGGCTCTAACCACGCTGAATATGAACTCGCGCATGTCGCAGCTGCATAAAGTTTCGGGTGCAGTGATGCTGGCAAGTGCGATCTGGCACGCTAGCCTTTACGGCTCGCCGTACAGCGAGTTTTTGCAAAATAGAAAAGCAAAGAGGAGGGGCAGAAAGAGATCCGTAGCAAATTTAGCTTTGGAAAATCTGCCGGACGGCAAAAGCACTCCTGCAAAAAGTGCGCCCCTAAAAAGAAAGCCTCGCGCGCGCAAAAGCGCCTAGTGGCATAGTGCGTCGCGGCTTTTGAAAGTGCAAAGATAAACTCTAAAGCCGCTAAATTTCTTTAGACGCAGCCGCCGAATAAAACGTCGTAAGCGGTGAAATTTACGCCGTTTGCGGCTAAATTTACTATTTTATTAATTATTTATCTATTTATCCATACAATTCCATCAAAATTTTAAGGAAAGACGATGAAATTAGTTTTATTGTTTTCGGTATTGGCTAGTCTTGCTTTGGGGCTTGATTGCAACGCCAAGACCTATTGCTCGCAGTTTAGCAGCTGCGAAGAGGCGACGCGGTATCTGCGAGAGTGTGGCAGGGCTCAGGAAGGTGGTACTCAGCACACCGATGGCGACGGCGACGGCGTGCCGTGCGAAAAACAGCTGTGCGGCCGTAATGGTCATAAATTTAGCGGATTTTCTAGCGCGCGCGATGAAAAGAGCGAAGTTTCAAATTTAAAGGGCGCTGCCGACTCATGCGGTGCGGAGAAATTTAATGGTAGCGTTATAGCTATAAAATTTGCTTCATAAGTCCGTGAAATTTTATCTCGGCGCATCTTTAAATTTATAATATTAAGCGCGCCGTGATCTAATACCGCCGCGCTCGCTAAATTCGCAACGTTCGATTAAATTTTAATTATAAAAGAGCCAGTAAATTTTACATTTAGCGGCTGTGTCGGTCGCTAGCTACCGAAATTTTAATCCGCAAACACCTCATAATATCCTTTAAATTTTTACCCGCCTTTACCTGCCGCAAATTTAAATTTCGCTACAATCGCTTTTTAAAATTTTGCGCCGAGTGCGCGCAAGAAGCTAAATTTAAAGGATCAAGATGGATTTTCAAATAGACGCCGCAGACGG
>ERZ772764.1433-NODE-1433-length-15014-cov-3.811953_pt1 | contig 15014 bp, 11 predicted proteins | sample MGYA00512163_ERZ772764 | MGnify/ENA primary metagenome ERZ772764 (study PRJEB29015, sample SAMEA2737903) | human oral metagenome | biome: human oral; feature: human-associated habitat; material: dental | place: China | collected 2094 ... | reverse complement strand
ACACAGGTCTCAGAGTGCAAGCCAAGCTCTTTCCAGTTTTCAACCTTTGCCTTCGAAGCATTGTAAACAATGAAGTCGGGTTCTTGGTCAAAGTCAGCTTCATCCTTTGGACGAATGAACATGTTTGTAACGAAATGTGCCTGCCAAGCCACCTCAACGATGAAGCGAATCTTCATACGTGTGTCCTTGTGTGTGCCGCAGAAACCATCAACAACAAACAAACGCTTGTTTGAAAGCTCTTTCTTGGCAATCTCTTTCACAGCTGCCCAAGCCTCTTTTGTGGCGCGATGGTTGTCGTTATGATATTCTTCTGAGTCCCACCAAATGGTGTTATGAGAGGTCTCATCATCTACAATAAACTTGTCTTTAGGCGAACGTCCGGTGTAAATACCCGTCTTCACGTTGATTGCACCAAGCTCGGTTTCTTGGCCTACTTCATAACCTTGGAGACCCTCTTTGGTCTCTTCGTTGAACAATACTTCATAAGAAGGATTGTAAAGCACTTCAGTTGTTCCGGTAATACCGTACTTTTCGAGTACTGATTTGTCAAACTTTGCCATTTTGTAATAATGTATTTAAGTTGTGAAAATAATTTTGTTATCGCAATGTTTTGTTATTCTGACCGCAAAGTTAGAAAAAAAATATATAATCATAAAGCACAAAGGCATGAAAAATGGGGGTAGCTTTTCCCTTTTAGGTTAAAGATTTTAAAAAACAAGAGGGGCTCAAGACATTTGCAAAACAGACTTTGCAAAAGCATAGAGAAATAGCTAACTTTGCAAAAATTATTATCAAGCACCGATGAAAATAATCAATTTCTCCGAGCAAAACAGCATCATCAACCAGTATATGGCTGAGATTCGCGATGCAGAATATCAGAAAAATCGGCTCCTTTTTCGCAATAACATCATGCGCATTGGCGAGTTTGAGGCGTTTGAACTCTCCAAAACGCTGGCCTATGCGCCCAAGGAAGTGACCACACCCTTAGGCGTTTCCACCGTGAATGTACCCACCGACAAGATTGTTTTGGCCACCATTTTCCGCGCCGGGCTCCCCTTTCACAACGGGTTTCTCAACGTTTTCGACCACGCTGGCAATGCTTTTGTCAGCGCTTATCGTGAATATAAGGATGCCGCACATCACGAAGTGGGCATCCATATCGAATATTTAGCCACGCCCAGCATCGACGAAAAAAATCTCATTATCGCCGACCCTATGCTGGCTACAGGCGGCAGCATGGAATTGGGCTACAAGGCTTTTCTCACGAAAGGCACGCCGAAACAAATCCATGTGTGCTGCGTTATCGCCTCACCCGAAGGCATTGAACACATCAAAAAGACGTTTCCCAACGAGAAAACCACCATCTGGTGTGCGGCCATCGACCCCGGCATGAACGAGCATAAATACATCGTTCCGGGCTTTGGTGACGCAGGTGATTTGTGCTATGGCGGCAAACTGTGACGCAATCGCTACCAAATTATCCAGTAATTGCAACTGAATTGCACGGTAATTGCATGCAAATTGCCAAGCAAAAGCATGCAGATTGTCGGGCCATTTATAAGATAGGGCGTGGCAACCTCCACCCCATGCCTTTATCATCTTGACCGGGCGGCAAGATGACAGGAGCCGCAAGGGGTGACGGTTTCTACCCCTTTCAACTGCGATAGAGGCTGCTTTGCAACGGTTTGTGGCGCATAGGGCCGATGAAGTTGCACCACCATGAGCCCATGATGGCATCGCCTTTGCCGTCAGTGCATGGCACAGGCGTGGCATATCGGTTCTTGATGGGCATTGCAATCGTTGGGACAGCCTGTTTTTCGGTGCGGCGTTTCATTTCCGTAGCGTTTTATTTTGAAAGTCTTTCCTTTTTCAGTACCTTTGCAACAGCAAATGTTTCCGCAGGGCAGAGGACTTGAATTGGTGCAGGCCAGCGCCCCCATCAGGACGCGGAAACGTTGATTTTGAGGAACAAAAAAGAATATAGAGACAAGAAAAAAGGCATGGAACAGAACTTTTTAATTTACAATACACTCACCCGTCGCAAAGAGTTGTTTAAGCCCTTGCATGCTCCCCACGTGGGGATGTATGTGTGTGGGCCAACGGTTTATGGCGACCCCCACTTGGGACATGCACGCCCTGCCATCACCTTTGATGTGCTTTTCCGCTATCTTAAGCACCAAGGTTATCAGGTACGTTATGTGCGTAACATCACCGATGTGGGGCATTTGGAACACGATGCCGACGAGGGTGACGACAAGATTGAAAAGAAAGCTCGTTTAGAGCAATTGGAACCGATGGAGATTGCGCAGTTCTATACCAACCGTTATCACGATGCGATGGACGCTTTGAATGTGCTTCGCCCCTCGATTGAGCCGCATGCCACAGGGCATGTCATCGAACAAGAGGAGTTGGTGCAGCAGATTTTAGACAATGGCTACGCCTATGAAAGCCATGGGAGCGTTTACTTTGATGTTGTGAAATATGATAAAGATCATCGCTATGGCGTGCTTTCGGGGCGCAATCTTCACGATATTATCAACCATTCGCGCGAACTTCAGGGCGTGGGTGAGAAGCGCAACCAGGCCGATTTCGCTTTATGGAAGCGCGCTTCGGCCGAACATATCATGCGATGGCCGAGCCCTTGGAGCATGGGGTTCCCCGGATGGCACTGCGAATGCACGGCCATGGGGCGCAAATATTTGGGCGACCATTTCGACATTCATGGCGGAGGCATGGACCTTATCTTCCCCCATCATGAGTGCGAGATAGCACAAGCTGTGGCGAGTCAAGGCGAACCGATGGTGAAATATTGGATGCACAACAACATGATTACCATCAATGGGCAGAAAATGGGTAAGAGTTTGGGCAATTTCATCACGCTCGAACAGTTTTTTACCGGAGCACATGAGAGCCTTTCGCAGGCCTATTCGCCCATGACCATCCGCTTCTTTATCCTCTCAGCCCACTATCGTGGGACGGTGGATTTCAGCAATGATGCTCTGCAAGCCGCGCAAAAGGGTTATGAAAAGTTGATGAATGCCTATGACGATTTGGCGCGTGTACCGGTGGCTTCGGCATGCGATGAGGCGACGAAGACCTTTGTTTCGACGTTGAAACAGCGTTGCTATGACGCAATGAACGACGACCTTCAGACGCCGTTGGTCATCAGTTATCTTTTCGAAGCGGCCCACCTTGTGAACAATCTCTTGGCCCATCAGGCCACCATCTGTGCCGATAGTTTGGCCGAACTCAAGGCCACTTTCGAGCTGTTTGCATTTGACTTGTTGGGCTTGAAGGCAGAAAAGGGCAACAACAACGATGCACGCGAGCAGGCTTTTGGCGAGGTTGTCGACATAGTTCTTGATCTTCGTGCCAAGGCTAAGGCCGATAAAGACTGGGCAACGAGCGACAAAATCCGCGATGCTTTAGCCAATGCGGGCTTCGAAGTGAAAGATACGAAGGACGGGGTGACGTGGAAATTGAATCGATAACCCACACGATAAATGGAGCAACTCAGCCGAGCTGCTCCATTTTTTTAGGCACGTGCGTTGAGGTCTTGCTTGTTTTTCTGTGACGAGCGAGCGTTATGTCGGCGCTATCCATTGGTTGACGCTTGGCGACAGGCATTCGATTTGCAAACATACCATCCCCTTTTGGGCTTACATCCCCTGCATATCCTCCCCTCTTGTGACCTTCTTTCGTCGGCAATCCCAGGCGTTTGAAAGTGCAACCGCGGCGGAAGTGGACACGCTATTGCGTTCATTGTAAATTGAAAATAGCTTTCCTTATTCACAATAATAGGGTTCATTGTCATCGTGTTTATGTGTAATGGCACGCCTTAACCTTAGTTTTCCTCCAGAAAGTATTGATAAAAGCATAATACAAAATGGGCTTTTGGGAAATAATTCTGTGTTGGTTATCAAATAGTTATGACTTTTCGACACTTTTTTTGCTTATACTTTTGTGATGAAAGATACAGCCCTTTGCGTTTTTTGCTAATTTTGTGGTTACCAAACTTAAATGTCTATTTTTGATGTTTTTAGCTATGTATACTAAGAAAGTAAAAGCAGGGTCACTGTTGTTGGGCTTCATTGCCTTGATAGGACTCGGTGGATGTAACACCGTTGAGGACGGAAGTTACACAGAACCTATTCGGCTCTATGAGAAGATAGGTGGAAAATGGGTGTTGAATTCGATGGTACAAACGGACGAAAGTAATGCGAAAACCATGACTTTGACCAATCTGTTGGATTTTGATACCTTTGTGATTCATTTCGATTGTGACGCCACTGGTGCCCCGTCGGCTTTCACTATTGACGGCGATGCCCCCGCGTTGCTGCCCGTGAAAGGCACATGGACGCTCGACAGTCCGTTCTATAAATCGGATGGTGAGGCGGTAAATCTCACGCTAAAGGGCAGTGATGCTTCGAAACAACTCACGATTTCGAGTGTGCCCGGTGCGACTAAAACGTTGGCTTTTAAGCTCATTCGTAAGGTGAACGATAAACCTTTTGTGTCGTATAGTTATCATTTAACGCAGGCCGAATAAGTAAAAAGCATGTGATTTCCACCTTATATATATGGGAGGAGATCGTCTAAACAACAATTAAACAACGCAACATGAAAAAATTAAACTATTATATCGTGACCTTGTTGGGGCTGCTATGTCCCCTCATGACGTGGGCAGAAGAAACCGATTTGGGCGTTCCTAAGGTGTGGACTGTGCCTGCTGTGTTTACTTGTGATGAGGAAGTGACGTTTTATTACGACATGACCGATGTGCAATTTCCCGAGGGAGTAGACCTTTATTTGTGGGCATGGACGCCCACAGAGCCTGATGCTGGCAACGGAGGAAACTCTTCTACGTTTGCCAAACTAACCTATTTGGGCAACAACATCTATTGCAAAAAGATGATACCCACGCAGTATTTTCATACCAATAAAGCCGCCTTTGAGTCGGATGATTGGCCGGGTTTCTGGTCGAGGTTGAAGACAAAGGATGGCAGTAAGTGGAGTTCTGTGTTCCAAGCCCCTGATAGTCGTTCGGAATTTAAAGCGTTCAAAGAGAGCGGAAAGGGATTTATGTTCTACTCAGGTCGCAAATCTAAAGGCTTTACAGAGAAGTTTACGTTGGACGAACCATTGACCGTTCTCTTCAATCCCGACGTGTATAAGTTGGGCGGACGCACGCTAACTGAGTTAGCAACAGATGCCGATTTTGTGCAGTTTGGTGTGCATTCGGGTCTTAATAACTGGGCCATCATGCAGTCACTTGACGTGTGGCGGCCCACTTGTTTGAAGAAGGTTGAAGTGAAAAAGCTGTCGAATGGGCTGTATGCTTGGCAGGTAGGCGTGCCCATTGACTACTATTCTACCAATCCACAAGACGATGGTTCGCTCAAGAATACCGACTTGGCTGACCCCGATAAGCGTGCGGCTTTTGAGTTAGACAACATGACTTATTTGGTTGTAAAGGTGGTTAAAGATGGCGCAGGTGCCAATCAATGGGGCGTGAACAGTGGCGATCAGCTGCAAAAAGCAGGTCAGGCTGTGCCCTATCCCGACCCAGTTTTCTCGATCTTCCCCACGCGTATCTCGCAAGAAGACATCCTGACCATCACACGGGAATATAATGAACGCACGGCGGGTGACCTTACTTATACCCTCATTGCAGGCGGAAAAACCATCACAGGTGTGATGGAAGGTGTGCGCGATAAGCGGCAGGCTACGGTGAATTTGCAAAAGGAATTGAAGGGCATTAGCGCCACACAGTTGCAGCTTGTGGTGAAGAATGCGCATGGGGTGACCCTTGTTGACACAACCATTCCTTTGCTTACCCCCGACAAATAATTTATAAACAATGGGATTACCCCATGAAGTAACATCATACTGAAACCCTATGAAATATATTCAAACAATCAAAATACAGCACATGATGGTTGTCCTGATGCTGCTGTTCGTGGGCCAATGGGCGCAAGCACAGTCGTTTACAGCCACCGGAACCGTTTTAGACGCTCAGCAAGAGCCCTTGATTGGGGCCAATGTGAAAGTGGTTAATGGCGCCGGAGGCAGCGTAACTGATATGGATGGGCACTTTAAAGTGGTGTGTCCGGCAGGCACTTTGCTCGACATATCCTACGTAGGTTATATCACACAGCGTGTGAAAGCCGGAAAAGACATGCACATTACATTGGTGGAAGACGCCAAGACCTTGGCCGAAACAACGGTCGTTGGCGTGGGATATGGCACGATGCGCAAGAGCGATCTCACAGGAGCTATTGCGTCGGTCAACGCAAAAGACATGCGAAAAGGTGTCATTACGAGCACCGAACAGCTGCTGCAAGGCAAGGTAGCGGGGCTCTCTGTTGTGCAGAGTAGCGGTGCTCCTGAGGCCGGATCGAGCCTGCGTTTGCGCGGCGGAACATCGCTTTCGGCCAGCAATGGCCCATTGGTTGTGGTGGATGGTATCGCCGGAGTGGACTTCAACTCGGTGCAACCTTCTGAGATTGTCAGCATGGATATTCTCAAAGATGCTTCGGCTTCGGCCATTTATGGCAGCAGAGGAGCCAACGGAGTCATCATCATTACCACCAATCGGCAGAGCGATCGCGAGCAAACCAGCGTGCAATACAACGGCTATGTGGGCTTTGCTTCGGTGGCAAAACATTTAGATTTGCTCTCGGCCAATCAGTGGCGCGCCTACGTTAGAGAGCGAAATGTGGCAACAGCTCTTGATTATGGCGCCTCAACCGATTGGCAAAAGGAGTTGGAACGCACGGCCATTTCGCATGCACACAACATTCTTTTCTCGAGTAGCAAGCAGCATAGCGGCTATCGTGCGTCGGTGACTTATGCCAACAACCAGGGCGTTATTCAGCGCAATAACATGAATCGTTTGGCCGGATCTCTCACAGCTTATCAGACCGCTTGGCAGGGAAGGTTGCGCTTTGACGAAGGAATTAATGCGAACTTCGACCGTTGGCATCCTATAGACACGCGCATTTTTGAGCGCATGACCAACCTACAACCCACCTTTCCCGTGTTTAATCCCGACGGTTCTTATGCGCAATTAAATGGCACGAACACCGAAAATCCTGTGGAGTTGAACACCAATCGCACCGACGATAAGAAGCGTCATCGCTTCTTAGGCTACTTAAAAGCCGAACTAACCCTGCTCGAAGGCTTGAAAGCTACCACCAACATGTCCTACGAACAGAATGCCGTTTTGGGCGGATTGTATAAGCCTACGTATGCCAGAATGGAGGGACAAGGCGAGAAAGGATGGGGACAACGCACTTATGGTGACTACACTAACCGCCAAATAGAGGCCTATCTCACCTACGATCGCTTCTTTGGAAAAGACCATCATCTTAATCTTATGGGTGGCTATTCCTACCTGAATAATGTGAATGAAGGCTTTGGTTCCACACGAAGTGGTTTCGATACGAATGCCTTTGGCTATAACAATTTGGCCTCGGGCACCGATTATCGGCAGACCGATGTCTATTCTTATAAGACCGAGGCCACGTTGGTTTCGTTCTTCGGTCGCGTCAATTATGGTTTCATGAACCGCTACATGCTCACGGCAACGCTGCGTCGTGACGGGTCAAGTCGGTTTGGAGACAACCACAAATGGGGCACGTTTCCCTCGGTTTCAGTGGCATGGCGTGTCAGCGATGAGCCGTTTATGCAAGCCACTTCGGGCTGGTTGGAGAACCTGAAGGTGCGCTTTGGCTTTGGCGTTACGGGCAATCAGAATGGCATTGGCGAATATAAGAGCCTGTCGATACTATCGGCTTCGGGTGCCGCTTATTACGATCCCGCCAGCAAAACATGGAAGAATGCCTACACACAAGCGCAGAATGCCAACCCCGATTTGAAGTGGGAGAGTACCAAGCAATGGAACCTGGGCATCGATTTCGTGCTCTTCAGCCGACTGACGGGTACGTTAGAGCTCTATCATAAGAAGACTTCTGACCTGCTTTGGACCTATCCTGTGCCGCAACCTCCCTATTTAGTGGGCACCATGTTGGCTAATGTTGGCGACTTGGTGAACAAGGGAGTGGAGCTCACTTTGGGTGCGAATATCCTCAAGAACAAAGACTTTTCGCTCGATGCCAATATGAGTTTGTCGTACAATCATCAAAAGATTACCAAACTATCCAACGACCAATATCAAGCCGTTGGGTTGCAAGCCGGCTCACTTCACAACCTAAGAGGCATGTCAAACCGCTATTCTCAGGTCATCAAAGAGGGCTATGCGGCCGGCACTTTCTGGGGACCTCACTGCGAAGGCATTGATGAAAACGGCAAATATATCCTCGAAAAGGATGCCGACGGCAACGTGGTAAATCGCTATTTAGGGTCGGCTCAACCCAAATGGAACATGGGTTTATCCGTCAATGCCACGTGGAAAGATTTCGATGCAACGCTCTCCGGCTACGGCATGTTTGGGCAAAAGGTGCTTAATTGCACACGCATGGCCATGTATGACCCCACGCGTTTCCCCTCACAAAATGTGTTAGACGACTTCATGACGAGCGGCATCACCGATAATCCCACCTTTAGTGACTACTTCATTGAGCAGGGTTCGTTCTTCCGTTTGCAGGCCATCACCTTAGGTTATAGTCTGCCTCGCCCTGAAAAGTTGGGGCTTTCGCGCCTCCGTTTCTATGTAACCGGCGAAAATCTCTTCTGCATAACGGGCTACAAAGGCATCGACCCTGAGGTGTCAGTTCCCGACAATGTGCTCGACGCTCCGGGCATAGACTTCTTTAATTCTTATCCGCGTCCGCGCACTTTCTCGGTGGGTGTGAACATTGGTTTCTAAGCAAGTTGCATGTTAATAAGTAAAAACAATGAAAACAAAATATATTCTTTCAATAGGCATGTTGGTGGGTTCGGCCCTCACTTCATGCACCGATCTCAACGAACGGCTTTACGATAAAGTCTCGATGAATGATTATGGCAAGAACCAAAGTGAAGTGTCTACCATCGTAGGTGGTGCATACGCCACCCTGAGAGGTTATGGTTCGGGCACGCAAGAGGGCAATGGTGTGAATTGTTATCCCACGTGTGAGTATGTGTTTTTCACAACAGAATGCGCCAGTGACGAAGCATGTATCCCCACAAGAGGCACCGATTGGTATGACGGTGGGCGCTATCAGCAGTTGCAAATGCACACGTGGGACGCCAATAATACTGGCGTTTTGTCGCTTTGGCGCTACAACTTTACCGGTGTAACAAAGATCAACGGCATGATTTATCAGGTGGAACAGAGCACACTTTCGGCTGAACAGAAGAAGGTGGTTGAGGCCGAACTCCGCGGACTTCGCGCCTATTACTACTACAATCTGCTCGACAATTTCGGCAATGTGCCCATCAGCACCGACTTCACCGACAAGGCTTTGCCGGCCAATTCGTCGCGAAAAGAGGTGTTCAACTTTGTCGAACAAGAGCTTAAAGCCGTGATACCTTTGTTGCCGTCGGGCATTCAATACAGCAAGTTTACGCAGAATGTGGCCTACACTTTGTTGGCACGTTTATATCTCAATGCCGAGGTTTACACGGGCACACCACGCTGGCAAGACTGCTTAAATGCGTGTGACAAGGTGAAGGGATTTTCGTTAACGTCCAATTATAAGGCGTCGTTTGCCATTAAGAATGAAGACTCGCCCGAGATTATCTTTGCCATTCCCTACGACCATAAGCAAGGAACGGTGGGCAATTATTTGGCATCCATGACCTATCATTACAACCAAAAATTGGCTTTCGACCCCGCCGGAAAGTATCAATGGTGCGGCAATGGCATCTGTGCACAGCCCGGTTTGTATTCGTCTTTCGAAGCCAACGACGTGCGACGCAACTGCCTTCTCATCGGACAACAGTACAATGCAGCCACAGGTGCGCCGGTGTTGATGGACAATGGTGACCCCTTAAACTATACCGAAACGATTGGAGACTTCACCAAGGCGGCGCAAAACGAGGGCGCACGGCTTGACAAATATGAGTGGAGCCCCAACGATCAGTGGGAAAGAGACAACGATTGGGTGCTCATGCGCTATGCAGAAGTGCTCATGATGCAGGCCGAAGCCAACTTCCGTTTGGGCTACATGCAGAACGCTCTCGATGCGATAAACGCCATCAGGCATCGTGCAGGGCTCAACGATTTGGCCACACTCACCCTCGACGATTTAGACAAAGAGTGGCGACATGAGTTTGTTTTCGAAGGCCTTCGCCGCACCACCAACATTCGTTTTGGCGATTTCTTCAAGGCATGGTGGGCCAAACCGGCCGAGGCAGACAAGCATACGGCCCTCTTTCCCATCCCACATGACGAGTTGGCCAAGAACAGTAATTTGAAACAAAATCCTGGTTATTAGTAGTAGTTTATAGGAAATCGGGCGTGGATGGGCATGCGAAATGTCCATCCATCGCCACATTTTTCTTGTGAAAGGGATGTTTTGAAAACGACAGAAACAGCCCAACAACACAAAAATCATTAACATTTATGGCAAATATGAATAAATATATCGTACCTTTGTTGCTCTATTGTGGCCTGCTGACTTGGAGCGGTTGTGAAGAAAGCTATCCTTCGGCTCCTAAAAAAACAGCAGAGATTGCCGACCAAACTGCGGCAAATTATCCTGTAAAGAAGGCCAATTTGATGAGCATTTACGTGCATTTTATGCCGTGGTTTGAAACCAATACGAGCAATGGCACGCAGTGGGGCTATCATTGGACAATGAAAAATTGCAACCCCGATGTGGTGGATGCCACGGGAAAACGGCAGATAGCGTCGCACTATTACCCCCTGACAGGCCCCTATGCTTCGGGCGATGCGGCCATTTTAGACTATCAATGTCTGCTCATGAAATATGCCGGTGTAGACGGTGTGATGGTCGATTGGTATGGAGTGAACAGCGATAATGCGATGGCTAAGCATAAAAGCAACACCGAAGCCTTGGCAAAAGCCATTGCAAGGGCGGGACTGAAGCTGGCCATTGTCTATGAAGACCGTGCGCTCGATGGCACGAAAGACTACATGGAACAGCTGCGCGAGGATTTGCGTTACCTGTCGAAAACGTTCTTCCACCGCGATTACTATGTGAAAATCGATGGCAAACCGCTGCTGATGATCTTCGGTCCGGTGCAGGTAAAGCGTGGAAAAGACTGGTATAGAGCCTTTGCCATTCTAAAGGATAAGCCCGTGTTTCTGTGTCTGAACGGTCATGCGCAATATGCCAACAATGGCGGCTACACCAATAGTGAGGGCGAATATACGTGGGTAAATCCGGCACCCGACTACTCGGTGGCGCAGCATTTTAAATATTATATCGGTGGGGCGATGCCCGGTTTCCACGACTATTATCAGGAAGGAGGTGCGGGAACGGGCTACACCACCTACGATGCCGAGAACGGAGCGCTCTTCAATCGTCAGCTCAATGCGGCCAAATCGGCCGGGCTGAAATGGCTGCAAGTGAGCACATGGAACGATTATGGCGAAGGAACAACCATCGAACCCACGCGTGAATATGGTTATAAATACCTCGTAGCGCTGCAAAAATTTGCCGGCGTTGCCTATCAAGAGGCCGATTTAGCACTGATTTATCGCTGGTATGAACTGCGTCGAAGCAAACCCAACGACCCGCGTGTGCAGGTAGCTTATCAAGCACTTGCGCGCTTGGAAGTAGACAAAGCACGCGAGATTTTAAAGTAGAAGGAAGATGAAATTATTCAAATTACTCTTTTTGTCGGTTGCCTTGGCACTGGTTAGTGTGGCGAGTGGCAAGACGGTAGCAAAGGTGTCATCGCCCGATGGCACCCTCATCTTAACCGCAGGGATTAATCCTCACGGGCAACCCTATTACGAATTGCAGTGCGGCAAACGCCTGCTCATCCGGCCCTCGCTGTTGGGTTTGCAACTCAAGGATGGTGCGTTGGACGAAGATTTCCGCGTTCTTGGCTTCACACGTGCCACGAAAGATGAGACATGGCAGCAGCCTTGGGGCGAAGAAGCCAGCGTGCGCAACCATTATAACGAGCTCACCATGCAGCTCAAGCAGCGCGCCGGGCAAGGCCGTTTGCTCACCATTGTCTTCCGCATTTTCAACGATGGCATCGGTTTTCGCTATGTTTTTCCGCGTCAACCGCAGCTTACCGACTTCGTTATCATGAACGAAGAGACGCAGTTTGCCTTTCCTTTCGATGCGCAAACCTGGTCGATTCCCACCGAAGGCACCCATTATTATGAAGCCTTGTGGACGGCATCGCCGCTCAGTAAGAAGCCAATGGTGTCGACACCCATCACGATGGAGGTGGACGACAGCCTCTATATGGTGGTGCATGAGGCCAATCTCACCGACTATGCCGCGCTCAATCTTCAGCCTATCGCGAGCCAACAAGGCGGCGTCACGGTGCAATCGAAGCTCGTTCCCTGGCAAAATGGTGCCTTGGTCTATGCCAAAGCACCCTTTGTTTCGCCTTGGCGCACGGTGATTGTGGCACACAATTTGGCAGAAGTGACCGCATCCCGGCTCATGTTAAATCTCAATGAGCCTTGCAAAATCGGCGACACTTCGTGGTTGGAGACGGGAAAATATGTCGGTATTTGGTGGGGCATGCACATGAACACCATGACATGGTCGCAAGGAAACAAGCATGGAGCAACCACCGAAAACACCAAGAAATATATCGACTTTGCCGCACGCCACGGCATGAAAGGTGTGCTGGTTGAAGGCTGGAACTATGGTTGGGATGGCGATTGGGGCAAAGAAGGCGACAAATTCTCGTTCACTAAGCCCTATCCCGACTACGATTTTGTCGGCCTGCAACGCTATGCTTTGTCGAAAGGTGTGCGCCTTGTGGCTCACAATGAGACGGGAGGTGCGGCCAAAAACTATGAGCAACAGCTCGACAGTGCCTTTGCCTTGTATCAGCGCATGGGCATCAAAGTGGTGAAGACTGGCTATGTAAACGATTGGCTCGACAACGCAGAATTACAGCATTCTCAGTATGGTGTGCGCCACTATCGCAAGGTGATTGAGACGGCAGCCAAGCATCATCTCATGATCATCAACCACGAACCCGTGATGCCTACCGGCCTGCAACGCACCTATCCCAACTTGGTTTCGGGCGAAGGTGCGCGCGGACAAGAGTATAATGCGTGGTCGGCCGATGGCGGAAATCCCCCTTCTCATCTCTGCATCCTGCCCTTTACGCGCATCCTTGCCGGCCCACTTGACTTCACTCCCGGCATCTTCCGCATTGAAGGGCGTGTGCATCCGCAGACCCATCCGCAAACCACTTTGGCCAAACAGCTTGCGGCTTACGTGGTGATTTATGCGCCATGGCAGATGGCGGCCGACGAAATTGAGAACTATCAAGGGCAACCTGCCTTTAAATTCATTGAGGAAGTGCCCACCAACTGGCAGCAATCGCGTGTGTTGATGGCCAAATTGGGGCAATATGTGGTCACAGCTCGCAAAGATCGCGACAGCGAAAACTGGTATGTTGGCGGCATGACCAACGAGCAAGCGCGCGACCTCACGCTGCATTTCGATTTCCTCGACAAGGGCATGCGCTACAAAGCCATCATCTATCGCGATGGAGACGGTGCCACTTATCAAGGCAACCCCTACCCCTTAGCCATCGATCAGCAGCTCGTTTCCACCGAAACACTCCTGCCTATTCATTTGGCAAAGGGCGGCGGATTTGCCATTCAGCTCATCAAGCAATAACGCATTCTCACACACGGCCACACCACTTTCGCTCCGGCTACACGGGTAGCGCATGAAAATACATCATAGTCGGCGGAAGGATGTGGGCAGAAAGTAGGGACGCACCCGTGGTCTTGAAATCTGCATGTGGCCGTTTTTTCCCTTTCCTTGTGCACACAACAACTCCTTTCTTTTGTGTGTAGGGGCGGATTCCGTAGGATTTCCGGTGGTAAAAGATGTGGAATATTGGAATATTAACGCTATCTTTGCAACATAGAATGCAAGGAGGATTTTAACGTATGGCACAACCGATTAAGGAAACCCCGATACTCTTTGGCAAAGATGCGAAAGCGTTTGAACAGCGCATGAGAAGGCGTAGGCAAGAAACGCCCGAGCAAAAAGCGGAGCATTTGGCCGACTATCATGCAGCTTTGCGCATGATGACACCGTGATTTGACAATGAATCATCGCCAAAGAGCATTTAAAATGAGTTCTATCTGTACGTTAAGCTGCCATCAGGGATTAATGAAAGGCGTGGGCAGCTAAGCACATGCTGCTCGCAAAACCGATGAACAGCACCACGATGGCTTGTGCATCCCACCGCTTTAAGAAGCAATAGGCGCCGGCATAGCTGCTCGCTTGCATCAGCAAGGCTTGCATAATGGCGTAGTGAAGAGGCTCCATATTGGCCAAGTTTTCGAGACTTGGATGGAATGCAATGTCGTTAATGATGGTGATGACTAATCCTATGTCCAAAGGATAGAGCGCCAACAGCCGCTTTTTCAGGGCTACATGGCGAAACAGGATGAAATAGATCACGAGCAAGGCGAGGTGGGCTATGGCGAAAATATAAAATGTTTCCATTTGAATTGAGTTAGTTTAAAAGGTGGAATCCATGTGCTTCAACTGCCGTTTTCCTTATTGCATGAGGAGCGCTGTGCCCATGAGCAGGAAGAAGAAATTGCAATAAATCAAGACCATTGCATTGCTCGTGCACTGACGGCGATAGCAAAGGGCGGCCGAAAATGCACCTGAAAGGGTGATGGCATTGAGGAACAAATAGGGTATGAAAAATCCGAAGCCAAAAGCCATCAGCAGAAATTCGCCAGCAAAAATGCCACAGACGAGCAACACGGCCAACTGAAGGAGCAACGGGCTCAGCGCGGCAAGCTGTTCCTTTGGGGGAAGATGGCGGAAAAGCCACAAGAAAAGACCTAACGGAAGGAGGTCGACGACGAGAAAAAAATATATCAATTCCATGTGAGCATACATAAAAGTTAGGGATACAAACCTACC
>ERZ772764.1425-NODE-1425-length-15060-cov-3.171543_pt1 | contig 15060 bp, 14 predicted proteins | sample MGYA00512163_ERZ772764 | MGnify/ENA primary metagenome ERZ772764 (study PRJEB29015, sample SAMEA2737903) | human oral metagenome | biome: human oral; feature: human-associated habitat; material: dental | place: China | collected 2094 ... | reverse complement strand
GAGCAGGTTATAAAAAATAACCTACTCCTTTTTAAGCATTTATTACACACCTACTGCTTCGTCAGAAATCGCACGGTGCGGTGAAGAGGTCGTCCTCACAGTGCTACCACATATTTTTTCAGTTCGGGGTTTTGCATCGATTTGGGTACGGATTCTTTTATAATGTCTATTATACAGTTTTGAATAGCTGTTTTGGCATTATGCTTGCTTACTATCAGACAAACTTCACGCACGGCGTTCATATTCTTGAAGGGGCGTAGGCTGTCTTGTTTCTCTTCGGCCAGTCCCATAGCGTGCATCTCTGGGATAATGGTAATACCCGGATTCATATCCACCACGTGCAGTAAGGTATCGATACTACCCGATTCGAACTTGATATTGCCCTGTTGGTAGCTGTTGCGGGCTTTGCATAGGCGTTCTATCTGTCCACGAAGGCAGTGAACATTCTCGAGCAACCACACTTTACTGATATCGACATTCTCTATATCTATCTCCTTTTCTTTGTACAGTTCGTCGAGCGGCGACACGTATGCATAGAATTTTTCGTAATAAATCGGGAACGATATAAAATCTTCATTAAGAATAGGTCCTGCCAATATTGCTCCGTCTATGTATTCGAGTTGGAGCTGCTCTATTATCTTTTTGGTTGTCTGTTCTTTGATAATCAGCTCCAAATCGGGGAACTGCGTATATTGCTTCGACAGCAGTTGAGGAACGAGATACGGTGCTATTGTGGGTATTATGCTAAGCCTAAAAGTCCCCGATATTGTTGTCTGCTCGGCATTGACTATCTTTTTTATCTTACTGAGCTGCTGCAACGACACACGTGCCTGAGCAATAATCTGTTTGCCTATCTCGGTAGATTCTATCGGGTGTTTGGAGCGATTAAAAATCTTTACGTTCAACTCTTCTTCCATCTTCTGTATCATAGTACTGAGAGTGGGTTGTGTTACATTGCAATGCTCTGCCGCCCTGGCGAAATGCTTCAGGTCGTCCACTGCTATCAGATATTCAAGCTGTTGTATATTCATATCTCTATTTGTTTTAATAAAATCAATTCTGTTTTTTGTTATTAACCTCTTTTTTCAGTGCTTGCGGTTTTTGTTCCAATATCGGTATCTCTTTGTAGTGCCAATACTCTTCGGCGTCCCACATCTGTCGTAGCTGAAAATCGTACGGATAGTAATAAACCTCCTCAGGTTGTTTTTTAGTATCATAATCGCCCGTATCCCATTTGCCGTTGCCGTTTTCGTCCACAAACAGGCGGGCATAGTATGTACCTGCATCGAGGTACTCGAATTTTATTTTGTTTTTATCGACTTTTACGGACCTTATCACCTTATCCTCTTTGTTTAGTAGCTCTACTATCTCTTTGCCCGTATACAAGCCCATTTCGAGCGTTAGCGAAGCATATTCTTCCTTGGGTTTGCAGGTAATATTGGAAGTAAATTTGTCGGACACCCTGCCGTAAATATCGCTAAAATAGGCAGAGTCTACCGTCAGCCTGTACTCTGCCGAAGGTTTCAGTGTGGTACGAACGGCGTATTTAAGCCCTGTCGAATCGAGCCTTTCGATAGTCGCAGGCATAGGTTTCCACACGGTATCCACTTTTTGTTCGAAAAGCACATTACCTCTAAGACCGTAAGAAGTAGGTATAGAGAAATCTATGTATATATCATCAAAGAAGTTGAAGCCTGTCGATGCATTAGAGCGAACAGGCAGAAACTCCTGTTTGGGTTTTCCTTTGCTCTTAGGCTTGTTTTTGACAACTCTCTTGGGAGCACGTAGCGACAATGTATCTACCTGTGTTACAAGCATATTTGTAGAGTCTGTCTTTTGATACGTAAGTTTAAGTTTTAGAGTATCCACAGACCAAGTCAAAGAGTCTTTTAACCAATACGTTATACTATCTTTTCGATTGTTATACTGTATAAATACTTTATCGTCAAACGAGAAATTGAGAGCTTCGACAATAGGCAGTTTTTCGTTCGGGGCATTGAAATATAGCGAAAAATGTTGTCTGTCTTTTCGTTCGCTTTTCACAAGATATTGCTTGACAAAATCTTCGGTAAAAGCTTTTAGAATAATAGAATCAGGGAAAAACATATTTCTCCGTCGGTTGACGATGGTATCCAACACTTTTACGGTATCTCTGATACCCCTATTGGTAACGATAGAGTCTCTATAGACGGTATCGGTCTGTTGTATCGTCCTACAATACGGCACAAATATGGTATCTGTGAAGGCAATAAGTTCGTTTGGCTGGTCGAATTTGAAGTTGTTGCCTATGTCGCCGAGTGCATATATTCTATATTTACCTTCTTTGATATTGCTTACCGAGAAGTGTCCGTTTTTGTCGGTCTTGGTTATTCGGTCGAAAGGTTTTTTGATAAATGCCGAGTCCGACAAATCGCTATGTATCCCTACTACAATACCCGACAACGGATTGAGGTCGGAGGCATTTATGAGCGTACCCGACATCTGCAGCGAGTCTATCGTATTGCCCGTAGAGAATGAGAAAGTGTAGTTAGGCAGCGGGTTATGTTCGTTGTTGTCTACTATGGCATCGCCGAAAAACACGGTGTACGTGGTATTTTCTTGTATCGTGTCTTTCAAATCTACTACAATTCTCTTACCAAGAGCCTTTACAACAGGCATCTGTTTCTGCGGAGGCGATATTATGACGTTATCGAAGGCTTTTTCGACCTGCACTATCTCGTCGAAGATTATCTCGATACGGTTCTTCTTGTAATTGAGGGCATTAAGCTTGGGAGTGCTCTTGATGGGGTGCGGCGGAGTAATGTCTTTGGGACCACCCTGAGGACCTGACCCACGATTGGCACAAGCTATCACAACAAAATATGAAACAACTACCGCTGCTATCAATAAAAAAAACTGTCCTTTGTTGTGCCTGTTCATATTTTATGCATTTATCTTTCAATCAATTATTCGTAACTTCTTACATACATTTTCGTTGTCGACAAATGGTGTTTCTGCCTATCCAACCGCCAATACGGTAAGCTGTGTTTTCGTTCATATTACGGTTGTTTTGTATTTGTTCTGCTGTCGGAAACAGACACGAATATTTAGCAATCAGCGCATTAGCTCTATCTATATTGCTTGCCGTAGGCTCGGCTGTGCGGGCATTCTCTGCCATATCGGCTGCAAGCCAATATTTTGCAGCATCTGTAACGTCATCGTTAGATATGTTTGAGTTGGCATACAGCTCCGCCAAAAGAAAATATGGAGCGGCTTGGTTGGCAATGATTTCGAGCGACTTCTGGGCGTATTCTCTGGCTTGCTGAAAGTTTTTGAGATTATAAAAATATATCTCCGCCATTCTCATATAAATATCGGATATCTTGCTGTTGTCGTCGGCAAAAGAGATAGCCTTACCGTAAAAGTCGAGCGACTTCGACATTCTGTTTGCCTTGTGATAATACTCGCCACAACCTATCGACGACAAATAACTCGGCGATATAGCGTGTAGGTAGACAGCAGCCTGCTGAAACACGGCAGAGTGCACGCAAGTGGTAGAATATTCGTTGAGCAAATTATTGAGAAACGTAGCATTTTCACGATTCTTTTCGAGTAGGGCACCGTATTTTTTATCCAAACCGACACAACTCGGCTCAGACTGCCCGTAAGAGTACATATATCCGAGCGACAACAATATTATAATAACGTATCTTTTCATTTCTGCTTACAGTATTGGTCAAATGTAGGTAACAACAAATCTTTGTCTGATACAATCATCTCACCGACAGGCACTTTCCAGTCTATTGCGAGTGTCGGGTCGTTGTAGATAATGCCGCCTTCCGCCTGTTTATCGTATAGATTGTCGCACTTATAGCTGAATATAGCCGTCGGGCTGAGTACCGAGAACCCGTGTGCAAACCCACGAGGAATGAGAAACTGCAAGTGATTTTCGTCAGACAACTCTACTCCGAACCACTCTCCATAAGTCGAAGAGCCTTGTCGCAAATCTACTGCCACGTCCCACACCTTGCCTACAATCACTTTTACGAGCTTAGCCTGAGCCGACTCGCCTTTTTGCAGATGAAGCCCCCGCACTACTCCATACGACGACCGCGAGAGGTTGTCTTGTACGAAGTTGTTATCGATACCATAAGCACGATACCGACTCTCGTTGTAAAGCTCCGTGAAGTATCCGCGTGAGTCTGCAAATACGTCGGGACGGACTATAATAAGGTCTTTTATCGGTGTTTCTACTATTTCCATCGTGTATATTGCTAAATGTCTTACCGTTTTTGTTTACTCAATTCCAAGATATAACGTCCGTATTCGGTCTTATCCAACTTACGCCCCAAGGCATTCAAGTCACTGTCAGATATCCAACCGTTTCTCCACGCAATCTCCTCTATACAGGCGATATAAAAACCCTGCCTATTCTGTATGGTAGCCACGAAGTTCGATGCATCGAGCAAACTGTCGCAATTGCCCGTATCGAGCCAAGTGAATCCGCGTCCGAAGGTCTCTACTTGCAACGAGCCCTCTTCGAGATAGAGCCTGTTCAGGTCTGTAATCTCATATTCGCCTCGTGCAGAGGGTTTCAGCGATTTAGCTTTCTGTACCACGGTATTGTCGTAGAAGTACAGCCCCGGGACAGCAAAGTTACTCTTCGGGTTTGCCGGTTTCTCTTCGAGGCTAAGCACCTTACCGTCGGGGGCAAACTCTACAACACCGTATGCACGCGGGTCTTTTACGAAATAGCCGAAGATACACGCCCCTTGCCCGATAGCAGAAGCCCGACGGAGCATAGCCGAAAAGTTCTGACCGTAGAATAGATTATCGCCGAGAATGAGACAACCGCCCTCGCCATTTAGGAAGTCGGCACCCAAGACAAACGCCTGAGCCAGACCGTTAGGCACCTCTTGCACTATATACTCGAACTTCATACCAAGTTCTTGCCCGCTACCCAGAAGCTCCTCGAACATAGGCAAATCTCTGGGAGTAGATATTATGAGTACTTCGCGAATACCTGCCAGCATAAGAGTAGACAGCGGGTAGTAAATCATTGGTTTGTCATAAACAGGCATTATCTGTTTGGAGATTGCTTTGGATAAAGGGAAAAGCCTTGTGGCACTGCCTCCTGCGAGTATTATTCCTTTCATATAATTTTATCTATTAACAATTGAATTCCATTAATTAGAGCAATTGCAAAGATAACAAATAATTTTGTCTTTTGATTGCCTGTTATAATTTTCCTCAATATTTCTCGAACAGGAGAGCTGCGTTCACGCCACCGAAACCCGAGAGGGTCTTGAGGAAATATTTTTTGTCCGTATGGGTGATTGTCTTTGTTATATTCAGTAAAAATGGCTGATTGTCAACAACAAGTTGTTCGGGATTGTTGCAGTTGAGCGTTGGCAACACTATACCTCTGCCGAGTGCTTCGACCGAGACGATTGTCTCCAAGACGCCTGCTGCTCCGAGCGTATGTCCGAAAAGGCTTTTCAGCGAATTGACAACAACGCTGCCTAACCCGGCACGGTATATTGCATTGGCTTCCATAGCGTCATTGTACGGTGTCGCCGTACCGTGTGCACAGATAAACGCTATATCGTCGGCAGTCGGTTGTCCGCCGCAGAGTACATTACGGATAGCACGGCAACAGCCCTCCCCTGTCCTCGACGGAGCAGATATATGTGTGGCGTCGTTGCGTATGGCACCGCATATAAGGCGAGCCTGAGCGGGCTTATCGTCGGTATCTTTACCGAATATTATTGTGGCGGCAGACTCGCCGAGATTCAGCCCACAACGCTCCGCATCGAAAGGCTTGCAAACGTCGGGAGCAAGCGCCCTGAACGACTGAAAGCCCGATATTATAAACTTCGATAAAAAATCGACGCCGACAACTACCACATTGTCAAACAGTCCGTTATTAATATACCGAAGGGCTACCACCTGAGCGGCAGCTCCCGATATACAGGCGTTGGATACCACTATCGGAGTGTTCGGGTTGCCAAAGAAATCGGCAATACGCCGAGCTGTGCTCCACAGAAACGGCGACCCGTTGCCTCGGTAATCGGCATCGATAGCATCGATATTGCCTTTGGTCGTGGATAGTACAAACAACGTATGGGGCGAAGACAAATCCACCTCCGCCTCGCGGTTGGCATAGACGACAGACAACACGGAGGCTCGCTCCAAAAGAGTCAGGCTATCAGCCTCCACATTTTGGGGCAAAGTGCTGTGGTTGAGCATATCGTCAAAATGTTCCTCTAATTTTATTTTGTCGATAAGAGAGGCTACAAAAGGCTCCGGCAAGTCAAAAGTACCTGTTTCATAATATTTTATACCAGACACTCCGGACTTTACTTGTTCAAAATTATCAAGTGTAGTAAATCCGAGCGAGGATATTATGTTGGTTCCTAATATTTTCATTTGCAATGAGATTACACTTCGGCGATATATTTCTGTTGCCATTGAGCAAAAAACGGCGGCAAATCCCACATCAGATTGAAGTCTCTATCGAGAAAAACCTGCACCGAGTATCCTGTGGCTACAATATCGTCGGAAGGCAAATGGTATATTTTGTAGTCGAATATCAGTTTTGCGGCATCTGTATGGCGATAGACAATCTCTACCCTTGCACTGTCTTTGTATCGGAGAGGTCTTTTATACTCCAGATGCAGCTCTACGAGAGGAGCATAATACCCTTGGTCGAAGATGTAGAGATATTCCAAATGGTAGTCGCGACCGAACTGCTCGCGGGCGTCTTCCAGATAGAGGGCATACGAACCGTGCCATACTATCCCCATAGAGTCTACCTCACTAAAACGTATGTCGAACTTTTTCTCGCTTTTCAATAAATTCATCGTCTTTTCTCATATTTTATTCCATCAGGGCAACCTTCATTTTACCCCAAGCTATAGCATTTTGTCGGCATTCTACCTTTGCTTCCATCATTATTATATTGCCTATTTCGGCTGTTACGTCGATTTCGGTATGTATGGTATCGCCTACTTGCGGCAGGTAACCCGAAAAACAAAAATCGTTGATAGCACCGATAAATCCGAGCCTTACAGGCTGGTTGATAGTAAGGAAGCCTTGCCGTGCGGCACAGGTCTGTGCAACGTTCTCCAATATCCCTGCCTGCATAAACACACCGTTATCGACAAAGATATTATCACCTTCGATAGTAAAACTCGTCCGTGTGGTAGCCTCGTCGCAGAAGTGCAGTATGCCTACCATTACAAACGGTTCTTGCTGAGGTATAAGTTGCTTTATATCAAGCTGTTCGAAATCCATCGACAATCACAAAATCAGATATTTATTTTACCACACATTGCAGAATGGAATGCCCTGCACCGACGCCGTCGTATATCTTCTCTATCGTCAGTCCTGCCCGCTCTACACAGCGTATCATATCTTCGGAGTGATACATCTTGCTGTTACCGTTTGCCATTGCGGCGAAATATACACTTGTCTGCGTGAGTATGTACGAGGCTGTCTCGAATCGTTGTCTGTCCCAGAGCGTCTCCATTATGTACAGCTTGGTGTGTTTTGACATAGATAGTCGGGCACGCGACAGAATGTCGGTTATCTCCGTTTCGGAGAAACAGTCGAGGAACTGGCTGAGCCAGATAACGTCGAAGCCCGTCGGGAACGCCGTATCGCTGTCGAGTATATTACAACCGTGTCCGTGTATTCTGTCGGCTCCGCGTTTGCCTGCCGTATTTTTCTTGAGCAACTCTATCTGCTGCGGCAAGTCCATAACGGTAACTTCCACCTCGTCGTCGTGAGAGACACAGTACAAAGCCCATTTACCCGTATTACCACCCACATCGAGCAGTTTATGCGGCTTGTCGGCAAAAACGATGCCAAAAGCCTCTTCGAAAGCTCCATCGCTGTAGAAGTGGTCAAAGCCGAACCACGACTCCTGCACCTTACGTGGCAGGCTCGACAAGCCTTCGTAAATCGTCGCCCACGAACCAAACACTTTGAGCCCTTCGGGTTTGCCTCTGAGCAAAGCCTCTTCCAGATGAAACATACCAAGGTAATTGACGTCGTGGTTAAAGTCCATATCGACCTTCACGGCAGTGTCGTTTTGCAGAAACCAGCCCATCTTGGAACAGACAAACTTATCATCGTCGCGGCAGAGCACCGTACCGATACACAACGAAGCCTCTATCAGTATTTTTACGGCATATTCCGAGAGGTTCGTCTTTTCGGCTATCTCGGCAATGGTCAGACCGCTGTCGGAATCGATAAGTTGCTGTAATATACCAAACTTAACCATAAGGCGACTCACCTGAAACACAACAGGTCCCTGCGAAATCTCGTGAGCGGCACGTTGTGCCTGCATTGCGGTAAGCGTCTCTTTTGTATAACGCTTTGCCAGCGAAGGAGGAAGATTCATATACTCTTTTATAAATTGTTTTTTTAATTGAAAGTTCAAAAGTACTATTTTTTTGCAATACGGTAAAATAAAAAATCGTTATACAGCACATTTACACCCCATAAGCACACCGACACATTTATGGATTTCATATTTTTTCAGTATGTAATAGTTTATTGCCGACACAATCTGTTTTTTCATATAAGTATTTTGCTCAAAAAAATGTAAATTTGCACTCGATATTATTACCGAAAAAAAACAAAGCTAAGACAGATGAAAGAAAAATTCAATATTTCGGGTATGACGTGTGCCGCCTGTGTAGCTCACGTACAAAAAGCTGTCGAGAGCCTCGAAGGAACAGAAAATGTAAATGTAAATCTGCTGACCAATTCTATGACATTAGACCTCGACACGAGCCGTACAGTCGTAGCCGATGTAATAGATGCAGTAGAGAGGGCAGGATACGGTGCTTCTGCGGCAGGTAATGAACCAACAAAGTATCGTAAGTCGAACACCATTCACGAGAATTTCGACAAAGAGACAAAAGCTCTGAAATACAGACTAATAATATCCATAACATTTGCCATACCATTGATGTATATAGCTATGGGAGCGATGTGGGGGCTGCCCGCCGCAAAGGGTATGCACAGCAATCCGATAGCTTTTGCCCTGACACAGTTTCTGCTGTTGCTACCGATAATGTACGTCAATAGGAACTACTACATAAAAGGCTACAAATCTCTTATAAACAGAGCACCGACGATGGACAGCCTCATAGCGATAGGCTCGTCGGCAGCCGTCGTATACGGAGTTTTTGCCATATATATGATTGGCTACGGTCTGGTAGACAACAGAGACGATATTGTCGACAGATACGCTATGAATCTTTATTTCGAATCGGCGGCAATGATACTGACACTGATTACCGTAGGCAAGTATCTCGAAACGAGGTCGCGAAGCAAGACAGGCGAAGCCCTCGAGCGGCTGATGGATATGTCACCCGACACGGCTATCGTCGAAAGGCAGGGAGTACAGACCGAAATACCTGTCGAAGAGGTGCAGGTAGGCGATACGGTGATAGTGAAACCGGGTGGAAGTATACCTGTCGACGGAGAGATAATAGAGGGAAATACCTCGATAGACGAGTCGGCAATAACGGGCGAAAGCATACCGGTAGAGAAAAGCGTCGGCAGCAAAGTCATTCAGGCAACTATCAACCGCAACGGTTTCATACGTATCCGAGCCACCAAGGTAGGCGAAGACACTATGTTTGCCGAGATAATAAGGCTCGTACAAGAGGCAGGAAGTTCGCGAGCTCCGATAGCCAAACTTGCCGATAAGGTCTCCGGAATATTCGTACCGATAGTGATAGGTATATCCGTATTGACGGCTATCGTGTGGCTTTTGGCAGGAGCGACGGTCGAGTTCGCTCTGTCGTCGGCAATAGCCGTGCTGGTAATATCGTGTCCGTGTGCATTGGGATTGGCTACACCCGTTGCAATAATGGTAGGCACGGGCAAAGCTGCCGAGAACGGCATATTGGTAAAATCGGGCGAAGCACTCGAGACAGCGCACGAGCTGGATTGCGTAGTATTCGACAAGACAGGCACTCTCACACAGGGCAGACTGCAAGCAACAGACATCGTTACCTACGGTATTACGCAAAAAGAGTTGCTCTCCGTCGCAGGCAGCCTCGAGGTGCGGAGCGAGCACCCCTTGGCGGAAGCCGTTACGGAACGTGCCTCCTCCGAAGGGGCTACGAGACTGATGGTATCGAGATTCGAGGCTGTATTCGGCAAAGGGATTTGCGGCGAAATAGAGGGTAAAAGCTACTTCGTCGGCAACAGACTGTTGATGAAAGACAACGGAATAATAACAGACAATTGTATTGCCGACGTAGAGCGACTCGAGGCTGAGGGCAAGACGGTACTCATCGTAGCTTGTAGCAACGGCGTCTTGGGTATCATAGCCGTAGCAGACATACTGAAATCCACAAGCACGCAAGCAGTAGCCGAACTCAGAGAGATGAACGTACACACCGTTATGTTGACAGGCGACAACAGTATCACCGCCAACGCCATAGCAACCACTGTCGGAATCGACGAAGCTGTTGCCGAGCTCCTACCGCAAGACAAAGAGAAAGCGATAGCCTCGCTTGCCGCCACACACAAAAAGACGGCAATGGTAGGCGACGGTATCAACGACGCCCCCGCACTTGCCGCAGCAGACGTGGGTATTGCCCTTAGCAACGGCACAGACATAGCAATAGAGAGTGCCGATATAGTGCTTATGCGTAACGACCTGCTCGGCGTGGCGGCAGCTATAAGGCTCAGCCGTGCGGTCGTAAGAAATATAAGGCAGAATCTCTTCTGGGCATTCTTCTACAACGTAATAGGAATACCACTTGCCGCGGGAGTACTGTATCCGATGTTCGGACTGCGTCTCACGCCTATGTTCGGAGCCTTGGCTATGAGCCTGAGCAGCCTGTTCGTAGTATCCAACGCTCTACGCCTGAAAGTATTCGAGCCATATAAACACAATAAAAATAAAGAGGAGACAGAAAAAATGAAAAAGACTTTTGTAATAGAAGGAATGATGTGCCAAAACTGTGTAAAGCACGTACAGAACGCCTTGGATAAAATAGGCGTAAAGGCGACGGTTAGTCTCGACAGCCACACAGCCACTATCGAAGATGCGGGCAATATTACCGACGAGGCAATACGCAAGGCAATAGTCGATGCAGGCTATGCGGTGAAGTGAGTTGGGCGAATGTTTTACGGTTCAATCGTTGAATTGTTGAAACGAATAAGGTAACACGAATCAGTTCGGAGGTAACACGAGTCGGGACAAATCTGTGGGTTCGCCCATACATTTTTACATTCTTAAATTTTTACATTTATTCCGTAATTAGTAATTTTAAATTCGTAATTGTATAGGGCAACCACAATGATTGCCCCTACTTTAATTACACGTTTCAACGATTACACACACCCAACACCTAGGACCTAACACCCAATTATTTATTGTTTCTCCTTTTTATTGCGAAGCACAAACCAGATGAAGAAACCTATCAGAGCACCGTATGCAACAAGCGAGAGCCACTGTCCGCCTGCGGAGGTATTCCAATGCGGTATGGTGAGGTCGAGCCCGCCGAACTTGATCACAGCACTGACGACACCCATCAAAGCACCACCCGCAATGAAGCCCGAAGCCACGAGCGTACCCTTCTCGCTGCGAGCAGTATTGACGGCTTTGTCCTTGGAACGCGTCGATACATACCAAGCCACCAATCCCCCGATGAGTAGAGGGATATTGAGCGATAGCGGTATAAACATACCCAGAGCAAAAGCCAAAGCAGGCACGCGACACAGCGTCAAGACAATGGCTATCGCCGCACCTATGCCATACAACAGCCACGGAGCACCTGTACCGCCCATCAGAGGCTCTATGACAGCCGCCATAGCATTCGCCTGAGGAGCGACCAGACCGCCTTCGCCGAAACCGTATGTTTTGTTGAGTATTATCATAACTCCTCCGACAGTTGCAGCCGATACGAGTGTACCGAGAAACTTCCAAGTCTGTTGCTTGGCGGGTGTGGAGCCAAGCCAATAACCTACCTTGAGGTCTGTGATGAAGCCCCCTGCCATCGAAAGAGCCGTACATACCACTCCGCCGATGATGGCAGCAGCCACCATTCCCGAAGCCCCTTTGAGACCGACGGCAACCATTATCACCGACGACAGTATGAGCGTCATCAACGTCATACCCGACACGGGATTAGTACCCACGATGGCTATGGCATTTGCCGCCACGGTAGTAAACAGAAAAGCTATCACCGCCACAATAAGTATACCCACTACTGCGTGCCAAATATTGAAATCTACGACACCTACAAAGAAAAAGACGAATGTTACCAACAAAGCTATCCCTACACCTATGGCGACGATCTTCATAGGTAGGTCTCGTTGCGTGCGTTCTACCGCCACAGACGACGCTTTGCTTTTGCCTTTCATCTCGGAGGCAGCCAGCCCTACGGCACTGCGTATTATGCTCCACGACCGTATGATACCGATGATACCTGCCATAGCAATGCCACCGATACCGATGTGTCGGGCAAAGGTAGAGAATATCTGTTCGGTAGTCATACCGTCGACGCTACCCTCAAATATGGGATTGATTGCATGCAGAGCCGTATCGCCGAGCAGCGGCATAACGGGCACCACCACAAACCATATCAGAGCCGAGCCTGCACATATTATGGCGGCATACCTCAGACCGATTATATAACCGAGTCCCAATATGGCGGCTCCGACATTGACGCTGAACATCAATTTGGCTTTCGTATAAAGCGTTTCGCCGAAAGGCAGTACCTTGGAGGTAAACGTCTCTGCCCACGCTCCGAAGGTAGCTACGAGGAAATCGTACAGACCTCCCGCAAGTCCGGCAATGATGAGCGGGCGTGCTTGGTCGCCGCCCTTCTCGCCCGAAATAAGTACCTGTGTAGTAGCCGTTGCCTCAGGGAATGGATATTTGCCGTGCATATCGCTGACAAAATATTTACGAAACGGTATCAGAAACAATATGCCGAGCACTCCGCCAAGAAGCGATGAAAGGAATACCTGATAGAAATCGACCGATATCTCTATCCCTTTCGATTGTAGTATATATATGGCGGGCAATGTAAAAATAGCTCCTGCAACGATAACTCCCGAGCACGCCCCTATCGACTGAATGATGACATTTTCGCCGAGAGCATTCTTACGTTTGGTCGCCGACGACAACCCTACGGCAATTATGGCAATAGGTATGGCGGCTTCGAATACCTGACCGATTTTCAGACCGAGGTAAGCCGCTGCCGCCGAGAAAAGCACCGCCATAACGATACCCCAGCCTACCGAGCGGACGTTAACCTCGGGATAAACCTTATCGGGCGACATCACGGGGTGATACTTCTCGCCCTCTTTCAACTCTCTACCCGCATTCTCGGGCAATCCTACCGTCTGTTCTTCTTTTTCTTGCATAACGATATTATTTATTTGATTTTTTGCCAATATTTAACCATGCCGCTAACTCTTCAAATTGTGTTTCGGAAGAAATATTAATGCTTAATCCATCTTGCCAAGTTGATACATCTATTTGAGATGAAAATTTAGATTTCAATAACTGCTCTGCATTATCTGGATTACCTTTTATATACACATTAATATATTCTGTTCTAAAGCTAAGATTTATCCACGAAAAACCATCATACTTTGATCTAAAATACGAGAATCTCCTTCTTGAAGGATCCCCTTCTTTCTCTGTCAAACATAGTCTAATAGCCCTTTCTCCAAATTTATATTTTAGTTTGGGAATAATATCTTCCCAAGTTAAATTATTTGTTTGTGGTCTTTTTTGTTTTTCTCGTTTTTCGTATATATCTTTTAATTCTTTCAGGGGAAATTTTTGTTCAAAATTCACGAAATATTGATTGTCGTGTTTATAAAGATCAACAATAAAAGCCTTTATATTAACTCCATATTTATTATTTAGCCATTCTGCTGTAATTATAACTTCTGGCTCAAAAGATTCAGCAATAAGAATTATTTTTATATCTTCACTTAGTTTATTATTATTAATAATATCTTTTAAAGTTTCTTCGTCATTCATTCCGTCTGTTTGCATAGCATTAATTAAATCCTCATTATCCCATGTTGCAACCATTGCTGCATAAGATAATGATTGTAATAGTTGCCATTTATTTTTGTGTCTCTTAAGCTCTATAATAGTAATACTACTATCATTCATATTAAAAGCTAATAAATCAATCCTATCTTCTACATCACTGTGTGATTTTATCTCTTTACCTATTAAAACAGTATCAGGGTCAAGACCTAACTTATTACTTACTATTTTCCAAGACCCTACAATTGCTGCTTGTAAGTCTTTTGTTTCAAGAATTTTTTCATCAATAAAATTGCACTCAGGAAGTTTTTCAAACTTCTTATTATCTAAATTAAATCTCAACATGTTTTTTAGTATATAATTATTTATTAAAACAATTAGATATATGTATACATCAAAAAGGTGAATTCGAGAGATTCTCCGAATATTGCGGCAGCTCGGTCTTGGCATAACTGTCCGCCTTGGGTTTGCTGCGTAAAGTTCCGCAGTTTCCACAGCTGAACGATATTGTCTTTAAGCATTTTTTTCTCCCGATATTTTTTTTGCACTCTTTTTTATACCGAGCAGGCACCACCTGACAAAGGGAATACGCACCACCGTTTCGTACAGCACAAAAGCACCGAAAAAAGCAGAAAGTGCCGCAATCGCGTATGTCGGTACAGCCGAAACCTTTGCATAAAGTTCCAGCATCCACGCAGCGAACGTCAACGGAAAATAATGAAACACATATAAGCCGAAGCTGCGTTTTGTCATAAAACTCGTAAAAGCCGACTCGCAATTGTATCGGCGTTTCATCAGGGCTAAAATCGCAAGCGAGGCGAGCCACGCGTAAACGACCGCCGAAACGGAATTGACTGTCGGCATAACGGCATACTCATCGCCGTAATGCAGATACAGATAAAGCGCTCCCGACATCAATGCCGCAATACCGAGCGGGATGTCTATTTTACCGAGCCGGTCGATAATATTTTCGTGCGCAAATACAAAATAGCCCAGGAAAAAGGCAAAAGCGTAGATACCGAAGCGGTATA
>ERZ772764.1417-NODE-1417-length-15111-cov-3.264014_pt1 | contig 15111 bp, 8 predicted proteins | sample MGYA00512163_ERZ772764 | MGnify/ENA primary metagenome ERZ772764 (study PRJEB29015, sample SAMEA2737903) | human oral metagenome | biome: human oral; feature: human-associated habitat; material: dental | place: China | collected 2094 ... | reverse complement strand
TGTGTTAAGCCTATCGCTAGCGTTCATCCTGAGCCAGGATCAAACTCTTCATTGTCAATATTTTTATTGTACTTTGTTTCTGTTTGTCTTGCTCCGAAGATGTTTTCTTGCTTCAGATCTATTAGTGTATCTCTACCTAAGTAAAGGTTCGTAATTGACGGTTAGGTCTTTCGTTCCCTAAACGTTTGTTACTACACTTCTGTTTGTCAATATCAATTATCTCAAAGATCGCTTATACGTCGTCGTGGCTGTAATCGCTTCCGGCCACCCGTCTTTCGTTTTGCGGTTGCAAAGGTACTGCTTTTTTCCGAACTACCAAACTTTACCGCAAATTTTCTCGCAAACGTCTCTGCCTTCTCTTCATCTCTTCCTCCTCGTTCGTCTCGCTTGCTGTGCACCTCCTCGCTTGGATTTGCGTCTGCAAAGGTAGTGCATTTCTCCCCATAGTTCCAAATCGCAACGCAAATTCCCTCCCGCTTCGCACGCGGGTACATTATTTATAGGGGCGTAGGGGCGATGGCGAAAAATGGCTAGCTGTAGAGCCGAGGAGAGCCCATTTATAGAGTTGAGGAGAGCCCCTATACGAAGTAGTAATGATCGCCTCTGTGTACACGCGTGTATACAACAGTGTACACGTGGGTACACAACTGTATACACACGTGTACACAAAACAGAATACGGTGAGAGCACCAACGAAGGGATAACAGGCAGGAAAGAACAAAGCAGAAAGGACTGTGAGGGGAGACAAGGGAGAGGGACGAAGGAGTCCTCACATCGCTAGATACCCCACAGATAGAGAGGGGATCTGAATAGTTACTATCTTTGACGGTAGAGATTAGCCCCACAATATCCAGTCACTAAACAGCGTCACAATGAGTAGAGAGCAGGAGACGACCACTTCCATCGAAAGGCTATTAGACCGTCACGAGTCCGAAGACCTAGAATTCAAACGAGCCAGAGGAGGTCTACCTAATAGTATCTGGGAGACATACTCAGCCTTCGCCAACACCCATGGTGGGCTCATCGTGCTCGGTGTAGAGGAGCTTGAGGATGGCAGGTACGCTCTAGCAGGGCTATCCCGAGAAGATGCAGAAAAACTCAAACACACCCTCTGGCGAGAGATAAGAAATAAGCAGAAGGTGAACACTTGTATTCTGTCAGAGGAACATGTGATCATCGAGGAAGTAGACGGTAGCTATCTACTACTCATCCAGGTGCCAGAGGCTTCTAAGGAGCTACGTCCCATATACGTAGGGACACAAGCGGACAGCGGGACTTACCAACGAAGGAGCGAGGGAGACTTCCGCTGCACCCCCTCCGAAGTGCGGAGGATGTATGCAGACTCCGCCCTAGCTCACCCTGCCGATAGCCGAATACTCCGGAACTTTACTTGGGACGACATAGACCTCTCATCGGTAAAACAGTACCGCCTACTCTTTGCCCAAACAAAACCCTCCCACCCGTGGATCACAAAGGATGACCAAGGACTTATGGAAATGCTGGGAGGCTATCGCTCAGATAGGGAGACCGGGGAGAAAGGCTTCACCCTAGCAGGCTTACTGATGTTTGGCAAACCGGAGTCCATCACGGATCCAGACTGTGCTCCTCACTTTTTCCTCGACTACCAGGAGCAGATAGGGCAAGACAATGAGCTAAGGTGGATTGACCGTATTTGTTCGGATGGAAGCTGGCCTTCAAACCTTTTCCAATTCTACAGGCGTGTCCTACCCAAACTCCAGGAGTCCCTGCCGAATCCATTTATTCTTGATGGTAATCAGCGACGGGAGAATACCCCGGCTCATGAGGCACTCCGAGAAGCTTTCGTAAACTGCTGTGTACACGCAGACTATCGGGAAGCATCTCCCCTCAAGGTACTCCGCTCTCCAAGCCGTATCCTCTTCTCTAACCCTGGGACCATGCTGATCTCTCGAAGCCAATATATAAAAGGAGGGCAGAGCGTCTGCCGAAATCCTAAACTACAAACAATGTTCATGATGATCGGAGCGGCAGAACGTGCAGGTAGTGGGACTAGTAAAATCTTCCAAGGGTGGGAAAGCATTGGGCGGCAACGCCCTAACCCACAAGAGAAAGATAACCCCAGCGTCGTAGAGCTATATATGCCTCTTGACTCGCTACTAGACCCCAAAGTAGAGCAAGCCCTAGAGCAACTATTAGGAAGAGACACCTGGCATAGGCTCTCACCGGATGAACGTAACGTACTATACATCACCTATACAGAAGGTGTTACAAACCATGACTGCATCAGATCCTCCCTCTCGATACACCGTGCAGACGTCACACGCCTCCTACAGCACCTAGTACAAGAGGGACTCCTCTCATCACAGGGACGTGGACGAGGAACTACCTACCGCCTAGAGGCTAATGTTGATAGCTCCGAGGCTAATGTTGATAGCTCCGAGGCTAATGTTGACAGCTCTGAGGCTAATGTTGATAGCCCAGAGGCTAATGTTGATAGGTCTCGCACCCGGATGCCATTTGAGGTCTTGAGAAGTATAATTATGGAGTACTGTACCGACAACTGGAGAAGTGTACAGGAGATCGCTAGCTATACGGGTAAAACTACCTCCTACCTACGCAATCATATACTCCCCAAACTCTATCCCCATCTCGACAGACAATACCCGTCAGAGAGCCACCCCAACCAAAAGTATCGAACTAAGCCATATGAAGACTAACTATCATCTACGCCGCTGTGCCCTCAGAGCAATACTTGGGGCTGTACTCACAGCGCTCATGCTCCCAAGGCTGACCTTGACCTCAAGAGCCGAAGGCAAGGACGAACTCATCTACCTCCTCTTTGACCTCCGTAAGTCCAAGAGGATGCTACGACACCGAGACTTCGGCCCTAAGCTCGACGCTTGGCGAAAGGAAAACGAGCACTTACCTGCCGGAGCAAGAAGAAGGAAGCTCCCCATCAACGAGGGTTGGCTCTCTATCGCCCCCGCTTGGCGTGGGCTGCAGGACTCGCTCCAGCTACCCGCCTTCCGCTACGGCTTCAATAGGAATGAGGGTATGCTCTCCTTCTACGTAGATAGCGTGGCAGAGCTGCCGACCGACTCAGGGCTCGTCTTCCATCCCATGAAGGCCCTCATCGATACCCTCCTAAGGCATGTATATCGCCCGATCAGCAAGGAGGATCAGCAACGGATCCGTATCGTCACTCGCGACCCTCGGGGACGCATGCAGCTCTATAGAGTATCCAGGGTCTTTTTTGACCTCCACTTCCGCTACCCGGAGTATATGATAAGCTATGATTGCTACTCTGGGGGCGCTCGTTACACCCCAGTGAACCCATGGAGAGGTCAACGTCTCCCAGACGATGCGACACTCGAGCAGCTACAGGAGGATCGGAAAGCCTATCAACGACTCCTCAAGTATGGCTTTATCCGCGAGGACATCTACGCATACAGAGTCAAATGGCGCCTAAAAGAGGAAGCCGAACTACAGAAAGAAGCCAAAAACGCTAAGGCAAAGCAAACGCCCTAGCAGGAATCCTCTCGACAAGTCAAAAGGGGGAGGCCTAGGACAAGCATACCGAGATCCCATCTACCCCCCCTATAATGAATACCCTCGTCCCCTACACTGGGGGGCGAGGGTATTCGCACCTAGGGCGCAGAGACACCCTCGGTAAGTACCTTTTTCCCCTCTCGGTACGTTAGCTATAGTAGGGCACCCCACGAAGGGGTCCACACAGCCTGCACCCCTCGGGGTAGCCTACGATAGGCACACCGCCCCATATCCGCCAGGAATGTATACAAACCCGTGCGCTACATATCAGCGGAAGTTGTTGTACCTTTGTAGGCTAGTTCGTAGCGATGACACTCTTTGAATCCGCTATAATCATTATATAAAAGAGAATCTTCGAGCAATGAAGAAAACACTTCTATCCGCCTGTGCACTCATCCTGCTGGGCGGTATCATCCAAAGCTGTAGCAAGGAGGCTAGTGAGCCCTCGACCAACCAGACAGCCACATCTACTGGCTCTACGAGCGTCCGAGGAGCCGACGAACAAGACCTCATCAATCTCCCTGGCTCGCTGAGCACGGACAGTCTTGCCCTCGTCGCCCTCTACCAGGCTACGCACGGTGACGACTGGACTTACTCCAACAACTGGATCTCCGATGCCCCCCTCTCCACATGGAAGGGCGTCGAGGTACGTCAGGTGGGTGGTCAGCCCCGTGTCACGGCCCTTCGCCTCGGTGCCAATAAGCTCCGTGGACAGCTCCCTGCAGCCCTCGGACAGCTCGCAGCCCTGAGGGTACTACAGCTACAGTACAACGACGGACTCACGGGTCAGATCCCCGAGGAGCTCTTCCAGCTGGAGCAGCTACGTAGCCTGCGCCTCGACTTCACGGGCCTGACGGGTGAACTCTCCGCTGGGATCGGACGTCTCACGAAGCTAGATACCCTAGACCTCCGAGTCAGCATCTACGACCAATCCCGCTGGTGGGATGGCGATATGAAGACCGCCAAGGAGCACCGCCCCAACCTCAAGACCCTCTCGGGGAAGCTCCCCAAGGAGATCGGGAACCTACGTGAGGCTCGCTACATCGACCTCTCGGGTCAGGGCTTCACGGGCGAGCTCCCCAGCGAGCTCGGTCAGCTCTCCTCCCTCCACTACTTCGCAGCCTATCAGTGCCACTTCGAGGGTACTATCCCCGCCTCGCTCGGTCAGCTCAAGGAGCTCACCTACCTCTCCCTCGGGCGCAACGCTCTACGTGGAGAGCTCCCCAGCGAGCTCGGTCAGCTCTCTAGCATCCGTGAGCTCCTCATCAGCTACAATCAGCTCTCGGGGACCATCCCTGCAAGCCTCGGCCAGCTCAAGGGGCTACAGCTCCTCAACCTCGAGCACAACCAGTTCTCCGGGAATATCCCCGAGGCACTCACCGCTCTGAATGGTCTCTACCAGCTCTACCTCAATGACAACAAGCTCATCGGCCGTATCCCTGCAGACCTCGCTGGCGCACAGCAGCCCAATCTCTTCTGGATCGACCTACGAGACAACGACCTGACGGGTCACCTGCCTGCACGTATCAAGCAGTACCTCCCCAACGACAAGCAGTACGCACACATCCACGGCCTGCCCGAGTACGGCTACGCAATCTTCGCAGTCTCGGGCAACCGCCTCTCGGGTAGCGTCCCCCAGGAGTACCTCCAGTACCCCAAGACGCTCAAGCACCTCCTACCACAGCGTGGCGAGGGCTTTGCTAACCTCCCCAATGGCTCTATTGCCAAGTAACTCTCCCTTCACTACGCCACCTGCCCACGCGGGGTAGGTGGCGTCGTAATTCGATTTTTCAATCTTAATTATGAACATCAGTAAGCTAGTGCTTGCGCTCGGGCTCACACTTGCCCTCGGCGCACTCCCCTCCTGCCGTAGCAACGAGGATCCAACACCAACACCCACGCCAAAGCCTCAGTCCGGTATCGTCATCAAGAACGGTGTCCTCTCGGCCTACCCCGAGAAGGAAATCAAGGACGGCGCAGTTAGCCTCCCCGAGGTCACCACGATCAATGCAAAGGTCTTCGAAGGGTACAAGACCCTAAAGAAGGTCGAGGCTCCTAAGCTCACCAAGGTCGAGGCTGCAGCCTTCAAGGGTTGTACCGCCCTCACCTCCCTCACCCTAGGCTCCACTATCCCCGTGGTAGCAGATGATGCCTTCGAAGGGACTCCCGACACGAAGGATCTCGTCGTCCCCACCGAAAAGGCCAAGGAGTACAGAGCCTTCGCCACCAAGCATCACTTCAAGACCATCAACGGTCAGCCTATCCCCACGATCCTCATCGAGGCAGGTGTCCTCAAGGTCTACCCCGCTGAGCTCCTCCCCGAGGATGGTAAGCTCACCCTCGCCGAGAACATCACCAGCATCGCTGACGAAGTCTTCGCTGGTCAGACACAGCTCAAGGAGGTACACGCTACGCACGTAACGAAGATCGGTGCTAGGGTCTTCAAGGGTTGCTCTGCGCTCTCGACCGTAGAGCTAGGCGAGGCTGTCCCCACAGTCGCTGATGACACCTTCGAGGGGACTCCCGACACGAAGAACCTCGTTGTTCCTGCCGAAAAGGTTGCGGACTACCTAGCCTTCGCCAAGAAGCACCACTTCAAGACGATCAACGGCGAAGAGCCCATCGAACTCCCAGCAGGAGTCGTCATCGAAGGCAACACCCTCAAGAAGTGGCCTGCTAGCGTAGCTCGCCAAGAAAAGGTCGTCCTCCCCAGCTACATCACCAAGATCGGTATGGGAGCTTTTGAGAGAGGAACTCAAGTCATAGAGCTCGTTGGCCCTGGCGTCGAAGAGATAGCTATGAAGGGATTCGGAACACAGGGAACAGGTAAACTACGCAAGGCAACCTTCCCCAAACTGAAGAAAATCGGGGAGAGGGGAGTATTCAGTTGTGATGCCCTCACGACCTTCGAAGCTCCTCTACTAGAGGAGGTCGGGGTAGGCGCCTTCCTGAGGTCCTCTAAGATCACGGAGTTCAACTTCCCCCTACTCAAGAATGCTCCTACGGATGCCTTCAGAGCTGGGTTCCAGGGTGATCTAAAGAAGATTGTACTCCCTGCAGTCACGAGCTTTGGCGAAAATGTATTCAACTTCCACAATAAGGTTGAGTCCATTGAGCTCGGAGCAACACCTCCCACAGGATCCGTTGCGAACCTATTCGACAACGCTCTCAAGGCCAAGAACCCTGCACCTAAGGTTATCGTCCCTGCCTCTGCCGTGGATAACTATGGCGGTCTAGGTAAGAAGTGGCTCGGTATCTTCGTCGTCGAAGCAAAGAAGCCCTAATCTCCCCCTACTCTAGCGTCCCCCTCGGGACACCAAACAGCACTCCCTGCCCTACTCGTGGGGTAGGGAGTGCATAGCTTATATAACAGACCTCATGACTACTAGCAAACTTCTGATCGCACTAGGGCTGACACTTGCCCTAGGTACGCTGCCCTCCTGCAAGAGCAAGGATACCCCTATCCCTACTCCCACCCCGAAGCCCGCTCCCACACCTACTCCCACACCCACCCCTGAGCCCCCCGCTAAAGGGATGAAGATAGAGAATGGTGTACTAATCGCCTTCGGAGCCGATGCCACCCCAGCTGATGGGGTCGTCCGCCTAGATAAGGATAAGGTACACACGATCGGGGAAAAGGCCTTCGCGGGGAACACTCGCCTCAAGGAGATCCATGCCCCAGGTGTCACGAAGATCGAGGCTGGAGCCTTCAAGGGGTGCACCTCGCTGATGAAGGTTGATTTCGGTGCTGGACAGCGTCCCCCCTTGGCTATCGACGAGCTGAACAAGAGCACCTACACCGCCGAGGATGCCTTCTGGGGAACACCCGAGGAGAAGGTACTCGCCTTCGACCCCAAGGCTGACCCCAACTATCTTGCCTACCTCGAGTATATCGCTCGTCACCACTTCGCTCGCCTAGATGGGATCGAGATCCCAGCCTCCCTATCAGCCTCGGACTATGTGGTCAAGAATGGTGTCCTCGAACGGGTCAAGAATAACAATGCCCTCACAGGTCGTGGACACAATGGAGTACTCATCCTCCCCAGTAGCATCAAGAAGATCGGGAACGGTGCCTTCGGGGAGCGGTTCCAAAACTTCAAGGCGATCTACGGCGAAGGGATAGAGGAGATCGAGGATAATGCCTTCGTAGCATGCTACAGCCTCCAGTTCGTTCACTTCCCCATGCTCAAGAGCATCGGGGAGCAGGTCTTTTCCTTCAACGGCAAGCTCGATGCGCTGAACTTCCCCCACCTCGAGAAGATCGGTCATCTAGCCTTCAATAGCTACGGCGCCGTAAACCCCATCCGCCTCACCTACCTCAGCCTCCCCCGAGTCAAGACGATCGGTCGGGGTGTCCTCGAGGGTAAGTACGATCCTAAGAGGCACTTCACCCTCATCCTCGGGGCAAAGCCTGCGGTAGACTTCACCCCCTACAAGGATGATATGCCTCAGGATGGTAGTGTGACCTTCCATGGTATGATCTCCCCTACCCTCTACCTCTCCCCCGCAGACAAGGCTGGCTACGACCTGAAGGACGGCAAGTGGCACGGCTTCACCGTCAAGGAGCTGAAGTAGACCCATTCAGACTAAGGGCATAGGTAGTCCCCTCAGCGACTATGCCCCTAGTCTCGCTACCCAGGAAGGCTCCGCACCGGAGCCTTCCTCATCCATATCGCTATTATGAAGATCTATTCTATCCTCGCCCTTGCCCTCGTAGTGGGTACCCTCACCACGGGGTGTGGGAGCAAGGCTCCTGAGCCCGTCCCTCCTACCCCCCAGCCCGAGAAGCCGAAAGAGCCTGAGAAGCCCAAGGAACCTAAGGAACCCGAGCAACCGAAGGAGCCAGAGAAGCCCTACGAAGGGTACGAGGGCTACACGCTCCTCCATGACTCAGGGCTCGCCGTCTATCACTACAATGAGTTTACGGGCGTCGCTTCAGCCCCACACCTCTTCCTCATCGACCCCACTGGGCGACGCACGGGGGACGCCCTAGCCGACCTTAACCCCGCCTATGAGGGGCACGAGGATGTCTGCGAGATGCAGTTCAGCACTGCCGGGGACTACATCGCCCTACTAGCGAAGTATGACTTTACCCAGCGTCGGCATGCCTCTCGGCTCCTCCTGCTGGATAGGAAGACGCTCAAGATCCTACACAACATCCGCATCGAGGAGCCCGATGATGACAACTGGGTACGTCAGAGCTTCGTCCTCTCGGATGGCTCTACCTACCTAGCCTTTAGCAAGAAGTCCTTCTACCGCCTCACCCCCAAGGATGGGAAGCTGAGTCGGATCACCGTCGGAGGGAACTGGGAGTACCCCCTAGCAGCGGCCTCGTGGCAGGACAAGGGGTACTTCTTCCGCAAGTATGATCGGGTAGCCCTACAGCTCACCCCAGGGGCAACGAGTAGCACTGCGATAGAGGTCCTCCCAGCAGGAGCCAAGTTCAGTCAGATCTATCAGGCGGGAGGCGAGTACCTAGTGATACGGGATGACGCGGGTCGCTATGCCCTCTTCTCGATGAAGGAGGGGCGGGTGACCGCTCGCTTCACCCTATCGGAGGGGGTAGGACGTTCGATGGCCTACGATGCTACCTCGGGGACACTCTTCTTCTCTGGTGGAGCCTCGGATGCTCGAGAGCGCAGTGTCTATCGTACCCAACTAGCCGATGGAGCTACGGCGGAGACTATCCAGGCACTTCAGGCCAAGCTCTACTATCGTATAGAGGGACGCACAGAGAGCGACAACAAGCTCGGGCTACAGACGACCCTCGGGATCAATGCCGACAAGGGGATGCTCTTCGTCTCTTGGCTCGATCAGGGTCGGGGTGGGCCACTCCTGCATCACCTCACTAAGGTCGCACGCCTTCCCCTCCGCCATTCGGGGGCTCTCCCAGTGAAGCGACTAGAGCTCTACGACCTTCACTTTACCGCCGACCTGCGAGATATACGTCTCAACGCCCATTAGGCTTCACCCCTCTCCCCCTTTATCTAAGGTATCCTCACGAGCCACTCCTAGCGTCCACCGACTCTAGGGGTGGCTCGTAGAGTATATAGAGAGAGTCCGTCGGGTAGAGAATATGAGGGCAGGGATACGACTTGGGGGGAGGGCGACGTTAGTAGACTAGTCAGTGTACATAGGATGGTCAGTGTACATAGGGTCGAGCCAATACTCCCCCCTTCTCCGTAGCATAAGCAGGGAGATAGGGAGAGGTGTGGGTTGTGTATTATATGTATTTGACTATCTTTGTATTCGTTCCCTGCTTAGGCATCTGCTCGCAGGGAACCCTTAGGGAGACGCGCCTCTCTAGGGTAGTGTTAGCTAACAAATGAACGTATTTCTAAAGCTGGTATGACAAGAAAAAAGACGCAACTGTTATGCGCATCTCTCTGTCTGGTCGCCGTCAGCTTCACGAGCTGGGCTCATGCCCAGGTGAAGGCCCAGACACCTAAGCGAGAGACACGCACGACAGCTGGCCAGCAGAGCTCATCCACCCAAGCGGGTGAGCATCTGCTCCTAGCCGACCGCCTAGAGATCCGGAACCGACTGCTCAAGGAGAAGCAACGCCGAGAGGCGGAGCTACAGGCTGAGAAGCAGAAGGAAGACCTGGAGGCTCCAGCGGTGGACATCTATGGTGACGACTCGTGGGGTAGCCACGTCAATCCCTTTGCCGGGATGGCAGTGAATATCCCTGATCGGCAGGACATCGACCTCCAGGAGTTCGTGATGCCGATCCAGACCCGACAGATCACCTCGCACTACGGATATCGCCGTAGCTTCGGACGTATGCATTATGGGGTAGACCTCAAGCTCAGCGTGGGTGACACCGTACGCGCAGCCTTCTCTGGCAAGGTGCGTATCCGTGCCTACGAGGGTGGAGGGTACGGTAACTACCTCGTCATCCGCCACCCCAATGGACTCGAGACGGTCTACGGACACATGAGTCGTGCGATCGTCCGTGAGGGGACAGTCGTCCGGGCGGGAGACCCCATCGGACTCGGGGGAAGCACTGGTCGCTCTACAGGGCCACACCTACACTTCGAGGCTCGCTTCATGGGCATCCCCCTAGCGCCGACGGATCTCTTCGACTTCGAGGCAGGCGTCCCACGCTTCGACGTATTTGCCTTCGTCAAGGGTGCTTACCAGACTCCTCGCTCCTTCGCTCATGCTCAGGTAGCCGCTAGACCCAAGAAGGGCGGGGTCGCCAATGAAGAACAATTCAAGACGCACCGCATCAAGAAGGGTGATACCCTCGGCTCTATCGCACGCCACTACGGGGTGAGCATCCCGAAGCTCTGCCAGATGAATGGCATCGGCTCCACGTCCAAGCTCAGCATCGGGCGTACCCTGCGTATCCCGAGCTAGACGAGGACACCTCCATCGCCTGAGATGGTATCACCTACTACAAGAGGGCTCCGTGAGACAGATAGACCAGAGCATGGTCTCGTCTCACGGAGCCTCGCTTTTTAGCTATCTTTGCAGGGAGACGTTGAGCCCAGCACCCTCTACTTCGGGAGGGACACGTAGCCCCTAGCGTCTCCTCATCCCTACACCTACTCCGTATTATAGACACTGGAATGATTACGTTCTTCAGAGCTCCTAGTAGCTCTACCCTTTACATCGTCGAGAGCCATCAGGCTATAGGACGTGCGCACCTAGAGGCTCTCACCTGGCTCTTCGGGGGGGCGGTAGCCCTTGACAGCCCGACACTCTCGGGTATCTTCATCGGGACTCGGCGGGAGCTGATCACCCCATGGAGCACCAATGCCGTAGAGATCGTGCGCAATATGCGGATCCCCGACATCACACGTATCGAGGCCTTCGAGGAGGTCTCGAGTGCCGATGCCCCCTACGACCCAATGCTCCAGCACCTCTATCACGGACTTGACCAGAGCGTATTCACCCACGACCAGGTGGCGGAGCCGATCCGTCAGGTACGAGACATACGAGCCTACAGCCAGAGCGAGGGACTCGCACTCAGTGACGAAGAGATCGAGTACCTCGAGCAGCTCTCCCAGCGACTCGGACGTCCTCTGACCGACAGCGAGCTCTTCGGCTTCTCGCAGGTGAACTCCGAGCACTGCCGACACAAGATCTTCGGGGGAACCTTCGTCATCGACGGGGAGGAGCGAGAGGCTTCGCTCTTCTCTATGATCAAGGACACCAGCGCTGCTAACCCCAACCACCTCGTCTCGGCCTACCGGGACAACGTCGCCTTCATCGATGGGCCACGAGACCTAGAGCAGTTCGCACCCGCCTCGGCTGATCGCCCAGACTTCTTCGAGCGTAAGGCTGTAGACAGCGTGCTAAGTCTCAAGGCCGAGACGCACAACTTCCCCACCACCGTGGAGCCCTTCAACGGCGCAGCCACAGGTACGGGTGGGGAGATCCGAGACCGTATGGCAGGCGGTCGTGCCAGCATCCCTCTAGCGGGCACGGCTGTCTACATGACGAGCTATCCACGACTAGAGGATAACCGCCCTTGGGAAGAAGCGCTTCCTGCACGCCCATGGCTCTACCAGACACCCCAGCAGATCCTCACCAAGGCCTCCAACGGAGCGAGTGACTTCGGCAATAAGTTCGGACAACCCCTCATCTGTGGCTCCGTCCTCACCCTAGAGTATCAGGGCGAAGGACAGACGTTCGGCTACGACAAGGCCATTATGCTCGCAGGCGGTGTAGGCTATGCCCGCCGCAGTGATGCACAGAAGGGGACACCTAAGCCCCACGAGAAGGTCGTCCTGCTCGGCGAAGATAACTACCGGATCGGTATGGGTGGTGGCGCAGTCAGCTCTGTCAATACCGGTCAGTACGCAGGAGCCATAGAGCTCAATGCCGTACAGCGTGCCAACCCCGAGATGCAGAAGCGTGTCGAGAACGTCATCCGTGCCCTAGCAGAAAGCGAAGACAACCCCATCGTCTCCATCCACGACCACGGGGCTGGTGGACACCTCAACTGCCTCTCGGAGCTCGTCGAGACAACTGGTGGACACTTTGACCTCAGCACCTTCCCCATCGGGGACGAGACACTCTCTAGCCGTGAGATCATCGGCAATGAGAGTCAGGAGCGTATGGGGCTACTCGTCGGCGAAGAATCCCTAGAGCGTATCGCACGTATCGCAGAGCGTGAGCGTGCTCCGATGTACGTCGTCGGAGAGACGACCGAGGATATGCACCTGACCTTCGAGGAGGCAGGTGGAGACAAGCCTATTGACCTTGACCTGTCCGATATGTTTGGCTCTGCACCCAAGACCTACATGCACGACCGCACTGTGGAGCGTCACTACCCTGCCCTCAGCTACGACAGCACTCAGGTAGAGCACTACCTAGATCGTGTCCTGCAGCTCGAGGGAGTAGCTTGTAAGGATTGGCTGACCAACAAGGTCGATCGCTCCGTCACGGGTCGTGTGGCACGCCAGCAGTGTCAGGGGGCGATACAGCTCCCCTTGAGTGACTGTGGTGTCATGGCCGTAGACTTCAGGGGCAAGGCGGGGATCGCTACCTCCATCGGGCATGCTCCTGCAGCCGCCCTCGTCGATCCCGTAGCTGGCTCACAGCTAGCCATCGCAGAGGCTCTGACCAATATCGTCTTCGCTCCCCTTACCTATGGGCTCGAGGGCGTCTCGCTAAGTGCCAACTGGATGTGGCCTTGTCGCAACGAAGGCGAGGACGCTCGTCTCTATGACGCTGTAGAGGCTGCCTCTGCACTCGCCATCTCGCTCGGCATCAACATTCCCACGGGTAAGGACTCGCTCTCTATGACGCAGAAGTACCCCGACGGGTCTCGTGTCCTTAGCCCGGGGACAGTGATCATCAGTGCGATGGGTGAAGTCTCAGACGTGAAGAAGGTACTCTCTCCCGTCCTCATCCCCGATCCTCGCTACCCGCTCTACCATATTGACTTTAGCTTTGCTCCGCTCGCCCTTGGCGGGTCTTCCCTTGCCCAAGTGCTCGCTGAGGTGGGAGACGAGACACCCTATATCGGGGAGCCCGAATACTTCCGTGAGGCCTTCACTTCGGTGCAGGAGCTTCTGGAGCGTGGAGCCCTAGTCGCTGGGCACGACATCTCTGCCGGGGGGCTTATCACCACGCTACTGGAGATGTGCTTTGCTAACGAGCAGGGTGGACTCGAGGTTGATCTCAGCTATCCCAGAGACCGACCTTGTCAAGCTCCTCTTCGCTGAGAACCCCGGCGTCGTTGTCCAGACCTCTCACCCAGAGCTTCTTGAGGAGGTACTCACGGCAGCAAGTATCGGCTTTGCCCGCATCGCCACACCTACGGCCACAGGGCGTACCCTCACGATCCGCCAAGGCAAGCAGCACCTCGCCCTCGATATAGATGCCAAGCGGGAGCTGTGGTATCGTCCCTCCTTCCTCCTCGACCGCTATCAGAGTGGAGAGGCGCTGGCCGAGGCACGCTGTACGAACTACAGTAAGCAACCCCTCCGCTACGCCTTCCCCGAGGGCTTCACGGGGAAGCTTGCCGACCTCAAGGCCAACCCCGATCGCACCACAAAGGCACCCGTACGGGCAGCTATCCTGCGAGACAAGGGGACGAATGGCGAGCGAGAGATGGCCTACGCCCTTTACCTCGCTGGCTTCGATGTCAAGGATGTCCATCTCACAGACCTCATATCGGGTCGGGAGACGCTGGAGGATGTGCAGATGATCGTCTTCTGCGGAGGCTTCTCCAACTCTGACGTGCTAGGCTCAGCTAAGGGTTGGGCTGCAGGCATCCTATACAACGAGCAGGCCAAGGCCACGATCGACCGCTTCTATGCTCGCCCCGACACCCTCAGCCTCGGGATATGCAACGGCTGTCAGCTCATGGCGGAACTGGGGCTACTCTACCCCGAGCATGAGCTGAAGCATCGCATGGAGCACAATGACTCCCACAAGTTCGAGAGCTCCTTCGTCAGCCTCGCCATCCCCGAGAACGACTCCGTGATGCTGGGCAACCTCTCGGGTACGAAGCTCGGTGTATGGGTTGCGCATGGGGAGGGGAAGTTTGTCCTACCCTACGAGACTTCCCGCTACAAGGTCATCGCACGCTACGACTACGATGCCTACCCAGGCAACCCCAACGGTTCGCCTGATGCCATCGCAGGTCTATGCAGTGCTGATGGGCGTCACCTGGCGCTGATGCCCCACCCTGAGCGGGCGATCTTCCCCTGGCAGTGTGCCTACTACCCCGAGGGGGTACGCTCGGAGCATGAGGCGACACCTTGGCTCAAGGCCTTCCGCAATGCCTACGACTGGTGCCTCAGCCATCAGAAGTAGCATTCACCTAGGCAGTCTTTAGAAAAGCATTAGGGGGCTCCAGCACATAGATGCTGGAGCCCCCTAATGCTTTTCTGCCCCCTAGTATAGTGTAGCTCTACCAGCTCTCTGGGTCAATGTCCTGTGGCTTGACGTAAAAGGAGGGCTGATACACGAAGATGCGCAGATCTTCATAGTTAGAGCCCTTCCGTTGGCGGACGCTGAGGTTACCATCCTTCAGACGGACGACCGTGTACTCAGGCTTAGGGAGCGTATATACCCATTCCTGCGATAGAGCGTGCTTCCACTTGGGGTACTTTAGGTTTC
>ERZ772764.1414-NODE-1414-length-15134-cov-5.148949_pt1 | contig 15134 bp, 20 predicted proteins | sample MGYA00512163_ERZ772764 | MGnify/ENA primary metagenome ERZ772764 (study PRJEB29015, sample SAMEA2737903) | human oral metagenome | biome: human oral; feature: human-associated habitat; material: dental | place: China | collected 2094 ... | reverse complement strand
TCCGCCCATACATTCCCTGCTGGAGGCACTGGAATCCTGATATGCGGATTTCCGGTTTGCACTATGTCAAACAGGGCACTCAGATTAGAAGAAGGGGGGCGGCGTATTATATTGATAGCGAGGGATGTGTTTATAGTCATCGCCTTGGAAAATTAGCATACGACATCATTGAGTCCAGCGGTGGAGAAGTGATGGATAGGCTGCAGCGAATCTATGATGATATCTATATTGACGAGGTCCAGGATCTCGTCGGCAACGATCTCAATATTCTTGAGGTCTTGATGAAATCCAAGATAGACATCACTCTTGTGGGTGATGTCCGCCAGTCTACGCTACAGACGTCAGATAGCGATCAAAGACACAGAAGTAAATTTGGAAAATTGAACAAGATCTATTGGTTCAGGGAATTAGCTGCAGGAGACTCTCCTCTAGCAAAACTGGATGAGTGTCAAGAGACCTGGAGATGTAGCCAAGAGATTATCGACCTAGCTGACTCTTTTCTCAAGCCAAATACGTTCCCAGCAACCAAGTCTCATCGAATAGTGCCTCAAGGTCAGTATTCGGGCATATTTCTCGTGCGATGGGAGGATATTCTAGGCTATATTTCCGCGCATCATCCGGCGTGTTATAGGTATAGTAAAAGTTCTAAGCTTCCATCTGGCATATCCGCCATAAATTTCCGTATATCCAAAGGGGAGACCGTCGACCACGCACTGATTTTTCCGACCGAGGACATGCGGAAATTTCTTAAAGGCAAGCCAGTCGATTTAAAGGACGATACACGCATACAGTTCTATATCGCTGTAACACGAGCCAAGTATTCTGTGGCGTTTGCTGTGAGTTCCAAAGAATTTGCTCAGCATAAGAATATGTACTCTCGGCTACGACCCTGGCCAGAGAACTAAATATTCTAGCGATATTTACCTCTGTTCCTGACCTCTTAGTCTACCGTATATTCCGCCGCGATGCCCTCGCGCTCCGAGTCAGACCAGCGGCAAGGTCGTGATATATTACGAACATGAGTTCACGTCCCTCACTACAGCCAAAAGCTCTCGTTAAAGCCGTCCTCGATAGGTCTCTCGAATCGCAGCGCCCCCTAGCCATCAAAAACGTGCAACGTTTGCGCCATGTGCATCCGGACAAAGCGCCCGAAGAACTGATAACCTTACTGAACCGCTACTACCTTGGTGCAGTGACCACAACTGGTGCGGGCGCCGGTATGGCAGCAGTGGTTCCTAATGGTGTCGCCCAAGGAACTGCCACTATTGCTGACCTCGGCACCTCGTTAGAGGCATCAATTCTCTACATTCTGTCGATATTCGAAGTCTACGGCATTGATACTGAGGATATTGAGCGTAGACGCTTTCTGGTTTTAACTGCCATGCTTGGCGAAAAGGCTGCTTCTCAGACGATTAACTCCCTTGCGGAACGTAGTGTGCCGTACTGGAGTAAGAAGATAATTCAGTCTATTCCCATGTCAACTATTTCTGCAGTCAACAAGGTGCTTGGGCCGCGATTTATAACCAAGTACGGAGCCAAACAGGGCGTGTTAGTTCTCGGTAAGCAGCTACCACTATGTATCGGAGCGGGAATCGGCGCGGGAGGTAACGCTTTAATAGGGTGGGGAGTTATTAAGACGACACGCAAAATCCTTGGTCCGCCACCGTCGTCGTGGAATGACGTAGAAGCCTGAAAGTGAGTGTGCGGTCGACGGCCAATATTAAGCAGAATCGTGTTTCGTTCTTGAAAACTTGAATTGACCTATCGTTGCAATCTCGGCAACTCCTGTCACCTCATTGGCGCACCATGCGCACTGAAGTGCTATAACAAGGCGGCTCACCATAAAGTTGAGTCGACGTATATGTAGCACACAGGCAGACGCGACAGGCTTGCCAATCAGACCAGGACTATCCACGGCCGTAGCCTCAACTGGTCCTGACCCGCTGAGATGTCAGTCGCAGGTAGCGCTATGAAGAATGCTCAGCCAGGTGCTTGCTGATGGTGCAGCGGTCAAAGCCGAGTTCAAGGCCAATCTGCGTGAAGGTTTTTCCTTGACGTCGAAGCACCTGAGCTTGCTGACGATCCTCATCGGTGAAGCGACGCTTCCGCCCTGTAGGATAGAACTGTTTACGGCGGATACGACGTACCGCATCTCTGTGGACACCGACCCGCCTGGCGATTTCAGTGATGCCAAGGCCCTGACCGAGCAGCTCCTGTATCCGCGCAGTCGTGGCTGGCGGCAGGGGCCGGTACTTGGGATTGACAGGCCCCGTCGGTCGACGATCTACGTCTTCAGGCGAGACTACTGGGGACTCTGAGCCTTCGGGTGAGACTGGGAGACCTGCGTCTTCAAGTACATCCGGAGGGTTTGAGCCTCCAGGCAGGCCTGAGGACGAGGAGGCATCGCTGCCGTCATGGGCACGAGCAGGATCGGTGGCAGGGTTGTCGGTAGCGCTGCTCGTCTGGTTGGCACCGCCGGCCGGATCGTTACGGTTGGCGCTGTTGTGGTCGGAAGTGATGGGGTCAGTACCACGGTCAGTATAACCAAGAACACTGCTAGGACCTTCGACACTGCAGTCGGTATGACTAGGCACGCCGAGGCTGTCGCTCCTGGGGCTGGTAGTTCCAGAATCGATGGCCAGATCGCCACCCTGGCGGGAGTCATGCGGTGCGAGTGTCTTGCCAAACGCCAACAACGTCGACCAGTGGTTCGTGTTTGCGGTGGCGAGGCGCACTGCAGAGCCCGCCGCGGCGACCGCGGCACCGCCCTCGGAGGCCCCGGCCCCAACCTGGGCCGGGGCCTTCTGCGCACCCGGCACATACGAGGCCGGGACCCAGCCATCGTCGCCGCGGGTCGGAAACAAATCAGCCACCTGCACGCCGAAGGTCATGTCAACCACGACCAGCCCGGACCCAGACAACGCTTCACCGTGGCCCACGAACTCGGGCACCTGGTCTGCCACATCGACGAGCCGCTGCCCGAGGGCATGATGTTCGTCGACGCCCGCTCCGACACGGGCAGGGCACGGCCCCGAAGATCTACGCCAACGAGTTCGCCGGCAACGCGCTCACGCCTGCCGACGAGGCCCGCGCCCGCGTTGACCGGGGCATGAACACCATCGCGATGAGCACCCTCTTCGGAGTCTCCCTGACCGCGATGTCCTGCCGCCGCGAGGCCCTGGGCGAACGGCTCCGCGCAGGCCGGTGACGGCCCTGCGATTCGGCTCCGCCACTTCCTCCTGACTGCGGGCGAGCCAGGTGTTCCCCTCAGCGCGCGGCTGACGCCTAGGATAATGCCATCATGAGTACGCGTAGGGAGGTCACTAATGATGACGACGATGTCAGCAGCAGTGACGTCGGGGGCTCGTCGGGGGGCTCGCCTGGGGGCGAAGCCGACGGCAGCCAACTACAGGCGCCTGCGCACGACTCCTCAGAACGACGTGACGACGGCAGCGTGGTCAGCAGTTGGCAAGACCATTAGCCAGGTGATGAGCCAGAAACAGCGCCCGCGGAAATCCGGCACGTTGTAGAGCGGCAGGCCTACCTAGGGCCGCTTCCTCATCCACAGGACTTCGCCGGTTTCGAGGAGGTGCTGCCCGGTGCTGCGGACCGGATCCTGAGCATGGCCGAGAAATGGCAGCGGGCTGAGATCGACCAGCGCATGATGACGTCGCGTGCTGAGGCCCGCGCCTTCGTGGGCACCGCCTGGGCGTGTCTTTCTTCCCGCGGGCTCTCACCCTGTTGACAGCGGGACTGCTGGCCGCTGGGCAGGCTATGCCCGCGGCGGCAGCCGGGATCGCAGCAGTCCTCACTGCGGGTCCGCAGATCATCGCAGCGGCACACCCCAAGCGCAACGAGGAGTAACTCGAGTCCGCGCCTTCGCCTGACCCCACCCACCATAGAACCCGGCATGATAAACGACGATCCGCACAGGGTGGAGCCCGCGCCACTACGATGCGGGCCCCACGGTCAGGCAGATGCCCGTCCACGCGCTGAGTCAGAACTCGACACGGGGAGGGCGGAAACTGGTCATGATTTCGGACAGCGGGCGGACGCCAAGACCGCGCTTGCGCTCGACCAGGTTCAGCTTTGCCAACTCGTTGAGGTCACGAGAGACGGCCTTGGAGGTCAGGCCGCGGTACTGCTCTGCGACCTCGGGGGTCAGGATCAGGACCTCTCCGAGCGTGGTCCACTTGCCCGGCGGGAGGGCGAGCGCCACGTCCCGTTGACGCAGCCGGGCCTTGGTCTGCGGCATGGAGCGGAAGGCGTCAGTGACATAGGACTGCCACATGACGCTCTCGTGGAGCGCCGTCACCCTGCCGATCTGCTCTCGCAGCCCGTCGACGAGACCCTCGATGGCGTACCGGATGACTTTCTCCGCCTGGTAGTGGGGCGGCCGCCGGCTGGCCTCGGCCAGGACTGCGTAGTACATGTCCCTGGTCTTGTTGTAGTGGTCCGACAGAAGATGGGCTGCCGGAAGCGGCACTCCTGCGCGTAGCAGGAGGTCGAACTCCAGGAGTCGGGCCATACGGCCGTTGCCGTCCCCGAAGGGGTGTATCCATGCCAGGTAGAGGTGGGCGAGCACTGCCAGGACGAAGATGCGGGGTGTGCGCATGACCGTCTTGTCCGCCTGGGCCGCAGCGAGCTCATCATTCAGCCACTGGCACAGGTAGTCGACCAGGTACTCGCAGTCCTCCGCGGGGGCGCCCGCGTAGGAGCCGACAGTCACGGAGTGCGTGCGGAACTCGCCGGGCACGACGCCCTCCTTGAGGGGCTGCCCCTTGAGTAGCGTGGCGTGGAAGTCCTTGAGCCTCCGGGCGCTGAACGGCGCCGAGTCAGTCGTCACGCACTCGTTAACGACGTCGTTGAACAAGGAGATGACGTTCTCGATCTCCTGCTTCTGGTAGGCCCGGGAGGGCGGGACGCGATCACGCCCCTCCATGATCTCGCGCACCTCCCGCTCGGTCAGGGTGTTGCCCTCGATCGCGGTCGTCCCCAGGGCGCCGCGCTCCACGTAGATCTTGTTGAGCTCCTGGGCGAAGGCCGGTGGCATGACGGACCGGGCCAGGTGCTCGCACTTCGACGTCGCCTCACCTAGGAGGATCCATGTGTCTGCCCGTATCCCACTCATGTCGAATTTGAAAGTGAGCCATGGATGAGTCTTGAGATACCGCCGTTCTGAGCCTGTCATACCGATTTCCCCCCTCCTTTTGTCCCTATCCTCGTCCTTGAGTTTGACCTCAGGATACACCACCGTCCCACCCTTCAGACAGGTTCCGGAGCCCCCTTCCGCGGGCGTCGCACCCACCCGCGTTCCTGCCCCACCTCTCGTTGCGCGCTCGCGGTTGCTCTGTCGTCGTCCCACTCGAAGTCAGGTCAGGCTGCCGCCTCTGGCACCTGGTCTACGTTGACTGCGCCCGTGGCGGGGCTGGTGCTGTCAATCCAGTCGTCACCTATGGTCTCAGCGTCGACAGTGTTAGTCCTCGTCGGTCTGCACGAGAATGAGATCGTGAGGCGGTGTGTCGTGGGGAAGCTCGATGGAGCCGGTGGTTCCGCACAGGGCGACGACGGTCCGTGCCGCGGAGGATGCGGTGTCCCACAGCATATGGGTGGCCCACCCGGCGAAGTGCTCGGTGAGCTTATTGAGGCCCTCGGGAGTCTCATCGCCCCATATCGTGGTGTCGGGCGCCTTGGTGTCCGGTGCGAGCATGATCCGGGCAGTGGCTCCGACGAGCTGCCCATCTTGGATGGTGAAGAGATCTCCGAACAGTCCGAGGGGGGCTGGACCGTCGGCCCCGCCAGGACCGGCTAAGCGCACCTGCATGGAGCCGATGGCCCACCGCAATGGAGTGTCATCAGCGTCGGTGGGCTGGCAGACGACGCGGAAGACCTCCAGGCCGCCGATGAGAGCGGTCCTGCTGACGAGGCTGCTGGGGGCGGGAGGCTTGGTCATGCCAGGCTCTTGGTCTGCGATGGCCTACTGCCGGCCAGGCGCGCGGCGCGCTCTGCAGAGTCCCAAGTGGTCTGTTGACCAGGCATGCTCTCCCAAGTGGGGCGTGCGGCCTGACTGACGACCTCGTGACGGACGACGACGCCCAGCGCCATGGCGTAGGAGCGCAGGGTAGACAGGTGAGGATCGGTGCGGCCCGACTCGAAGCGGGAGACGGCGGCCTGGGTGGTGTCCATCCGTTGCGCCATCTGCTTCTGTGTGAGCCCCTGGCTCTTGCGAGTTGCGACGAGGTCCTTGAAGAGCTGATCGTCGGCGTCGCGCAGGGCGCGCGCCAACTTGTGCTCAGGGGCGTTCTTGTCCCCGCCGAGGAGTTCGTAGAGATCCATATCATTCCTCCTTCATCACTGCGTAGCGATATGTCGTCAACGACATGTTAGAGGCTCTGGTGTCTGAGGCCAAGCGCTGGGCCGATGATCACAGTGGTCTCATGCGCTCGGCGCCGTCGGGTCTTCCGGGCCACCAGGTGTTGAACCTCCGCTGTGCCTCAATAATCTGGCAGTCCTGCTCTGCCAGACCGTCAGCACTACCCGCCTTGTGCGCCAGGTGCAGGTGGAGCAGCATCTCCGGTCGGTCATTGGGCTCGCTGTAGTAGAGGCGCAGGTGCCTGCGCCTCTCGTCGAGGTTGAAGGTGCGTTCGATGCGCAGCTCGAGCACCTCCTGGACGTCCAGGCGGGTCTTGTCGTCCTCGCAACTTTTGAGTCCACGCGGTCGGCAGACCTCGCCGCGGGTGTTGGTGGTGTCAAAGACGAGGAGGCCGCCCTCGGCATCCTCCAGGAGTCTCGACAGGTCTGCTACGAGCAGCGGCCACTCGCTGCCCGAGCAGGTGCTGCGCAGAGCGCTCACCTCCTCCGTGAACCGCTTGCGCCCGGAGTCGCACAGCAGCGTCCACCATTCTCCGCCGTCACCGGGGACAAACTCACCAGCTGTCTCCCCATCCTGCTGGCAGGATCTCAGCCCCACGTCGCCGAGGCGGCTTGTGAGCAGCTTCGTCCTGATCATGCGATCTCACTGTCCTCATTCGGTCATGAGGGCATCGGGTTGCGCGGAGGTAGTCATGTGGTCCTCATCTACGGGAAGGGGCGGGGCGAGCACATGATAGTCGCCTCTCTCACACTTGTGCGACGACGATCATGCGATGAGCTGCTCAGAGAGACTGCCGGAGGATCTCGCTCCCCCGGACAGGGACGCCGGCTCGGCGACGAGGACCCCGGCGCCGGGATCGGCCGCGCGCTCGGCGACGACGATGCGGCGGTGGGCGATGGTGCGGCTGGTGCGGGCGCCGTCGGCACCACATCCTCCGCCTGCGGGCTCGCCGGCGGGACGGAGGACGGTCGCCACGCCGGCGGCCGGCACGCTCACCTGCGCCTGATGGCGATGAAGACGTTGATGAGGATCATCGCGGCGATGACGGAGAAGATCCAGCGGATCCAGTCGATGCCCGTCGTCGAGGCCACGCCGAACAGGCCCGCGAGCCAGGCGCCGGTCGACTCCCAGGAGGCCGGCTGTCCCGACCGAACCACCGGGAGGACCAGTCGGCAAGCAGACCAGCCGACGGGCAGCGACTCAGCGACTCAGTCCGCCATCGCACCGCCGTCGTCGGGATTATCGCCGTCGGGGCTGAAGACCTCATCGACCCGCAGCCCGAACACCTCGGCGATCGCGCAGGCCAGCCGCAGCGACGGGTCGTACTTGCCGTTCTCAATGGCGATGATCGTCTGCCGCGACACCCCCAGCGCCTCGCCGAGCTCCGCCTGGGTCCAGCGCCGCTCCCGGCGCAGGCTCCGCACACGGTTCCACATGGCAGGCCGCCCGCGGGTCAGAAGTAGCGCCGCCGGGCCAGGAACGCCCCGAGCAGCCAGCCGGCCATGAGGATCGCGTAGGCCCACATGAAGGACAGGTCGGCCAGGCCGAAGGCCTGGAAGAGCCCGATCACCAGAATGATCGGGGTCCCGACGGCGAAACCGATGGCGAGGGACTCCACCACGAGGCTGCGGGCGAGCTCGTCCACGTCCCGCCAGTGCAGCATGATCGCGCGCACGAGGAGCACGACCGAGGGGAGCACGACCAGAACGCCGAGCATTCGCCACGGCGGGGCCACGGCGCGCCCGACGAGCAGGGCGACTGCGAGCAGCACGCAGTAGGCCGCCATCGCCGCAAAGAAGCGGACGAGGTAGCGACGGGTTGCGGGCTCCATCTCCCCAAGATCCCCAAGCCTCATCAGTCTCATCATCCTCACCGCTCTGCAGCCTTACTGCGCCTTGCTCCGCCTACCGCCCTCATCGCGGCCCTGCCGCTCTCGCCGACTTCACCGCCCTTACTGTAGCGACCAGATCAGCATGGGGAGCCCCAGCCCGAGCAGGTCCATCAACCAGTGCCCAACAGCCAGCGGCGCCACCCGCCTGCGCCACACGAGCAGGCCGGCGAACACGAGCCCGGCCAGGAAGGTCCGCACTACGCTGGCGACCATCGCCTGGGCGTCGGGCAGGGCGAAACCGATGTGCTGAAGGCCGAAGACGACGGAGGCCGCGAGCACGGCCCCGACCAGCCCGATGCGCCCCTGGAGGCGGGGCTGGAGGTAGCCGCGGTAGAGGGCCTCCTCGGCGAGCCCGATGGTCACCGGCATGATCGTGATGCTGAGCACCCCGATCCACAGGGGCACCGGAGGGTACGACGACGCGGGCGGCGCCCCCTGGTAGGCGACGAGGTTGCCGACGAAGAAAGCGGGCATCCACGCGACCAGGATGATGAGCCCGCACAGCAGGCCCCAGCCGACGTCGGCGCCTCGGAAGCTCAGCAGGTCGGTCAGCCCGCGCCCCTCGGCGCGCAGAAGGCGGTGGACCAGGGCGAGGGTGACGACGTCGATCACGACGATGAGGACGTTCATCCACAGCAGGGGCCGCCCCATCGCCCAGAGCGCGGCGCCGAAGGCGATGACGAGAGCGGGCCGGGCCCCCATAGCCAGGGCCAGGCGGGACCAGGGGGTGCCGACGACGGGGGCCGCGGCGTCGGGAATCGCAGCGGCGTCGGGAACCGCTGCGGCGTCGGGAAGGGCGGGAGCGGCAGTGCCGGCGCCGACGCCCGGGGAGACGGGATCGGAGGAGGAGACCATGCGCGAGAAAGTATGGTTCCCTTGACATTTGCGTCAAGAGTCCTTCACATTTTGAGATAGCTCCGCCTCGCTCAGGGAAAACCCGGATGCCGTCCCCCTTCGCCCTTCCCTACGCTGGTCAGTCGTGAGTACCACGACGTCGCGACCCACTGCCCGCCGGCCCCGCTTCCTCGTCGTCGCCGGGCACCCCGACCCGCAGAGCTACTCCCACGCGCTGGCTCGCGCGTACGCCGACGCCGCCCAGCAGGCCGGCGCCACCGTCACCTTCCTGGACCTGGCGACCACCGACTTCGACCCGGTCCTGCGCGGGGGCTACCGGAAGCGCATGCCGGAGGACCCCTTCATCACCCACTCGCAGAACGAGCTCGTCGCCTGCGACCACCTGGCCCTGGCCTTCCCCACCTGGTGGTCGGCCGAGCCCTCCCTTCTCAAGGGCTGGTTCGACCGGGTCCTCACGCCCGGCATCGCCTACCGGTACCGGACCGGCAAGCTGATGCCCGAGCGGCTGCTCGACGGTCGCACGGGCACCATCATCACAACCTCCCACGGTCCGCGTCTGTGGACCCGGCTGGCGCCAGGAGGGACGGTGTCCCGCGTCGGGCGCGCGGTCCTGGGCTACTGCGGGGTGCGCGTCACCCAGCGCCTCGTCATGGGCGGCATGGAGGGCGAGGATGACACCCCGCAGCAGCGCCGGGACTTCCTGGGGCGGGTCGCCGAGGCGGCGACCCGTGAGGTCGAGACCATCAGGCGCTCCCGCTGAGGCCGCCGTGCCCGCCGCAGGCGCGGCGACCCCGGCAGGCAGGTGCGGGCGCCCCGTGAGCCCCGACCGCCGGCGCACCGCCGCACAGGTCCGGTAGCGGGGCCGGCTCAGTAGTGGTACCGCACCTGGAGGATGATCAGGTCATCGCCATCGACGAGGTAGACGAGACGGTGCTCCTCGGTGACTCTCCGGGACCAGGCTCCGGGAGCACCGTACCTGAGCCGCTCGGGCTTCCCGATTCCCTCATAGGGGTCGCGGAGCACGGCGTCGATCAGCCTGTTGACCCGCCTGAGGACGGTGCGGTCCGCGCGCTGCCAGTAGACGTAGTCCTCCCAGGCCGACTGGTCCCACACGAGCCCCACGGGCTCAGTCCCGGTCCAGGTCGTGCTCCTCGGTCCTCCCGGTCCGGGCCCGCTCATAGGAGTCGAGGAGCCTGCGGGCATTCGCAGGGGACCGGAAGAGGTAGGCGGTCTCCTTCCACGCCTCGTACTCATCGGCGGGCATGAGGTAGGCGCGGCCCTTGCGCGAGACGATCTCGACCGCCTCACGATCCTCGTTCACCTGCTCGATCAGCGGGTACAGGGTCCGGCGGGCCTCACTGGCGGCAATGGACATCACTCACCTCCGACTCGTACCGCTTTATGGTACAAGACGACGGCGCGCCACGGGAGCCCTTCACACGGCCGCTCCAGCCGCCCCGTCGTGCCGGCAGAATCAGGCGGCCGGCAGGCACCGTCTAGGCGGCTCTGGACGCGGTCCTGCGGCCGCGCCCGCGCCCGCCGTCTCCCGTGCGCCGGCCCCCGTGCTGTCCGCCCTGCCGGTCACTCCGCCGGTCATCGCGCCGACCCGTCTGCCGGCCGCTCTGCTGCCCCCTGCGTCCGCCGGAGGGCCCGCGCCCGTAGCGCGGTCGGGTTCCGCGCCCCGACTGCTCGGCCGACGCCCGCCCCGCAGGTCCGCCTCCCTTGACGGCGACGCCCTCGGGCATGTCCTCGGCGGCGACGACCGGGGCGACCTGGCCGACCAGGGCTGTCACGGCGTCGTCGTCGGGCCGGATGCGCTCGATGCCGGCCCGGATGCCGGCCTTCCTGAGCAGGGCCCGGACGTCCTCCTTCTGCTCGGGCAGCACGAGGGTGACGACGACGCCGGCGGCCCCGGCCCGGGCGGTGCGCCCGGAGCGGTGCAGGTAGGCCTTGTGCTCGGCGGGCGGGTCGACGTGGACGACCAGCTCGACGCCGGAGATGTCGATGCCGCGGGCGGCGATGTCGGTGGCGACCATGACGTGGGCCTGGCCGGTGGAGAAGGCGCGCATGGCGCGCTCGCGCGCGTTCTGGCTCATGTTGCCCTGGAGCTCGACGGCGGGAACGCCGTCCCGGGTGAGCTTGCGCGCCAGGCGCCGGGCCAGGTGCTTGGTGCGGGTGAACAGGATGCGCTGGCCGGCACCGGAGGCGAGGCGGCGCACGACGCTGTCCTTGACGGCCTTGTCCGCCACCATCCACACGCGGTGGTCCATGGCGTCCACCGGCGAGGTCGAGGGGTCGACGGCGTGCTGGAGCGGGTCGTGGAGGAACTCGTCCACGATCCGGTCGACGCCGCCGTCCAGGGTGGCGGAGAACAGCAGGCGCTGGCCGCGGGCCGGGGTGGCGCACATAATGCGGCGCACGCCGGGCAGGAAGCCGAGGTCGGCCATGTGGTCGGCCTCGTCGAGGACCGTGACGGACACGTCGTCGAGGCTGACGACGCCCTGCCCCATGAGGTCGAGCAGGCGCCCGGGGCAGGCGACGACGATGTCGACGCCCCCGGCGAGGGCCTTCTCCTGGGGCCTCTGGGACACGCCGCCGAAGACGGTGGTCACGCTCAGCTCGAGCGCGTCGGCCAGGGGCCTGATGGTCTCGGCGATCTGGAGGGCGAGCTCGCGGGTGGGGGCCAGGACCAGGCCGATGGGGTGGCCGGGGCGGGCCATGTCCTCCTCGGCCAGGCGCTGGACCAGGGGCAGGGCGAAGGCGAGGGTCTTGCCGGACCCGGTGCGCCCGCGGCCGAGCACGTCGCGCCCGGCGAGGGTGTCGGGCAGGGTCGCGGTCTGGATGGGGAAAGGGGCGGAGAAGCCGCGGGCGTCCAGGTCGGCCACGAGGTCGGCGTCGACGCCGAGCGAGGCGAAGGTCGCGGGCACGGCGGCGGGCGCTGCGGGCCTGGTGGCGGGCGCTGCGGGCCTGGTGGCGGGCGCGGCCGCCTTGGAGCGGCGACCGGAGCGGGAAGAAGCAGTGCGCGTGGTGGGCACGGAAGTCCTGTCGTTCGGGACCGGGCGCACGTCGGACGCGGGGCGGCCGGGGCGTGCGCGTCGGTGCGTTGAGGTGCCGGCGTTCGGGGCTCGACGGCGCGGGGTCGTACTCGGACGCGCGCCGGAGCCGGGGCACCAGCCGGGCCGCGGCGGGACGCCGGGCCGGTGGCACACTCTTCCACACGCCGCCTGCCCGCGCCATGATACGAGCCTCACACGCGGCGCCGGCAGTGCCCGACAGCCGACCGCACGACCCCCGCACCCTCGGAGGCCGGCTCCGCCGGGCCCACGAGCGCCGAGCCGGCCGGAGCTGCACATGGGAGAGCGGGCCCTTGGCGAAGCTGACGCCGATTTTCGCCGGAATTCCGCCAGTTCTCGACGTACGGCCAGATTCGCTGACGTGCTCCCATGTGCACAGAGGGGGGTCTGCGCACATGGGAGCGTCTCGTCCGCGGCCGCCAGCGCAGCGATTCCGCATGATTCCGCGGTTTCGTCCGGTACGAGTCGCACTCGAATGTGCAACACCCTCTTGACCGGCTCTCAGGTCCGCGGCTGGGCGCCGCCGAGCCGCGCCTGTGCGCCCCGGCCCCGTCCGAGTGGCGAGTCAGAGGTTGTTGACCCACGCCTCGCGGTGGTTGGAGAAGAAGCTCAGCGGCTCGTAGATGACGACGAACTGCCCGCCGGCGGCCACATCGGCCTCGAAGCAGACGTCTCCGCTCGTGCTGCCGCCGTCAATAAGCTTGCCCGACGACAGGAGATTGTCGCTGCCAAAGATAGTGGCATCGGTAATGGTGCCGGAAGGCGCCAGGAGCTTGAACTCGAAGGTGTTGAAGTCGACCTCTTTTCCGGAGGAGTTCTGCATAGTGACGCTGGTGCACGCAGTGGGACCGAGCGTCGAGTCTCCCGCCACCAGCGGGGTGGAGGTGATGGTGACCCCCTTGGCGGTGATGGACTCACCGGCGTTGACCGCCACGTCTCCGTCCTGAATGCCGTTGTAGGTGGTGGTCGACGAGGGGTCGCCCGAGTCGCCGGAGTCGGCCGCGGGAGCCGCCTGGCCCGCGGGAGCCTGGCTCCCCTGGGCGGCCGCTCCCCCGTCGCCGCTGGGCGCCGTGGAGGTCCTGGCGGTGGTCCCCTTGTTGCCTCCGCCCGATATCGAGCCGATGACGCCAATAGCCAGAAAAACCGCGAGGGTGATGAACCACCACCTTTTCCATAGGGGCTTCTTCGGTTGAGGAGCCGGAACATAAACTACTTGTGGCTGCTGACCCCCGTAGGGTTGCGCAGGCTGAGACACAGCAGACTCCTTTGCGACACAAAAAGGGAGGGGTGCCTCGAAGATTACCCGTTACCTTGTTGGTGGTCGCGGGGAGAAGCCTCGCGGCTGGGCCGGCGACGGCCGGCATGATGTCTTGCCCCTGTCTATCGAATGATCCGGGGGGTGTTGTCACCGGCCGTCGTACGGCGACGTGTGACCGCTGATAAGGGGAATGACCCACCACCTGATACTGGTGGCGAGGTCTTTCGTAACGTGGGTGCGGGGCTCGTCGTCAGCAGCCGGCCCCGTCCCGCGGAGCGAAGGAGCGTGTCATGCAGGTGGACGACATCGGCGTCTTCATCGGTATCGACGTCGGTAAGAGCGAGCACTGGGCCACAGCCCTGGACCGGGACGGGCGGAGAATCCATGACAGGGCCCTACCCAATGACGAGTCCCGTCTACGGGACCTGTACAAGCATCTGGCGGAGCACGGCCGTGTGCTGGTGGTCGTGGATCAACCCGCGACCATCGGGGCCCTGGCTGTCGCGGTGGCCCAGGATATGGGTGTCACAGTGGGCTGCCTGCCGGGACTGTCGATGCGCCGCATCGCAGACTTGAGCCCAGGAAACGCCAAGACCGACGCCCGTGACGCAGCCGTGATCGCCCAGGCCGCCCGCACCATGCCTCACACCCTGAGAGCTGTCAGCACTTCGGATGAGGACACTGCAGCCCTGGGCATGCTGACTGGTTTCGACCTGGACCTGGCACGCCAGGTCAACCAGACCGCCAACCGCATTCGGGGCTTGTACACCCAGATCCACCCCGCCCTCGAGACTGTCCTGGGATCCCTCTTGGAGCACGACGCCATCTTGGAGGCCATAGCGGCCCGACGCCGCCCCCACCGCACTGAAGAAGGCCGGCAAGGCACGCATCGATGCCAGGCTGAACAAGCACGGAGCCCGCCGCCATGCCGCCTGGGCCCAGCAGATCTGCGATGCCCTGGACAAGCAGACCGTGACGGTGGCAGGCACTGATGCCGCCGGGGCGGTCCTGCCCCACCTGGCCCGCCGGCTCATCGCCTTGCACGCCCAAAGGGCTGATATCGCCGGCCGTGTCGAGGCCCTGGTGGAGGCCCACCCTCTCTTGCCCGGTCCTGACCTCCATGCCCGGCATCGGGGTCCCGGCCGCCGCCGTCCTCCTGGCCGAGACCCTGGGCAAGACCTTCACCACCGGGGCCCAGCTGGCCTCCTACGCCGGCCTGGCACCGGTGACCAGGAGGTCAGGATCCTCGATCAAGGGCGAGCACGTCTCCCACGCCGGAAACAAAAGACTCAAGAGAGCCATGTTCCTATCCGCCTTCGCCTCCCTCAGATCCGACCCCATCAGCCGCGCCTACTACCAGCGCAAACGAGACCAAGGCAAACGCCTGGGCCAAGCCGTCCTCGCCCTGGCCCACCGCCGCATCCTGACCCTGAACGCCATGATCCGAGACGGAGCCCTCTACGACCCCCAACCAGCAGCACAGCTACCCACCACCGCTTGACACACCACATAGGGGCACCCCCCCCCGCTCCAATGCAAGTCCTATTTGTCGCAAAACAGGGCCGCGACAGGCCCTATTTATCACGAAATGGTCGCGGTCCCGCCCGCGTCCCGTCGAGATAGACATTTTCGGATGAGGTAGACGGTGTCACCGTCTACCTCATCCGAAAATGTCTATCTCGA
>ERZ772764.1410-NODE-1410-length-15175-cov-3.066402_pt1 | contig 15175 bp, 8 predicted proteins | sample MGYA00512163_ERZ772764 | MGnify/ENA primary metagenome ERZ772764 (study PRJEB29015, sample SAMEA2737903) | human oral metagenome | biome: human oral; feature: human-associated habitat; material: dental | place: China | collected 2094 ... | reverse complement strand
CAGCACACCCTTCTGGAGAGCTGAAAAGAAACCTACTGTAGGTCGTCGATGCGACCCACGGTAGGTCGTGATGACGACCTACAGTAGGTTTTTTCGACGACCTACCGTGGGTCGTTTTTGGAGCCCTTGGGAGGGGGTGCTCGGGAGGTGGGGTTTGTACCCAGAGAAAGGGACGGAATTCCTTCGGTGCTTGGAGCTGGTTTTTTCTTCGGTTTTGGCCGGATTTTTCTTCGGTCGGGAGCTGGGGGAGAAGAACTCAGACTACGGGGCGAAGGGCGAGCATTCCGTGGTAAATTTCGTTAACTTTGTTGCTTAGTAAAGGAGTCTTCATTTGCCCGGGAAGACTCCACGACCAATCAAGAACATTCATATATATGAGTAAGATAACTCAACGAGTCGCCGTGTCTGCTTGCCTTGCGTGGGCTTGTGGGTGCTTGGCCTTGCCTGTCGGTCTGCTCGCTCAGGAGATCCCGCAGGCCCAGAGCCTTGCGACTCAGGGGGCTTCCACCGAGCGTCCGATCGCTCTTAGCCTCGAAGGGGCGGTGCGCCTTGCCCTGAAGAAGAGTCCGACGCTCGAGGCTTCTGTCCTAGGTGTTGCAGGTGCCAAATACGATCAGCGAAAGAATAAGGGAGCACTCCTCCCCACGATCAAGCTGAGTGGATCCTACACCCACATGCTGAAGAAGCAAAGGGTGTACTTCGGTTCGGACGATATGTCTTCATCGCCCATGGGGCAGTTCTTCCCCTCAGATGGGATCGAGATGGGACAGACCCATAGCTTGCAGGGGGGTATATCGGCTGGCCTTCCCCTCATCGCTCCACAGCTCTGGGCGAGCCTACAGCTGGACAAGGAAGCCGTAGCTCTGGCCGAAGAGCGAGCACGAGGCTCTCAGGTCGATCTGGAGGCTGAGGTGCGCAAGGCGTACATGGCCGTTCTCCTAGCTCGTGAGTCGCTCCGTGTGCTCGAAGCGAACTACGCCAACGCTCAGACCAACTATACCCAGACGGCGGCGAAGTACGAGCATGGGTTGGTGGCCGAATACGACAAGATCCGCATGGAGACGCAGGTGAAGAACATCCTGCCCAACGTAGTCTCGGCACGCACCGCCGTCAGTCTCTCCGAGGCTAAGCTCAAGGTAGTCATGGGCCTTGACCTGGATACTCCGATCGAGATCACAGAGACACTGGCGGACTACACGGACCGAGTCTATCAGAATCTCCCCGAGCAGACGAAGCATATCTCTCTCGAGGGGAATAGCCAGCTTCGACAGCTGGACCTCCAGGGGCGTCAGCTCGATGCAGCGCTCAAGGTCAAGCGGATGGCCTTCCTCCCGACGCTCTCGATGAGCTTCACCTATCAGTACAGCTTTGCCTCTGACCGCTTCCGCCTGGGTGACAAGAAGAGATGGAGCCCCTTCTCCACGATCGGTCTTGCACTGGATATCCCCGTCTACACGGGAGGGAAGCGCTACTACGACCTGCGGAGCACGGAGACGCAGATCCGTCAGCTCGTGGCCCAGCGTGTAGCAGCAGAGAGTCAACTTCGCCTCGGGGTGATGAATAGTCTCAGCGAGCAACGTAAGGCACTGGAGCAGTTCGCCTCCGCCCGAGATGCCGTGTCTACCGCTGAGCGAGGTCACAAGATCGCCGAGGTGCGCTACAAGAGCGGTGCCAGCACCGTCCTGGAGCTCAACGACGCCGAGATGGCGCTCCTGCAAGCTCGACTCAACTACAGTCAGGCGGTGTACAACTATATGGTGGCCGTCTTCTCGCTCGATGCCCTCCGAGGCACTACCCTCACGGATGCGAAGTAGGTCGGACCGCTATCGCTTCACTCCATCCACATGATCACCCCAAAGAACATAGATAAACGATGATACACCAGAAGTCGAACCTTCTCCTCTCCCTTGCGCTCGTGGGACTGGGGCTCTTCTCTAGCTGCTCCTCCTCCAGCTCCAAGACTGAGGAGACAGCGCCCGCCGATAGCCTTCGCCTCGTAGATATCGCACCCGCTGAGATGCATAGCCTAGAGATCACGCAGGAGTTCACTGCACAGCTCGAAGCTAAGGTGCTCAACAATATCACCGCCCAAGCAGGTGGTCGCCTCAAGCACCTCCTCGTCAAGGTCGGCGACCGAGTCGCTGCCGGTCAGGCCGTTGCCCAGCTAGAGGCTACCCAGGCTTCGCAGGCGCAGATCCAGCTCTCCGACGCTAAGACGAACTTCGCCCGTATGGATGAACTCTACAAGGTAGGTGGGGTGTCCAAGGCGCAATGGGAGCAGGCCAAGAGTGCCGTCGAGCAGGCGAAGCTCGCCTACAGCCATGCGGCGGAGAATACCGTGCTGCGCAGTCCCATCAGTGGCTTCGTCACAGCTAAGAACTATGATAACGGCGATATGACTTCGCCCCAGCTCCCCGTGGTCGTCATCCAGCAGATAGCGCCTGTCAAGGCGATGATCGGCGTCTCGGAGCAATACTATTCGCTCCTGAAGAAGGGGATGAAGGTATCCCTCACTGTCGACGCCCTCGGCGCTGAGAGCTTCTCAGGACAGATCGCGAATATCTATCCCACCCTTGACCCCATCACCCACACGGTCTCCGCAGAGGTCGAGGTGGCTAACAGGGAGCTGAAGCTTCGCCCAGGGATGTACGCTCGGGTCCATATCGACTTCGGGGCTAAGGAAGTGCTGACGATCCCTGATAAGGCTGTCGTCCGCCAGCCCGGTAGTGGTGCCCGCTATGTCTACCTCTTCTCAGGAGGCAAGGCGGTCTATCGCTCTGTAGAGCTCGGCGCACAGCAGGGCGACCGCTATGAGATCCTCAGCGGTCTCGAGGTAGGCGACGAGGTCATCACCTCGGCTCCCTCTAATCTCAAGAATGGCCTTCCAGTGAAGACCCGCAAGTAAACGCCTTCTCTCGCTATGAGCATCTACGAAACATCCGTCCGCAAGCCGATCACCACGGCACTGATCTACGTGGCGATAGCTGTGCTCGGACTCTTCGCCCTGTCACGCTTGGCCATCGAACTGATGCCCAAGACGGATACGACACGGGTCATGGTCGTCACCTCTTACCCAGGAGCGAGTGCGGCAGATATCGAGACTAATGTCTCCAAGCCCCTGGAGAATAGTCTCAATGGGATCGACAAGCTTAAGCATATCAGCACGAAGAGCCAGGACAACGCTTCGATCGTCACGCTGGAATTCCGTGCTGGTACGCCTATCGCCGATGCGATGAACGATATCCGTGACAAGCTGGATGCGATCACGGACTTCCTCCCTTCAGGAGTGAAGAAGCCAGCGATCTTCAAGTTCGATACGAGTAACATCCCCGTGGCGATCCTTTCGGTCGAATCCGAGGAGAGCGCACGAGGTCTAGCGAAGATCCTGGAGGATAAGGTCAGTAATCCCCTCCAGCGAGTCGACGGGGTCGGTACCATCAATGTCGTAGGGGCTTCGAAGCGTGTCATCCAGGTCTACTGTGATCCCGCTAGGCTCGAAGCTTACCACCTCACCCTAGCACAGATCTCCCAGCTCATCGCTGCAGAGAATACGAACATCCCCGCAGGGCAGATTGATCTCGGCTCACGCACCAGCTCGATACGTGTCCAGGGGGAATTCGTCGATCCTCTGGCGCTGGGTTCGATCGTCGTCTCGAGCGTCTCGGGCAAGGATATCTATCTGCGTGACGTCGCTACCATCAAGGATACCATCGGCGAACGTCAGCAGGAGAGCTATGTCAACGGTAAGAGCGGGGCGATCATTATCATCAATAAGCAGGAAGGATCGAACTCTGTCGAGATCGCTCGCCAGATACAAGCCCTCCTGCCTCAAATACAGGAGAACCTACCTTCGGACGTCAAGCTCAGCTACCTGATCGATACCTCGAGCTTCATCGTCAATACCATCGGTTCGCTTGAGGAGACGATCTTCATCACGTTCTTCATCGTCGTGCTGGTGGTCCTCTTCTTCCTCGGGCGCTGGAGAGCTACATTCATCATCATCCTGACGATCCCGATCTCGCTGGTGGCATCGTTCGTTTACCTCCTGGTATCGGGCAATTCGCTCAACATCATTTCTCTCTCCTCCCTCTCGATTGCTATTGGGATGGTCGTGGATGATGCGATCGTCGTCCTAGAGAACATCACCACGCATATCGAGCGTGGTAGTTACCCCAAGCAAGCGGCAGTACACGCCACCAACGAGGTAGGTATCTCGGTCATCGCCTCTACGCTGACGATGCTGGCGGTATTCCTCCCTCTGACGATGACTCCGGGACAAGCGGGGCTGATGTTCCGCCAGCTCGGCTGGAGTATCAGTATCGTGATGATCGTCTCTACGACAGCAGCGCTCTCTCTGACACCGATGCTCTGCTCGCAGCTACTCAAGCGTGATCCCGGGAGAAGCAAGCTATCGGATAAGCTCTTCCGCCCTATTGAGCGAGGACTCAATGCTCTTGATAGCGCCTATGCCCGCCTACTGGGCTGGACGGTACGGCATCGTCGTACTACGGTCTTCTCTGCACTGGGTATTTTCATCCTGAGTCTGGGGAGCTTGACCTTCATCAAGACCTCCTTCATGCCTCAGCAGGATATTGGTTTCCTCAATGTACAGCTAGAGCTCCCTGTTGGTACTCGTGTCGATGAGACTCGTAGACTTGGGCTCGATCTCGAGAAGCGGATGCGCCAGGAGGTACCATCCATCCAGACGGTGTCGATGAATCTCGGCCAAGCATCGGATGGAGACTCTTGGTCTATGGTGCAGTCCAGCGGGACGAATGTCATCACGATGTACGTCGGTATGTATCCCCGCTCGGAGCGTACACAGACACAGGAGGAGGCATCAGATGCTATTCGCAAGATCATTGCCTCTTATCCCGAAGTCACTAGCTACGATGTCAAGACGGGTGAAGGTGGAGGAGGCTCCACGGGTGTGACACTTGAGATCTACGGACAGGACTTCGACGAGACCGACAGCTATGCTCGTCTCCTCCGTGAAGAGCTACGCCAGTCGAAGGTAGCCTCTGGTGTGACGCTCAGTCGTAAGGACTATATCCCCGAAGTACGCTTTGTCTTCGATCGACAGCGTCTAGCAGAGAACGGACTGAACCTCTCCACGGCAGCGATGTACCTGCGCAGTGCTGTCAATGGTACCGTCGCCTCGCACTTCCGTGAAGATGGTAATGAGTACGATATCCGTGTAAGTCTCGATCCTAATCGGCGTCAGTCACTCCAGGATATCTCTAATCTCTTGGTCTACACACCGCAGGGCAAGCAACTTCGTCTATCCGATCTGGGGCACATAGACGAAGCCTTCACACCGCCTACGATCGAGCGTAAGGACCGTAGCCGTGTGGTCACCCTGACTCTTACGCCTACCCCAGGCGTGCAGCTGAGTGAACTAGTTGCTCAGGTGCAGAAGACTCTGGTGGCGCATCCTGTACCTTCGGCAGGTGTCTCGTATAAGATCACGGGTGCTTACGAGAGCCAGCAGGAGACCTTCGGTGATCTGACGACGCTGATGCTTCTGATCGTGATGCTCGTCTTCATCGTGATGGCGGCGCAGTTCGAGAGCTTGGTAGACCCGTTTGTCATCATGTTCTCCGTGCCCTTTGCCTTCTCTGGTGTCTTCTTCGGCCTACTCGTGACACAGATACCACTGGATACGATGTCCTTCATCGGGATGATCATGCTCATCGGTATTGTGGTGAAGAACGGGATCGTACTCATCGACTACATCCGTCTCTGTCGGGAGCGTGGCATGGGTATATCCCTTGCCGTCACCACTTCAGGTCGCTCACGTCTACGTCCCGTGCTCATGACCACGATGACTACTGTACTCGGGATGGTACCTATGGCTATGGGCATCGGCGAAGGCTCAGAGATGTGGCAGTCTATGGGGATCACAGTGGCCTGGGGACTTAGTATCTCCACGCTCGTTACCCTTGTCTTGATCCCGACGCTCTATGCAGCGCTGGAGGGAAGACGTGTACACCGAGCACGCCGTCAGCTGGAGAAGAAGATCGCTCGTCGCCACAAGCTCTCCTCTAGCCCTTCGTCTCACTAATTCTCTACTGCAGTCCTATGAACGAGAATAATCCCTTCGCTCCCGCCGAAGCGCTCAAGACCGTCTTCATCGCCTACAATCAGGCTTATCATGAGCTGATCCTACGTCTGCTCTCTCGCCAAGGACTACGAGGCTATACCTCGTGGGAGCGAGCTGAAGGACGGGGAACGACCTCGGGCGAACCCCATATCGGGAGCCATGCTTGGCCGACGATGAATTCGGCGATGCTCGTAGTGGCGCCCGCCACTCGTGTTCCAGACCTCCTCAAAGCTCTGAAAGCGCTGGATGATGCTACGCCAGATCAAGGTCTACGAGCCTTTGTCTGGTCGGTAGAGGCTACGATTTAGCCTCGGCGCTTTCCCGTCTACCTTGCTCCGTGGCGTAGTGATACGCCCGCAGTCTACGCCCCAGATCCCCTTTAGCTAGTGGGATCTGGGGCGTGGTCTTTCCTGAGAGAAGGCTCGGGTGCTCCCGTCGGTAGGCCTCGTTTTATTTGAAGCGAAGCTTGGCTCTCTTTGAAAGGGTATTCGACCGATCTCGTGCTGAGGTATGAGTTCTCCTGTAGTACAGCCTCGCTTTTCATGAAATTAGGTTCGGTTTATCCTGTACTAATTCTGCGCTTTCTTATTACTTAGGCTTCATCTTTCTTAGCTCCGAGCTTCGACTTTCTCCTATAAATAGGGCAGGTCTAAGGGGATGGCCTATCTTTGTAGCCAGAATTCATTCATCCTTAGATACAAACTCCTATTCACTATGCGAACGAACTACGCTCGTCTGCGTAAACTATTCGGAGCGCTTTCGCTTTCACTCGCGGGGATCTTCTCCGCAGAGGGCGCTGTGGCTCTGGATAGCCTTCAGCTCATTCCTCGTCCCGTCTCGGTCTCTTATGCTAAGGGGACGCTGACTTTGCCTAAGCGTCTGACGCTCTCTGCCCATACGCCACGGGTGCTCCGTGATGGACTCGCAGGGCTTTCGCTTGCGACGGCCGAGGCGAAGGGCCGTACCTCGAGCTTTATTCGCTCACGTCTCGACCCCTCGGTACAGGGTAGAGAGGGCTATCGTCTGACCATCGGCGCTCGGGGTATCGATCTCGTCGCTCGTGATGAAGCTGGACTTCGTCAGGGCGCACAGAGTTTATTGCAGATCATCGGGCAGTATGGCGCTCGTCTGCCTCAGCTCTCCATCGTCGACTCTGCCCGTATGGCCTACCGAGGTGTGATGCTGGATGTCTCCCGTCACTTCATGAAGACGGACATGATCATCCGTCTGCTCGACGAGATGGCACGATACAAGCTCAACCGCTTCCATTGGCATCTCGTCGACGGGGGTGGGTGGCGCTTCCCCTCAGAGAAGTATCCTCTGCTGACGAAGAAGGCCGCTTTCCGCACCGAGAGCGATTGGGACAAGTGGTGGCAGAAGGATCGTCGCTTCGTCGATGAAGGTACTCCAGGGGCTTATGGTGGCTACTATACTAAGGAGGAGATCCAGCGTGTCGTCCGTCATGCCGACCGACTGGGGATCACAGTGATACCAGAGATCGAGCTCCCTGGCCATAGCAACGAACTCTTCTCAGCATATCCCGAGCTGAGCTGTCTTGATGGCTGGGCCTTCGAGAACTCTGATGTATGTATTGGCAACGAGAAGACCTTCACCTTCTTTGAGGCGATCCTCGATGAAGTCATGGCACTCTTCCCCTCCAAGTACATTCATATCGGTGGGGATGAAGCTACGATGCGCCACTGGGGAGACTGTCCCAAGTGCACCGAGCGTAAGCGTGTCGAGGGCCTCAAGGACGATCATGAGCTCCAGAGCTACATGATACGACGCATCGAGAGATACCTCAATAGCAAGGGACGTAAGCTCATCGGCTGGGACGAGATCCTGATGGGCGGACTCGCTCCAGACGCTACGGTCATGAGTTGGCGTGGTGAAGAAGGCGGGATCAAGGCGGCAAAGCAGGGGCATGATGTCATCCTCACGCCCGGGAGTCACGTCTATCTCGACTTCTATCAAAGAGAAGCCGATGGCGAACCACGTGCTAACGGGGGCTTCACTACCCTAGAGAAGGTCTACTCCTACAATCCCATGCCTAAGGAACTCACGGCAAGTGAAGCGAAGCATATCCTCGGAGTGCAGGCCAATCTCTGGACAGAATACGTCCTCGATGAGGCACATGCCGAGTACATGCTCTTCCCACGAGTGCTGGCACTGGCTGAAGTCGCATGGACACCACAGGCCGATCGTGACTATGCTAGCTTCCTACGCCGAGCGAACTATCACGTACCTGCCCTCCTCAAGCGTGGTGTGAATGCCTATCCTCTGCGACATATCGCTGCGCTCAACGATGTAGATACCGCCCGTCGTGAGGTATCCGTTCGCCTGATGAGTGAGCGTCCCGCAGCCGAGATCCGCTATACTGTGGATGGCTCTATCCCGACAGCTTCGTCGCCGCTGTACGATGGTCGCCCGATCGTATCCCGTGATTCGATCCTCCTGGTCGCACGACTCTTCGACGGAGGGAAGGCACTTGACGTCCCCGATCTACGCTTCCGCACCGACTACCATAAGGGGATCGGGAAGAAGATCACCTACAACGACTGCTCGTGGAATGAGAAGTATCCCGCCGGAGGTGAGCGTGCGCTCCTCGATGGTGTCCGTGGTACGCCTACCTATCTTGATGGTCGCTGGCAGGGCTTTACCTCACCTCTCGACGTCACTATCGACTTAGGTCGGGAGGAAGAGCTTAGTCATATCTTCGCCAAGTTCATGCAGGAGCGCATCCAGTGGGTGTACATGCCTGGGGAAGTAGAGGTACTCTTGAGTAGCGATGGCGTGAACTTCCGCAGTGTCGTCAAGCAATCCACCCGCACGAGTGAGGAGATCTACCAGCCCGTCTTTGAGACCTTCTCCTTCCCAATGAAGGAACGTGCCCGCTACGTGCGTCTACGGGCTTCGAATGATCGACCCAAGGGGAACTTCATCTTCTGCGATGAGATCGTGATCCACTAGAGAAGGGCTCTCCCTTCACCCGCTAGCCCAACGTGCTAGCTAGCGAAGCTCCCATGCTGGTAGCCGTGATCCCTCGAGGTATCACCTGCCGAGCATGGGAGCTTTGTCTTTGCTTCCCCGCTCAGCCTCTGCAGAGCGGGGAAATCAGTTCAATAGATGCGGAGGCTGATTACTAGTAAAGGAAGGCGTCATTACGAGAGAAGAGGGCGACCGCTACAGGTGATGGCTTCAGCGATCAACTGATGGACGGGCTGTCGGGGCTTGCTTGAGCCTTCGCTCTGTCCCGTGATCGCTCGTGCCACTACGCTTGAGGGAAGCACCCTTCGCCTGCACTCAGGGCACCCGCTACAGAGGACGGAGGCGGGGACTACGGGGAGGCGAGAAGCTCGCTCCTCGGGTATTGCTTCTGATTCTGTACCTTTGTCCCATATTTCATACTAATAGTAAGCACAGAGAAAGATGACACTTTCGCATCCCTATCGACGCCTTCTGCTCCTCTCGATGGCCCTTCTTCTGGTCTATATCGGAGGAAGTGCGCAGGGAAATCGACGTATACGTGAGCACGAGGTGCAGCGTGAAGAGACCGTCTACAGCATAGCACGCAAGTATAATGTGCCGATCGAGAAGGTATATGAACTCAATCCTTGGGCTCGCCAGCAGATCAAGGTGGGGGACAAGCTTCTCATCCCCTCAGCTTCTGCGACCACTCCTCAGACAGCTACCTCGCAGAAGGGGCGGAAGCACCGGGTAGAGTCCGGCGAGACACTCTACGGGATCAGCCGTAACTACGGTATCGACCTCGTGGATCTGCTACGTGCTAACCCTGGCGTCACCTCTACTAACGTCCAGGTGGGCATGGAGCTCGTCATCCCGTCGGCTAAGGCCGACAGCCCCGTCATCAGCGATCCTGCCCCCGCTCCACAGGAGCCCACGGCCCCATCACAGGTAGCTGCTGGCCAGACACGCATACTCATGCTCCTTCCTCTCAAGCAGGACAAGCACTATGTAGAGTTCTACGAGGGCTTCCTCCTCGGGATGTACCAGCTGAAGAAGGCTGGTATCTCCATGCAGCTGACGACGCTTGACGTCCCCAGTGACGCTGCACTCAACGCCTATATAGAGGAAGGGAAGCTCCGAGGTAAGGATCTTGTCTTCGGCGGTGTCACGGAGAGTCAGATCCGAGCTATCGCAGGCGCTTCCGGCTATAGCTACTATGTCATCCCCTTCAGCAAGGCAGGCGCTCTGGAGACAGGGGATGGTCGAGTCGTCCTAGCGAATGCCCACACGGCGACTATCCTTGGACGAGTGATCCCAGCTTTCGTACAGCGCTACCGAGGTAAGGAAGTGATTTTCACCTATCGCTCGGGAGACTCGGAGGATAGCTTCGTGACGCAGCTTCGTACAGCCCTCGGTCGGGCAGGCGTCTCCAGCCGATCCGTCGAGGTCGGTCGGGGAGCTGTGAGTGGTCTGGGTAATAATGCCGTCGTCGTCCCCATCTCACCTGACCGCAATCTAGCACTAGCGACCATGGCCGCTATCGGTACTCAGACGGCGGGTATCAGCCTCTTCGGCTACCCTCAGTGGCAATCCTACGGGCCGAACTTCCAGCAGAGCCTCCGTCGCTACAATACGACGATCTACTCCAGCTTCTTCTTTGACCCCACACTTCCTGAAGCGAAGGACTTCCTGAGCCAATTCACGGGCTGGTTTAGCCACAAGGTGAGCAACTCTTACCCGAAGTACAGCGTCCTGGGCTATGATCTGGCTCGCTACTTCATCCGTGCCTACTCGATGTATGGCCAGAATTTCGTCAACAATATGTCGTCCATCCCCTCCGACGGACTACAGCTGGACTTCCATCTACAGCGTGGCGAAGGGAATATCTACACCAACGACCGCTTCTTCTTCGTCAACTATCCTTCCTCAGGCGCTATACTTCGTGAAGCTCATTAGTCATCAGTCGCTCCTAGCTCTCCTGCTATCGCTCCTCCTCGTGCCTTCACTCTGGGCGCAGGGAGAGGCAAAAGAGCCCTTCTCTCAGTCACTCTCCATCGGAGTTCATGGGGGAATAGCGGCGAGTCGCTTCACATTCGTGCCCTCGGTACGCCAGCGTATCCACGTCGGCTACGTAGGAGGTCTGGCTCTGCGCTACGATATCGAGCGGGGCGCTTCCCTACAGATGGAGTTCAACTACCTGCGGGGCGGGTGGCAGGAGAAATATGATGCGCTGGCGACTCGCTACACTCGGCATATCGACTATCTGGAGCTCCCGATCCTATCGCACCTATATTTCCGCTCGGGTGGCATGCGTCTCTTCCTCAATCTAGGCCCCTTCGTCGGCTATCAGCTCGCTGAATCCTCCGAAGTCTTAGGTGAGGCGAACATGAGTGAGCGTGATCTGGCCCGCCATCAGATGGCAGTCACCGACCGCCTTTTCTGGGGACTCGGTGGTGGACCAGGGGTAAGTATCGCCCTCGGTGCACGTCAGCGGATCGAGCTCGAAGGGCGATTCGTCTACGGACTAGGGAATATCTGGAGCGCACGAAGAGGCTCGGCCTACGTCCAGTCTTCGGAGATGCGCTTCGGTGCTACGCTCAACTACTTCTTCCGTCTCTAAAGATCGGGGGAGAACGGACGCCAAGGCAAAGCAGAATTTCGCTATCTTTGCCCCCGTCTGGAGCGCTTATAAGCTCCGTGACATCGGCCCTCGTAGTTCAACGGATAGAACAAGAATTTCCTAAATTTTAGATAGCAGTTCGATTCTGCTCGGGGGTACAGCCTTGCGTTTTAATATGTTTGTTGCCAATGTGTTGTGGGACCGTTGTTTTTCTAGCGGACGATTTAGCGGACGCCATAAGCAGATGAAGGAGCACTCTCCCAGTCACTCACATCGATCGACAAGCGACTCCACGCCATCCTAACCCACCAGAGCGGGGAAGTCTGCGGACTTCTCCGCTCTGCTTTTGTAGATACATGGGGAGGGGAATGCGTATGGCTCTGGGAGGGGCTCCATAGAAGGCACTTCTTCTTGCGGTAAAATTGCTTCGTGATGAAAGGAAAAACCTCGTGGAATTATAGGTAAGTCTGACGGCCTTATCTTGAAGTGAGTCGGGTGGGGGAAGAATAGGGGAAGGCAACTATCCGGATATTCCGGATGGTTCGGGTTGAAGGGGGTGCGCTGGTCGTAGGTTGATTCTTTAGAGCTGGTGGAGCTTCGGGGAGTAGGCTAAGATAGATCGCTCCCCCGCTTATTATAGATGTATGATTCGGGTAGTTTGTGTTTCCTCCTGCCTTTGCTGATGAGCCTCTCACGATAGAGCCCTCTCTGCAGAATGGGAGCCTGCAGAGGGGGCGCTGTCTGTAGTGTATAGGTGGGCGGAGCATGGTCACTGTGCCCACTGCTACCAGCCCATCAACAGAATAACGAAAAGTAGCTACCTTTGTACCGAGCGTCACTAGTTCGCTCTGACTGAAAAGAAGACAATCAGTATGTCCCGTTTTGAGCTCCCCGATCTCCTTATCCCGAGGGGGCGAGTGCAGGACAGAATACGACAACGGTAATAGATGAAACATAAGATCAAGCCCTGGCTGTGGCTGGCATTCTCGCTCGTCTGGCTGGGCATCTTAGGCGGTATCTTCGCCATTTCTATGGGCTGGATAGGTTACCTTCCTCCTATCGAGCAGCTCCAAAACCCTATTGACAAGTACGCTTCCCAGATATTAGCTTCTGATGGGGAAGTGATCGGGTCTTTTGCTCATGGCGGATCGAACCGCGTCCTCGTAGACTACAAGGACCTTTCTCCCAATCTCGTCAAGGCGCTTATAGCCACCGAGGACGTTCGCTTCGAGAACCACTCGGGGATTGATTTCCGTTCGCTCGCCCGTGCTATCTTTAAAACTGGGATCCTCCAGCAGAAGAGTGCAGGGGGTGGTAGCACGCTGACGCAGCAGTTGGCCAAGATGCTTTACTCGCCACCTAGCTCTAATTTCTTCACCCGTATGATGAAGAAGCCCGTCGAGTGGGTCATTGCTGCTAAGCTCGAACGCTTCTATACCAAGGAGGAGATCCTAGCGATGTACCTCAACCAATTTGATTTCCTCTACAACGCTGTGGGGATCAAGTCGGCGGCTTTCACGTACTTCGGCAAGACGCCTGCTGAACTCAAGGTCGAGGAAGCGGCCGTCCTCGTCGGGATGTGCAAGAATCCATCCACCTACAATCCCGTACTTCGAGCCAATAGTCCCTTACCGATGGAGCGACGTAACACGGTCTTCCAGCAGATGGAGAAGGCAGGCTACCTCACTTCTCGTGAAGTAGACTCCCTGTCTCGCCTGCCGATCCGTACCTCATTTCATCGTATGGACCACAAGCAGGGCATAGCTCCCTACTTCCGTGAGCATCTGAGCAAGGTCATGATGGCAAATAAACCTGACCGAAGTGACTACGCTTCGTGGCAGTATGCCAAGTTCAGAGACGACAGCATTCAGTGGGAGACGAACCCGCTCTATGGCTGGTGCAACAAGAATCGCAAGTCCGACGGATCCCCCTATAATATCTACACCGATGGACTGAAGATCTATACGACGATCAATCCCGTGATGCAGCGCTACGCCGAAGAGGCGATGCAGGAGCACATGGCAGGTCATCTCCAGCCCGCCTTCGACAGAGAGCGCCTGGCACGTGGCGGTGATCCCTTCAGTCCCTCCATATCAGCTGACCAGCGCAAGAAGATACTTGACCGTGCGATGCGTCAGTCTGAGCGCTGGCGTCTCAGCAAGGAGGATGGGCTATCGGACGAAGAGATCCGCTCGCAGTTCCATAGGAAGACGAAGATGCAGGTGTGGTCATGGCAGGGGACACGGGATACGGTGATGACGCCACTGGATTCGATCCGCTATATGAAGGGGATACTTCGCTCGGGATTCGTAGCGATGAACCCCCACAATGGCTATGTGCTGGCCTACGTGGGCGATATCAACTTCTCCCAGTTCCAGTACGACATGGTCTCGGATGGTCGCCGTCAGACGGGCTCGATCATCAAGCCTTACCTCTATTCTCTAGCGATGATCGACGGGGCTTCCCCCTGTGATCAGGTGCTCCACGTGCAGCGCACCTACCGACTGGATAATGGTCAGACCTGGACACCTCGTAATGCCAACCACCGCCGTATAGGAGAGATGGTCTCGATCCAATGGGGACTACAGAATTCGGATAACTGGGTGACGGCCGAACTCATGAGTCGTACCTCGCCGATTACCTTCAAGCGCCTCCTGGAGAGCTATGGTCTTCGTGGTCCTATCGAAGCGACGATGGCGATGTCTCTTGGTACGCCTGAGGCGACTGTAGGTGAGATGGTCTCGGGCTACACGACCTTCGTCAACGATGGGGTGCGTGTCGACCCTGTCATGGTCACTCAGATCGAGGATATGCACGGCAATATCGTGGCGACCTTCACGCCGAAAATGACCGAAGTTCTTACTGCTGACGCTGCGCATAAGATGCTCTACATGCTCCAGAATGTCATCAACGGCGGGACGGGGGGCCGTCTTCGCTCCTCCTTTGGCCTACAGATGCCTCTGGGCGGTAAGACAGGGACGACGCAGAATAATAGTGATGCGTGGTTCATGGGCTTCTCACCTGACCTGGTAGCTGGCTGTTGGGTCGGAGGTGAAGAGCGTAGTATCCGCTTCAGTTCTATGGCATTCGGTCAAGGGGCTGCGGCAGCTCTGCCTATCTTCGGTAAGTTCATGAAGAAGGTTTATTCCGATAAGACGCTCGGCTATCTAGTAGGTATCCCCTTCCAGATACCGCCAGGCTTCTCGCCCTGCTATGATGCGGGGATCGGAGATGACGAAGCTGTCGAAGTCTTCGAAGGCGAACCGAGCGAAAGTCCCGAATCATCTCCACCCATTGACTTTTAGATGAGTGGGGTGGGGACGGCCTCTTCGAAGGTACTTTCTCTGAATCCTCCCCGCAGATGCTATAAGAGCAAGGCCCTTGAACCAATCTGGTTCAAGGGCCTTGCTTATTAAGTCGCCTGCGTCGTATGAGTCATTCCCTCGAGCTCTCCAGCTCAGATAGCCTCGGCTCACAGCAATGAG
>ERZ772764.1404-NODE-1404-length-15207-cov-5.995776_pt1 | contig 15207 bp, 13 predicted proteins | sample MGYA00512163_ERZ772764 | MGnify/ENA primary metagenome ERZ772764 (study PRJEB29015, sample SAMEA2737903) | human oral metagenome | biome: human oral; feature: human-associated habitat; material: dental | place: China | collected 2094 ... | reverse complement strand
AACCTAAACAATGGAATGGATTAAAATTTTTTAATGTATATGGACCACAAGAATATCATAAAGGAAGAATGGCCTCAATGGTATTTCATACATATAATCAATATAAAGAAAATGGATATGTAAAACTTTTTAAATCATATAAAGAAGGTTTTAAAGATGGAGAGCAACTAAGAGATTTTGTTTATGTAAAAGATGTTGTGGATATAATGTTTTTTATGTTGACCAATAATGTAAAATCTGGAATCTATAATATAGGTACAGGAAAAGCTAGAAGTTTTATGGATTTATCTATGGCTACAATGAGAGCAGCTTCTCATAATGATAATTTAGATAGAAATGAAGTTGTAAAATTAATTGAAATGCCAGAAGATTTACAAGGTAGATATCAATATTTTACAGAAGCAAAAATTAATAAATTAAGAGAAATAGGATATACTAAAGAAATGTATAGCTTAGAAGAAGGAGTAAAGGACTATGTCCAAAACTATCTAGCTAAAGAAGATTCTTATCTATAATAATCTGGGGGTAGAAAATGAATGCAATTATATTGGTTGTTATTCTTGCAATAGTTGAAGGTATTACTGAATTTTTACCTGTCAGTAGTACAGGGCATATGATACTTGTCAATAAGTTGATTGGAGGAGAATATTTATCACCAACTTTTAGAAATAGCTTTTTAATTATAATACAACTTGGAGCAATACTTTCAGTCGTAGTTTATTTTTGGAAAAATATAAGCCCTTTTGTAAGAACAAAAAAAGAATTTGTTTTAAGATTTAGATTGTGGCTAAAAATCATAGTTGGTGTTTTCCCAGCAATGGTTATAGGCTTACTATTAGATGATATAATAGACAAATATTTTTTAGATAATGTTCTTATAGTCGCAATAACTTTAATAGCCTATGGAGTTATCTTTATAGGAATAGAAGTTGTATATAAGTTAAAAGATATTAAACCTAAGGTGAAAAGATTTGCTGGACTGAAATACAGAACAGCATTTTTAATAGGACTCTTCCAATGTTTAGCTATGATACCTGGAACTTCAAGATCTGGTGCAACTATAATAGGAGCTTTGCTTTTAGGTTTATCAAGACCACTAGCAGCAGAATTTTCGTTCTATTTAGCTATACCTACTATGTTTGGAGCAACAGCCTTAAAACTTTTAAAAAATGGTTTAGCTTTTACAGAAATGGAATGGTCGTATTTAGCGTTAGGTTCAGCAATAGCTTTTGTAGTAGCATATATAGTTATTAAATGGTTTATGGACTTTATCAAAAAAAGAAGTTTTGCTTCTTTTGGATTATATAGAATAATACTGGGAACTATAGTAATTATTTTATTATATTAGAAAATATATTAGAAAATATTTTTGTATGGTTAAATATAGTGTTATAATAAAAATAAGGAAGGTAAATTAAAATTATTAAAAAAATAGAAACTGGGATAAAGGATTTGTCTATTATTGAGCCTCAAATATTTGAAGATAGTAGAGGTTTTTTTCTGGAAAGTTATAACTATAATACTTTTAAAGAATTAGGAATAGAAAATGTTTTTGTTCAAGATAATCATTCTAAATCTTTAAAGGGAGTTTTAAGAGGTTTACACTTTCAAAAAGAAGAATATTCACAGGCTAAATTGATAAGTATTCTGAAAGGCTCTGTATTAGATATAGTTGTAGATTTAAGAAAAGATAGTGAAACTTTTGGGAGGTATTTTGCAATAGAAATAAATGAAAAAAGTAAGAGAATGTTATTTATTCCAAAAAACTTTGCTCATGGATTTTTAACATTAGAGGATGATACAGAAGTTTTCTATAAATGTGATAATTTTTATAATCCTAAAAGTGAAGCTGGAATAATATGGAATGATAAAGATTTAAATATAGATTGGAATCTCGAGAAATACAATATTAAAGAAAGTGAATTAATTATCTCTGAAAAAGATAAAAAAAATACAAGTTTTAAAGAGTATAAAAAAATAAATGATATAGAATAGGAGAAAAAGATAAAAAATGAAACTAATCTTTGGAGCTAATGGTAAGTTAGGTACAGATTTTAAAGAATTATTTGATTCTATTGGTGAAAAGTATATTGCTATTGATAAAGATGAACTTGATATAACTAATGGTGATTTTTTAAGAGCATATATTAAGACTATATATCAAAACTATAAAATAGACACAATTATTAATTGTGCTGCATACAATGATGTAGATAAAGCTGAAACAGAAAAAGAATTATGCTATAAACTAAATGCAGAAGCACCTGCTAATTTAGCAATGATAGCTTCAGAAATAGGAGCAACATTTATAACATATTCAACAGATTTTGTTTTTAATGGAATAACAACTAATTATTTATATAACGAAAGTACAGGATATACAGAGGAAGATGAGCCTCATCCACTGTCAACTTATGCAAAAGCAAAGTATGAAGGAGAGTTATTAGTATCACAAATAATAGAAAACACTGAAAATACTTCAAGAATATATATAGTTAGAACTTCTTGGCTATTTGGTAAAGGCAGTATGAATTTTATTGATAAAATAATTGAATGGTCAAAACAAAAGAATGAATTAAAAGTGGTAGATGATCGGTTTTCCTCTCCAACTTATTCAAAAGATTTAGCTTATTTTAGTTGGGAACTTATTAAAAAAGAATGTGAAAGTGGAATTTACCATTTTACAAATGATGGTATAGCATCAAAATATGATCAAGCTAAATATATTTTAGAAAAAATTTCTTGGAAAGGAGATTTAATAAGAGCTAAAAGTGAAGAATTTAATTTGTTAGCTGAAAGACCTAAATTTAGTAAATTAAGTTGTAAAAAAATTAAGGAAAAATTAGGAGTTTCTATTCCTAACTGGAAAGATGCGATAGATAGGTATTTGAAGGAAAATAATAAATAAAGGGGTAAGCAATGCAAAATAATTTGATGAAAGTAGAAGATGATTTCCAAGATGAAAATGAGATAAGTATTTACGATATTATTAATATTTTTATAAAAAATATTAAGTTATTTATAATAGTTAGTATTATAGGTTTAATAATTACTTGTTTGTATATAGGAAAAAGAATAATTTTTGATAAAAATAATACTATTTATATTAATTATACTCTAAATTATGCTGAATTAGAAAGTTATTTAGGAGGGAAAGTTTATTATCCTAAAAAGTCTCCAAATGAAGTTTTCTTAGAAGATAAATATTTAGAAAAATTTTTTGAAAATAAAGGATTAAAAGATTATTATGAAAAAAATGAAAAAGAAAACAGAGACAATGTAAATAAAAAAAGACAGTTTTTGATAGATAATAAAGTTTTAGAAAATATATCTAGAAGGGAAAACTTAGAAATTAAAGATAGCCCAATAATGCCAGATTCTTATAAGGTAATGGTAAAAATTAATAAAGGATATGATAAAGATGGAAATATTTCTTATAAGATTTTAGAAGCATATCTTAATATATTAAAAGATTATTACAATGAAAATATCTTTAAGTATATCAATAATAGGAAAAAATATTTAGAAGGTGCAATACCTATTTTAAAAAAAGAATTGACAGATAATACTATTACAACAAAAGTTATAATTACTGATATGATGAATAATGAAAATAACTACTTAAAGTATTTTTTTCCAATAAAAGTATCAAATATTGATTCATATTATCCTGAATATGTAAAACTTGAAAGTGAATATCAATCTATAAAAACTTTGTTTGATTTGGAATTGAATGAGCCAAAAAACTTTATAAAGTATGATAGTTCAATTATTGTAGAAAAAGAAAAGTCAGATAATATCATAAAATTAGGAATAGGAATATTTTTAAGTTTATGTTTAGGAATGCTAGCAACATTTATTAAGGAATTTATAGAAGGATATAAGAAAAATAAAGAAATTTTATAATAGGAGAATCAACTATGAATAGCATAAGGAAATTAGTGAAATTTTTAATAGATATATTTTTATTAAATATGTCATTAGTTATTTCTATTTTTCTAAAATATGATCAAATACAAATAAAAGATATGAATATAAATTTCTTTATATATTATAATATTTCTTTTTGTATTATATATTTTATTTTAAAAATCTATAATAATAGTTGGAGATTTAGTGGAATATCAGAATATGCTACTTTAATAGCTTTGAGTATATCAACAACACTTCTATCATATATATTAAGAGAAATTTTAAAGTTAAATACAAAGAGTAGTTTATATTTTGAGGTCTTTATAATATTTACTTTTTTGCTAATACTTTCAAGATTTTTTATGTTTTTAACTAGAATGAAAGGAATTATCAAAAAAAGTTTAGATCAAGAGAATGTTCTTATTTATGGAGCAGGAGAATCTGGTGTTTTATTAGTAAAAGAGTCTAGGATAAACCCAAACTTCCCATATAGAATAATTGGTTTTTTAGATGATAATCATAATAAAATAGGTGGAAAAGTATATGGTTTAAAAGTTTTTGCTGGTTTAGATAAAGTAAAAGAAATTGTTGAAAAAAGAGATGTTTCTAAGGTAATTATATCTATGCCATCAGTAAGTCAAAGTAAAATTTCTAATATTTTAAAAGAAATTAATAAAATTGAAGGATTATCAGTAAAGATATTACCAAATCTAGATAATTTAATTGAAGAAGGAAATTTAACAACACAACTTAGAAATATAAAATTGGAAGATTTATTAGGAAGAGAAGAAATAAAAATAAATACAAAAGAGGTACTTAGCTTTATTGAAGATAAAATAATATTTGTAACAGGTGGTGGTGGAAGCATAGGTTCCGAACTTATTAATCAAATTGCAAAATATAATCCTAAAAAAATTATAAATATTGAAATTAATGAAAATGCCTCTTATCTTATGGAACTAGAATTAAAAAGAAAATATCCATATTTGAACTATAAAACTGAGATAGCAAGTGTAAGGGATTTAGATAAATTAGATATGTTATTTAATAAATATAAGCCAGATATATTATTCCATGCTGCTGCACATAAGCATGTGCCACTTATGGAAAATAACCCAGAAGAAGCTATAAAAAATAATATATTTGGAACTAAAAATATAGCAGAATGTTGTCTAAAATATAAATTAGAATCAGTGGTCTTAATCTCAACTGATAAAGCAGTTAACCCAACTAATATTATGGGAGCAACAAAAAGAGTTTGTGAAATGATTTTTCAGAAATATTCAGAAAAATCAAGTGATACAAAATTTATGGCAGTTAGATTTGGAAATGTTTTAGGTAGTAATGGCTCAGTTATTCCAATATTCTCAAAATTGATAGAAGAAGGAAAAAATTTAACACTTACTCATAAAGATATTATAAGATATTTTATGACTATACCAGAAGCAGCTCAATTAGTTATAGAGGCAGCAACTATCGGTAAAGGTGGAGAAATCTTAATATTAGATATGGGAGAACCTGTTAAAATTTATGATTTAGCTAAAAATATGATTAAGTTATCAGGTTCAACTGTTGGGATAGATATAATTGGTTTAAGACCAGGTGAAAAGCTATTTGAAGAATTATTATATGATGTAAATTCATCAGAAAAGACATCTAATAATAAAATTTTTATAACTAATATGGAAAATGAAAAGGTTAAAGTTGATATAGAAGATTATTATACAGTTCTTAAAGATTTAATTAAAGAAAATGATATTATTGGTATGAGAAAGACTTTGGCTAATATTATTGGAACTTTTAAAGGGAGAGTGGAATAAAAATTGTTAAAAAGAATATTTGATATAACTCTTTCACTATTTGGTTTGATAATATTACTACCTTTTATGTTAATAATAGCAATATTAATTAAATTTGATTCAAAAGGGACTGTATTTTTTAAACAAATTAGAATAACAAAAGGTGGAAAAGAATTTAAAATTTTTAAGTATAGAACCATGAAAGCTGGCTCAGATAAATACAGCCAAATAACAGTTGGAAAAGATGAAAGAATAACAAAAATAGGTTCATTTTTAAGAAAGTATAAATTAGATGAAATACCTCAATTAATAAATGTTTTATTAGGTGATATGAGTTTAGTTGGACCAAGACCAGAAGTACCCAAATATGTTGCTCTTTATACAGAAGAACAAAAAGAAATTTTAAAGGTGAGAGCGGGAATAACAGACTATGCGTCAATAGAATTTTCAGATGAAAATGATTTATTAGCTTCAGAAGAAGACCCAGAAAAAGCATATATAGAAAAAATTATGCCTAAAAAAATAGAATTAAATAAAAAATACTTGTCAGAAATCTCAATATTAACAGATATAAAAATAATTTTATTAACTATAAAAAAAATACTGAAATAAATGAGGAGAGGATTATTCATGGAAAAAAGGAAAATTACTTTTTCTCCACCTGATATAACAGAAAGAGAAATTGCTGAAGTAGTAGATACATTAAGATCTGGTTGGATTACAACTGGACCTAAAACAAAAAAATTCGAAGAAGAAATAGCGAAGTATTGTGGAGTAAAAAAATCTGTTTGTTTAAATTCAGCAACAGCAGCAATGGAATTAGCTTTGAGATTATTTGATATAGGAGAAGGAGATGAAGTTATAACATCTGCTTATACTTATACAGCTTCAGCTAGTGTAATATATCATTGTGGTGCAAAGATAATTTTAGCAGATACTAAAAAAGATGAATTCAATATAGATCCTAAAGAGATAGAAAAATTAATAACTCCTAGAACTAAGGCTATAATACCAGTTGATATTGGTGGCTATCCAGTTGATTATACAGAAATTTTTGAAGTAGTTGAGAAAAAAAGAAATTTATTTGATGCCAAAAAAGGGACTTATCAAGAAAAACTTGGAAGAATATTAGTTTTAGCTGATTCTGCACATTCATTTGGAAGCAGCTATAAAGGAAAGAAAATAGGAAGTATTGCAGATATAACTTCATTTTCTTTTCATGCAATAAAAAATTTAACAACAGCAGAAGGTGGAGCACTGACATGGAATCTTCCTAATAATTTTGATAATGAACAGATTTACAAAGAACTAATGTTATTAGCTTTACATGGTCAAAATAAGGATGCACTTGCAAAGTTAAAGGCTGGAGCTTGGAAATATGATATTGTTATGCCAGGATATAAATGTAATATGACAGATATAATGGCTTCTATTGGTTTAGTTCAACTTCAAAGATATGATAATGAGATTTTAAAGAAAAAAGAAGAGTTAGTATCTTACTATGAAAAGTACCTAAATGATTTAACAGATAAGATAGAATTGCCAATTTTTAAAAATGATATTAAAGAAAGTTGTAAACATCTATATATGATAAGATTAAAAAATCAAGATGAAGAAAAGAGAAATGAAGTGATTGCCAAATTAGGTGAAAATGATATGGCAACAAATGTTCATTTTCAACCATTGCCACTTTTAACAGCCTATAAGAATTTAGGATTTAAAATAGAAGATTATCCTAATGCTTATAATCAATACAAGAATGAGATATCTTTACCACTTCATAATTTTTTAACTGAAGATGATGTGAAGTATATTTGTGAATATATAAGATTAGGAGTGCTATAATGAATATAATGCTTTTAATAGATAATTTTACACCAGATTTAGCACCTCCATCTTTTAGATTTGAAAGTATAGTGAAAGAATTAGCAAAAAGAGGACATAAAATTACAATAATTGCTTCCTATCCTAATAGAATAGATTTAGATGAATTTAAAGAATTCAAATATGTAAATATTGAAATAATAAGAATAAATAAAAGAGAACTCAAAGAAAAAATATATCAAAGAGCAATTAATTATTTTATATATTTTTATAAGTCTTTGAAAGTAGGTCTACATGTTGCAAAAAATACTGATTTAATTATAGCAACAACACCTCAACTTTTAATAGCTGTTTCAGGTGCAATAATTTCTATGGTTAGAAAAAAGAAATTTGTTGTAGATATAAGAGATTTATGGCCTGATATAGTTTTAGATATGGGTGTTATGAAAAAGTATAATCCTATTTATCTAGTTTTAAAACTGTTAGAAAGTTTTGTTTATAAACAAGCCTTTTATATGGTGTATAATTCACCAGCATTTTTTAACTATTTGGAAAAAAAATATAATAAATCTAAGATGACATTAATAACTAATGGCATAGATGATTATATTTTAAATTACTTCAAAGGTAAAAGTTTAGAAGTAAAGAAGAAAAAAAGATATAAAATTTTATATGCTGGAAATATAGGAATTGCACAAGATATAATAATTCTTACTGAATTGGCAAAAAAAAGAAAAGATATAGATATTATTTTAATTGGAAAGGGAAGTCAAGAAACTTTAATAAGGAATAGAATAAAAAATTATGGTATTGATAATATAAATTTAATTAAAGCAGTTCCAAGGAAAGAAATATTAAAAATGTATGAAGAAGCAGATATTTTATTTTTGCAATTAAAAGATATAAAGATGTTTGAAAAAACAATACCTTCAAAAATATTTGAATACTTGGCTTCACAAAAGCCGATTATTTTTGGAGTAGAAGGAATTGCTAAAGAATTATTAATAAAAGAATTTAATAGAAAATATTATTTTGAAGCAAATAATATTGAAAGTTTATCAAGGACGTTAGACATGTTAATAGATGACATTGAACAAAATAAATATATTAAACCAGATATAGAGAAATTAGAAAAAAATTATTCAAGAGAGATGCTCTCAGGACAATATGCTGATTTGATTGAAAAAATAACAGAAAAATAAATTTATAGAAAGGAAAAAAATGAGGATAGGAATAATTTTTGGTACTAGACCAGAGGCAATTAAAGTAGCACCAGTATATATTAATCTAAAAAAAAGTGGAATAAATGTAAAAGCTGTTGTTACTGGTCAACATAAAGAAATGCTTTATCAAGTATTAGAATTATTTGGAATAAAGCCAGATTATGACATAGGAATAATGAAAGAAGGACAGAGTTTATCGGAGTTAACAGGAAGATTATTAATAGAATTAGATAAAATAGTAAAAAAAGAGAAATTTACTTATGTATTAGTACAAGGAGATACAACATCTGCTTTGACAGGAGCAATGGTGGCTTTTTATAATAAGATTCCTGTAGGTCATATAGAAGCAGGGTTAAGAACAAGAAATATTTATTCCCCTTTTCCAGAAGAAGCTAATAGAAAAGTAATTGCTAATATTTCAAATGTTCATTTCACACCTACAGAAATAAACACTAAAAATTTATTAAATGAAGGTTATTTAAGAGAAAATATTATAAAAACAGGAAATACAGTTATAGATGCTTTATATTGGGTAAAAGATAAAAAGAAAAATGATATTGAAATAGTGAAAAGAAAATATGGGATAGAAAATAAAAAATATATACTCTTAACAATGCATAGGAGAGAAAATTGGGGAAGACCAATGGAACAAATTTTAAGAGCAATTAGGGATTACTTAGAAAATATGCCTAATTTATATTTAGTTTTTCCAATGCATCTTAATCCGTTAATAAAAGAAGTAACCTTAAAAATATTAAAAGATTTTGAGAGAAAAATTTTACTAGAGCCTCTTAGTTATCTTGAGTTTATAGCAGTTATGGATGGTGCAGAATATATAATGACAGATTCGGGAGGGATTCAAGAAGAAGCACCTAGTTTAGGGAAACCCACTTTAATATTGAGAGATACGACAGAAAGACCAGAAGCAATATCAGCAGGGACAGCCAAATTAACAGGGACAGATTATCAACAAATAATTAAATATATGAAATTACTTGAAGGAGATTTATATGAGAAAATGTCAAGGGCTGTAAATCCATATGGAGATGGTAAAGCTTCAGAAAGAATAATACAATATTTAAAAGAAAATAGATAAAAATAAGGAGATCAACTATGAAAAATTTACTAGAAAAAGTAAAAGATAGAAATTTGAAAATAACAATATTAGGAATGGGCTATATAGGACTTCCTACTGCAATTGCTTTTGCAAGAGCAGGTTTTGTGGTTAATGGGTTTGATGTTAATTTGGAAGTTATAAATTCATTAAAAAAAGGTTATGTTCACATTGTTGAACCAGATTTACAAGAAGCCTTTTTGGAAGTATTTAATGAAAAAAAGTTAATTCCAATAAATGAATTGAAAAAATCAGATGTATTTATAATATCAGTTCCAACTCCTTTTAAAAAAGATTATCAAGAAAAAATAGCAGATTTATCATATATTGAAAGTGCAGCTAAAATGGTAAGCAAAGTTTTAGAAAAAGGAAATTTAGTGATTTTAGAATCAACAGTTCCTCCAATGACAACTAAAATGATGACTGATATATTAGAAAAAGAAACAGGAATATCAAGAGAAAATTTTATGACTGCTCATTGTCCAGAAAGAGTTCTTCCAGGGAGAATACTGTTTGAATTAGAAAATAATGATAGGATAATAGGTGTAGAAAAAAAAGAAGCAGGAGAGTACACAAAAGAAATTTATAAGACAATGGTAAAAAAAGGAACTTGTTATGTAACTGATGATATAACAGCTGAGATGTGTAAATTAGTTGAAAATACATTTAGGGATATTAATATAGCATTTGCTAATGAATTATCCGTGATTTGTGACAAATTAAACATAGATGTATTTAAACTTATAGAACTTGCAAATAAACATCCAAGAGTAAATATACTAACTCCAGGTTCAGGAGTGGGAGGACACTGTCTTGCTGTAGATCCATGGTTTATAGTTGAAAAATTTCCAAAAGAAGCAAATGTTATAAGAGAAGCAAGACTTATAAATGATTACAAACCAAGATTTATTGCTAATAAAGTTGATAATATATTAAAAGGGAATAAAAATTTAAAAATAGGAATTTTAGGTCTAGCATATAAGCCAGATATAGATGATTTAAGGGAATCCCCAGCAATAGAAATAGCTGAAATTTTAAGAGATAAGGGATACAATGTGATTGTATGTGAACCAAATATCCGTAAAAAAGAAGTAAATAAATTTGAGCTATATACTTTCTCAGAAATAATTGATAAGTCTGATTATTTAGTGCTAACACAAGGGCATAAAGAATTTAAAGAAAATATAAATAAATTAAAAGAAAAAAATATTTATGATTGTTTAGGACTTTTAAAATGAAAAAAATAAGTGTAATAGTCCCAACATATAAACCAAATTATTATATATGGGAATGTTTAAATTCTATAGCTACTCAAAGTCTGGATAAAGAGAAATATGAAGTTTTAATAATATTAAATGGAGTAGATTTAGAAAAATATGATAGTTTAGTAGATGAAGAAAGTCCAATAAAGCTTTCAGAAAATAAATTTAATATATTGTATACGGGTGCACATGGGACTGCAAATTGTTTAGAGTTTATTTTAGAAGTAGCAAAATTACTAAAAGATGATAATATAATATTTAATTTGATAGGTGAAGGTGAAAAAAAAGAAGAGCTTATAAAAAAAGCAGAAGAATATAATTTAAAAAATATTAAATTTTACCCACCTATAAACAAAAATTTTATTCCAAGTACTCTAAAAAATGGTGATGCAATGATTTTACCAGTTAGGAATAAACCTCTATATAAATATGGAATTAGTCCTAATAAGATGTATGAATATTTTGCTTCTTCTAGGCCAATAATTTTTTCTGGAAATGTCGCTAATGATATGGTAAAAGAAGCTAATGCTGGTATTTCAGTAGAAGCTGAGAATATTGAAAAAATAAAGAAAGCTATCTTGTCTTTATATAATATGTCAAGAGATAAAAGAGAAGTATTAGGAAAAAATGGTATAAAATATGTTAAAGAAAATTATGATACAAAGATTTTGTCTAAAAAAATTGAAAAAATAATTTTAAACCTATTGGAGGATAAGAATGTATAATGTTGCAATCATAGGTTGTGGGAGAATATCTCTAAGATAGCAGAAGGAATTGCTAAAAATAATGATAGAATGAAATTGATTGTTTTATGTGATCCTATAGAAGAAAAGATGTTTGAAACTGAAGAAACATATAATAAAAAAATAGGAAGTGAAGTTTCATTATTAAAATATAAAGATTATAAAGAGATATTAAAACAAAATAAAATAGATATAGCAATTATCTCAACAGAAAGTGGTTATCATGAAAAGATAGGACTATATTTTCTTGAAAATGGGGTCAACATTATAATTGAAAAGCCATTAGCTATGTCAATAGAAGGTGCTCAAAAACTAGTAGATACTGCAAAAAAAAATAATTTAAAATTAGCAGCTAGTCATCAAAATAGATTCAATTATCCTATCCAACTTTTAAAGAAAGCAATAAAAGAAAATAGATTAGGAAAAATATTTAATGGTATGGCAAGAATTTTATGGACTAGAGATGATAATTATTATCTTCAAGCTCCATGGAGAGGAACATGGGCTTTAGATGGTGGAACTTTAATGAATCAATGTATTCATAATATTGATTTAATAAATTGGATGATGGCTGACGAGATAGATACAGTTTGTTCTCAAACTTCAAATTATATTAGAAATATTGAAGCAGAAGATTATGGAGTTATTTTAATTAGATATAAATCTGGTAAAATAGCAACAATTGAAGGAAGTGCTATAGTATATCCTAAAAATCTTGAAGAAACTTTAACTGTAACTGGAGAAAAAGGAACAGTAGTAATTGGTGGAATGGCAGTCAATAAAATAAATACTTGGAGAGTTGAAGGAGATAACGAAGAAGATTATTTATCCATTGACTGTGGGGATCCTAACTCTGTTTATGGTTATGGGCATGAAGCTCTGTACAAAGATTTTATTGATGCTCTTGATGAAAATAGAGAACCACTTGTAAATGGAAAAGCAGGATTAGAAGCAGTTAAAATAATATTAGCAGCTTATAAATCTCAAAAAACAGGTTTACCTATTAAATTTGAGAATTTTATAGATTTTTCTACTTCGGATATGAAAAAAATAAATATGAGGAGATATAAATATGAAAACAATTGAAAAAGAATTTTCTAAGCTTTTATTGAAAGTATATTTTTTTATATTTTTAATAAGTTATTTAGGACTAATATTTGAAGAAAAACGAACATTTTTTATAGCTATTTTTAGTATTTTTTTATTTTTTGATATTTTTAAGATATTAAGGTATGTATTACATCCTTTTCAATTTTTAATTCCGTATTTTTGGGTATTTTTCCTTATTATTCTTCATATATTATTGTTTCCTGAATTAAACTCTATATTTATTCCCAGAATGGTAAGATTCTTTTTTGTATGTATAACAGTTTGTCAAATTTCTAAAAATGCAGATACTTCATTAAATTTTTTTTACAGAATTAAAAGATATTTTAATAAAATAATAATTATGTTATTGATTTTAGATAGTTTAATTTCTTTTCATATTATAGAAAAAATAGAGACTTATTCTATGGGGATTTCTTATGCACTATTATTTTATTTAGCAGTGTTTAGTATATGTAAAAAAAACAAGAACAAAACAGATTATTTTAAAATCTTCTATATAATTATATTTATATTTAGATATGGTTCAAGAGGTGCAATTTTAGCATATTTAGTTTTAGTATTTACTTATTTATTAAATAGTTTATATTTTAATAAAAGATACAAGTTACTTTTTGTATATATAATAAGTTCAATAGGGGTGTATTGTGTATTTTTTAAAACTAATTTTATTGGATTAGTTTTTCAAAAAATAGGAGATTTTGGAATAAAGTCTAGAACAATTATTTTATTTCAACAAAAAGAAATTCATTTAAGTGGAAGAGGAGAGATATATAAAAATGTTTATAATTCCATTTTAAAAGATCCTTTTTCTGTAAAAGGTCTTTTTTCAGATTTTTTTGTAACAGGAATAGAAAGTTATTCACATAACATAGTATTAGAGTTATTATATCAATTTGGAATAATTTTAGGAGGATTTTTTCTGATTCTGATTTTTATTTTATTTGTTTCAAGTATATTTAGTAAGCAAGAGAGTATATTGGACAATTTAGTTTTTATTTTTGCTGTCATTTCAATAGTACATTTGATGGTAAGTAGTACTCTTTGGGAAAATGTAGATTTTTGGGTTTGGATAGGATTATATTTGAAGCAAAAAAAAATTAAAGGAAAATGATTTATTCAAGAGAATTTTTTTGAGAAGAAAAACTTTAAAAGATTCTCTTTTTTATAAAAAGTCATATAATGAATTTTAATAATATATATTAACAAATGGAGATTTTATGAAAAAAGTAATTATAGTTGTTATAATTTTTAATTTAATGTCAAAAGCTCTTGCATTTTTTAGAGAGCTATCATTAGCGTATTTTTTTGGTGCTTCGTCATTAACAGATGCATATCTTGTAGCATTTTCTATCCCAACTATTATTTTTGGAATTGTTGGAATGGGAATTTTAAATGGATATATCCCTATTTATAATCAAATAAAAGAAATTTCAGGTAATCAAACTGCCAAAAAGTTTACAAATAATTTTAGCAATATTATGTTAGTAATATGTTTTTTTATATTCATTTTTTGCTTTTTATTTTCAGATTATTTAGTAAAAATTTTTTCATATGGTTTTGATAAAAAGACATTAGAATTAGCAATTTTTTTTACCAGGATATCTCTTCTTACAATATTTCCAATTACATTAGTTTCTATTTTTTCAGGTTATTTGCAATCAAATAATAAATTTTTTGCAGCCGCTTTTATTGGGATTCCAACAAATCTTTTATATATTATAGGAACTTATATTTCATATAAAAATAATGATTTTGTTATATTAGTATTTTTTAGTTGTTTTGCATTATTTTTTCAATTTCTTTTTTTATGTCCTTTTATATCTAAAACAGGATATAAGCATAATTTTAAAATAAATATATATGATAAAAATTTACATCAATTACTGGTATTAAGTATTCCAATAATATTAGGAACTTCACTAGAACAAATTAATATCCTTATTGATAGAACAGTTGCATCAGGGGTAGGAGAAGGAGCAATTACAATCTTAAATTATGCAGCTAAGTTAAATGGAGCAATGTTATCTTTATCAGTTATGACAATTTTAAGTATTTTATACCCTAAGTTTTCTCATTTAGTATCTGAAAATAATATAAACGAACTAAAGGTACAAGTGAAGTATATAATTAATATGATCCTTATTTTTTCTATTCCAACTATGTGTGGAATAATAACTTTAAATAAATCTGAAAATGTAGGTATAGATGTACAAGGGACAC
>ERZ772764.1401-NODE-1401-length-15222-cov-3.172941_pt1 | contig 15222 bp, 15 predicted proteins | sample MGYA00512163_ERZ772764 | MGnify/ENA primary metagenome ERZ772764 (study PRJEB29015, sample SAMEA2737903) | human oral metagenome | biome: human oral; feature: human-associated habitat; material: dental | place: China | collected 2094 ... | reverse complement strand
AACTACATACCCAAATCGATATTTGAAAAATACTTTGATACTCAAACTATTTTATTTACTGAAGTTATAAATGTCAAGTGATTTTTATTTTTCTTCTATATCCGCCACGCTCCATATTCTTACATTCAGATCCCTTAGCTTGGAGCCGCAATATGCGCATACGCCACCGTTATAATTATCTACGGAAGCACCGCAATTAGGACAGGTATAGACACCCAGACTATCTTTTTCATAATAGTCATCCAGCTTTTGCATATATACGACTTCCGTAGTAAATCTGCTTTGCTTATACTCTCCTACATATTGCTTGTTGGGATTTTTATATTTGAGGGCTGTTTGACATGTTATGGAAATATTATTTGCATCTTTATTGTACCTTGATATTACACTCTTATGCACTACTATATCGGTAGAACCCTCTGCTGTAAGCTTCTCCCTCAGCTTATTTTCAAGATGTTCCCTTACTTCATGCCAGTTAAAATCCGGAAAATCTTTTGAAATTCTCGGAAGTAACAAGGAGGTCATACCCGAGACGCTCTTTGGAGTCTCCGATTCGATTTTATCGGCATTCTTTGAAGCGGTATAAACTTCTTCAACTATATTGGAAAATCTACCGATCCTATTACTTAATCTGTGCACCGCTCTTTTGATTTTTACTACTATCCGATACAATATATAAATCACTATCAATACTGCAACTGCTGCAACTGCCCACAACAACAACTTATTATCAGCAATACCTAAACTACTAAAGTCCATCTCTAACCTCTCAAAAGCTTATTATAAATTTCTCTTTTGGATACATTTCTATCCATGGCTACACTTTTCATAGCCGCTTTTCTATCAAGCCCCTTATCCTCATATATCTTCATATGCTCTTCAAGACTTAACTCATCCCACTTTTTTTCCTCTTCTTTTTTTATACTTTCCTCATCTTTTGCATTTATAACTATTACATATTCGCCCTTTATAAGCTTTATTCCTTCCTCATAAAGTCTTATTGCTTCCTTTATAGTGGTATTAAAGACCTCTTCATGTAACTTACTGAGTTCCCTTACTATACTTACTTTCCGGTCTTCTTCTATAAATTCGGCTATATCCTTCAATGTTTTTATAAGCTTATGTGGCGCCTCGTAAAACACTACTGTGCGCTTTTCCTTAGCCAGATCTTCCAGAACCTGTCTTCTTTCCTTTTTGTCAAAAGGAAGGAAGCCTTCAAATACAAATCTTCTGCTGCTTAATCCGCTTATTGCAAGCGCACTTACAAAAGCACAGGCTCCGGGTACTACGCTTACACTTATTCCTTCCTCATGTGCCGCTGCCACCATATCCTCCCCCGGATCCGATATCGCAGGCATGCCCGCATCGCTTACCAAGGCTATGCTGCTGCCGCCTTTTAATTTTTCTATAAGCTCTTTGGATCTTTTTATCTTGTTATGCTCATGATAACTGCTAAGAGGAGTATTAATATTATAATGATTCAAAAGTTTAACCGTATTTCTGGTATCCTCCGCCGCAATCAAGTCAATACTTTTAAGCACTTCCAATGCTCTGTAACTTATGTCCTTAAGATTTCCTATGGGGGTAGCCACCAAATACAATGTAGAGGGTGCAACAAGCCTTGAGCCTGTTATATTATTTTCCATATATTTTTATTATCTCCTCGGTATACTCAGCGTCATTTTTATATATTATAAGTGGCGGATCTATGTCAAGCCACGGATTTGCCTGCTTAACTCCTTCTATCAGTACCATCTTAGCAGGCTTATCGGCAAAGGGGTGTATACTCCTAAGTCTTTTTAATTCCAGCTTATACTCTCTCATTTTGCACACAATTTCTGTAAGCCTGTGTGCCTTATGTATCATATAGAATCTTCCATGGTATTTTAACATATTGGAAGCTGCCGACAGTATATCTTCCAAAGTACAGGCTATTTCATGCCTTGCAAGCCTTAGACTGTCTTTGGGATTCGTTATTGCATGAGAACTTTTAATATAAGGCGGGTTACTCACCACTACATCAACAGAGGACTTTTTTATAAAACTATCCGCTCTTTTTATATCATTACATATTATTTCTATTCTGTCCTGCAAGTTATTATAAAGAACACTTCTTTTTGCCATATCAGCCATATCCGGCTGTATTTCCACCGCTTTTATATACTTAGCATCAGTTTTTGCACTAAGTAACAAGGGTATGATACCGGTACCCGTACCTATGTCTACAACATCTTCCCCCGGCTTTACTTTAGCAAAAGCACTAAGCAGTACCGCATCTATGCCAAAACAAAACTTACTTGGATCTTGTATTATCTTAAGCCCCTTAAGCTCCAGATCGTCAAGTCTTTCATCTGCCTTAATTTCTACTTGCATACTACGCCTTATTCTTTGCTTTTTTTGTAAAGGCATTATCTTGCAAACTCACACTGTCAGCCTCATATTCAATTATCTCTTTATCTCCGCCTTCAGTTTGTACCATGACTTTTACCTTTTGTCTAAGTACACTTACGCTGCTTACAACTCCTGACCTGCCATCGTCAGTATATACAAGATCCCCTTCTTTCGGAAGATTTTTATTAAGCTCCTCATAGGTATCGGACTCATTTTTAAGACAGCACATAAGCCTGCCGCAGACTCCGCTTATCTTTTGAGGATTAAGGGAAAGGCTCTGATCCTTAGCCATTTTTATGGAAACAGGTACAAAGTCCGTCAAATAACTATGACAGCACAGTGCTCTTCCGCAAGAGCCTATACCGCCCACTATTTTAGTTTCATCTCTTACACCTACCTGCCTAAGCTCTATACGAAGTTTGAAAATAGCTGCAAGCTCTTTTACAAGTTCCCTAAAATCGATTCTGCCATCCGCAGTAAAATAAAAAAGCAGTTTTGAGTTGTCGAAAGCACATTCGGCAGATATCAGCTTCATGTCCAAATTGTATTGTATTATTTTTTCTTTACAGATCCTGTATGCCAGTCTTTCTTTTTCTCTATTCTCATTCATCTGTGCTACATCCTGCTCGGTAGCGATCCTTCTTACCTCCTTAAGCGGGCTTATTATTTCCCTATCCTCAATATCTTTGTTACCCAAAACTACGATACCGCACTCTAAGCCCCTTGCGGTTTCAACTATAACCTTATCACCCTGAGAAAGTACGAACTCTCCGGGTGCAAAATAATATATCTTTCCAACCTCTCTAAATCTAACACCTATTACAGTGGTCATAACTACTCCTTATCTAAACATTTACCTACTAAGCTACAGATAAATGAGCTACCTGAACTGTAACAATTTAACAGCTCAGTACACTACATATGATTTGTGAACTACCCATAGTCTAAAGCCTATGGGCTTCCTGCTTCGCTGACCTCGCAACCTACTATCTCCACAGGCGTTAATTCGGGCAGTCCCTGCCCTATCATTTTTCTTATACTACTTTTCTTAATCCTTCTGCCAATATATTATTTCAACTGTTTTGCACATTGCATAAGCATTAACTTTATTACATACTTAGAATTTACATTGCTTGAAAGCTCTTCTATAGCATGATTTATACTATCTATTATATTCTCCAGATCGCTGAAACTATATACACTTGTAAGTTTCCTCAGAGTTCTGTATTCTGATTTAAATATAAGATTTTCGGCATTTTTATTTACGGACAAAAGCACTATATCCCTATACCACATTAAACAAAAATCCATGAAATCCATTTTATTTTCTCTTGTATTTATAAGCTCCGCATAGTCATAAAGCTCCATACTGTTACTGCTTGATATATTAGTAAGTATATTTATATTTTCCTTATAAATATTTATATTTTCTTCTTTTGAAAAAGTCAAAGCCTTGGCTAAATTCCCTCTTGAAAAAGAAGCAAGGCTTTTTGAAAGTTCCGAATCAATACCCAAACTCCTTAATTTTTCTAAGATAACCTGATTGCTTATTAAACTTATATGGAGTTTTATACATCTGCTTTTTATAGTCGGTAAAAATCTGTCAAGGCTTTGTGCTATCAATATAATAACTGCATATTCAGGCGGCTCTTCCATGGTCTTAAGCAGGGCATTTTGAGCCTGCACCGTCATGCTGTCCGCCTTATCTATAATATACACCTTATACAAAGAGCTGTAAGGCTTTATCTCCACAGTATCATTTACCTTTTCTCTTATATCTCCTACAGATATTGACTTTTGGTTTTGTGCCTCCACATATATAAGGTCGGGATGATTATTCTTTAATATCTGCTTACAGGCATGACAGTTATAACAAGCCTCCACGCCACCTTTTTGACAGTGCAAAGACATTGCAAAAGCATAGGCTATAGTCTTTGCATTTTCCAAAAATTCATCCTGTATTATGTAAGCATGAGATATGCTTTTTGTGGATCTGATTTTCTTCAGATAATTTATTATTCTTTCCTGACACAGCGCCTCTGAATATCTATACATATACCTTCCCTATAAATTAAGATCCTTTATTATATTATTAATACACTTTGATAAATCCTTATTATAATATCTTTTCTCTATGCCTGCCTTTTTAAGTTTTTCATCTGAAAAATCCTCTTCATCTGCCAAAAACCTCCTACAAAGCTCTTTGTAATCAGGGTTTTCTTGACAAGCCTCACGCCGCATCGCCCTTACCAGTCTAAGTTTTGAGTTAAGGTCTATGTATATCGGAACAATATTTTCTTTTCCGTAATAATTTCTAAGCTTAACATAAGCTTCCAAAGTGCCTATAGTAATGGAGTCTTTATCAAATACTATTTGACCGTCATCTATGGTAGCATAGGTCCACTTACCCATAACCGTATCATACACCCTTGCCTCTATAAGTTTACCGACTCTTTTATACTCTTCTATATCATCATCCGTGATAAAATAATAATCTTTTCCATCTACCTCTCCACTTCTCATAGGTCTTGTAGTATAGGGTACTATTTCTTTTAAATAAGCACAGCTTGACACAAGACCTTTATATATAGAATTTTTCCCCGAGGCGCTCTTACCCATAACATAATATAATTTTCCCATATATAATCCTTAGTTTTGGTTTGGTTAAGTATTTATATAATGACTTAACCAAACTTTGATATCATTATAACTTTAATCGTTCTATTATAGCATATACCTTGATTTTTATACACATCTTATTAGGTAAATCAAAAAAATCAAGCCGGCACTTTCTTACTTTTTGTTGTGCAAAAGTACCGAGCTTGTTGTTTTAATATTATATTTACAATAATTTTCAAAATGCTTTTTTAAGTTTCGTTAAGTATGTAGGCATTTTTTATTATTTACTTCATATTATTTTTTTGATATTTTTAGTATTATTTTGTTTGTATTGTATATGATAGTTATTTAATTATCATTTACCAAATAAATATACATAATTACTAATGACAAAGCTGCTTTTATATGTTATATTCTGTATATAGTAATCGATATTGCTCTTACTATAAATCAATAAATAATAGGAGGTACTTATTATGAAGGGGTATGCTATGTTAAAGATTGGCGAATCAGGCTGGATAGAGAAAGAGCGTCCTGTTTGCGGACCGATGGACGCTATATGTAAACCGCTTGCTATAGCTATCTGTACATCTGATGTGCATACACTTTGGGAAGGTGCTATAGGTGAGCGTCATAATATGATACTCGGTCATGAGGGCTGTGCTGAAGTTGTTGAAGTAGGTTCTTTGGTTAAGGATTTCAAACCTGGTGACAGAGTATTGGTTCCTGCTATAACCCCCGATTGGAACTCTCTTGAGGCGCAGGCAGGATATTCAATGCACTCAGGCGGTATGCTTGCAGGCTGGAAGTTCTCCAATTTTAAAGACGGTGTGTTCAGTGAATTTTTCCATGTAAATGATGCTGACGGTAACTTGGCACTTTTACCCGACAATATAAATACAGTTGATGCTTGTATGCTTTCAGACATGGTTCCTACAGGATTCCACGGCGTAGAGCTTGCCGATGTTCAATTCGGAGATACCGTGCTTGTTATAGGTATAGGACCTGTAGGTCTTATGTCTGTTGCCGGAGCTAATCTTAGAGGTGCCTCAAGGATCATAGCCGTAGGTACAAGACCGAAGTGTCAAGAAGCTGCAAGAAAATACGGCGCATCTGAGTTTGTAAGCTATAAGAACGGTCCTATTGACAAACAGGTACTTGAGATGACCGGCGGCAAGGGCGTTGATAAGGTTATAATCGCAGGAGGCGGCGTAGAGACATTTGCAGAAGCTGTAAAATGCCTTAAACCGGGCGGTAAGATCGGTAATGTAAACTATCTTGGCTCAGGTGAAATGATCAATATCCCTCGTGTTGAATGGGGTGTAGGCATGGGACATAAGATGATCAACGGCGGTCTTATGCCGGGCGGAAGACTTCGTATGGAGAAGCTCGGAGCATTGGTTGCTTCAGGAAGACTTGACCTGTCTCCACTTTCAACTCATATTTATGAGGGCTGGGAGCATGTGGAAGAGGCACTGTTTATCATGAGAGATAAGCCTGCCGACTTGATAAAACCGGTTGTTAAGATAGAATACTAAGATGAAAGTACTTCTCATATCAGGCTTTCTCGGTGCAGGTAAGACGACCTTTATAAAAGAGCTTATAAAGCATACCGATAAGCAAGTTGCTATTCTTGAAAATGAAGTAAGCCCTCTTAATATAGATGCCGACAATCTGCAAAGCAAAGAGCTTAATATATGGGAATTAACAGAAGGTTGCATATGTTGCTCCACCGGAGGCGACTTTGCAACCTCTGTTCTTACTATAGCCAATAGTGTCGATCCTGAGTATTTGATAGTTGAACCCAGCGGTATAGCTATGCTCAGTAACATTATTAAAAATATTAAGCAAATAGAGTACGAGCATATAAGCCTTTTAGCCCCTGTTACCATATTGGATGCGGATAATTACAATTACTATATGTCGGACTATCCCGCTATAGCAAAAGATCAGCTTAAAAATGCCCATTTTGTAATCATCTCAAAAATTAATTCAAGTAATCGATTTAAACTTGCAAAAATAGAAAGTTTTATCAAAGATACTAATGAAGAAAGTGAAATAGTCGGATATGATTATAAAAATGCCGACAATGCTTTTTGGCATAAAATCCTTAATACCAACTATGACAAAAGTTTGATAGAAAGCAAGGAAGAGCCTGAAAACTTGGATACCATGGCATTTACCGAAACCAATATTGACAATGTATATAAACTCTCTGTATTACTTGAGAACATAGTAAGAGGTCAATATGGTGAAATAGTCAGAGCAAAGGGAAGCATTTACATAGATGATTACAGGCTCTCATTCGATTTGGTATCCGGAAAGTACAGTATATTGATAACTTATAAGGACGCCTTGGATGAAGAGATTTTATATAATGATATAGACAGGCAAAACAAACTGGTCTTTATAGGAAGAAACATTAATAAAAAAAGCTTAAAAGAAGCCTTAAGCTATAAATCGAATTATAAAAAAATAGGACTTAAAAGGACTTAATAACTTTTAGTCCTATTTTACTGTGTATAGTATATATCAGGCTTTGTGTCGTAGATTAATTTATAAAAAACAGGACTTAAAAGGACTCAGGTCTTTTTTAGTCCTGTTTTTTATGCTGTATATATGCTATTATAATTGTATATTAATACAAGGAGGATTCTATGTCACAGCCTAATATTGATGAAAAAAAATATGTTGCCTATGTAGGCTCTTACTCCTACACCGGAGAAGCCAAGGGCATTACCATATATGATGTAGATATGAAAAGAGGACATTTTACTAAAAGAGCCGAGGTTGAAGTAGACAACTCTTCTTATCTTGCTCTGTCCCATAACAAAAAGGTACTTTATTCTATAGCTGACGAAGGCATTGTCTCCTTCCATATAGAACAAGACGGCTCTCTCAGCAGGCTTAACAGTGCCAAGATAAAGGGAATGAGAGGCTGTCATCTGTATATATCCAAAGAAGATAAATACATCTTTGTCTCCGGCTATCATGATGCAAAACTTACCATGCTTTCCCTAAAAGCCGATGGTGCTGTGGGAAGTATATTTGATGCTGTATACCACAGAGGTATAGGCTCTGTAGTTGAAAGAAACTTCACTCCACATATCAGCCATTCAACTCTAACGCCTGAAGAGAAGTTTGTTTTAGCTTGTGACCTCGGTATAGACCAGATAAAGGTGTATTTGCTTGATAAAAAAGAAAGAAGGCTGGTACTTACCGACAGCATAAGATGTGATCTTAATTCCGCACCAATCAGTTGTACCTTTTCTCAGAACGGTAAGTTTTTATATGTACTTTATGAGCAAAAAAATGCCATAGATGTATTCAGTTATACTTATAACGAAGGCTCTAAGGCACCTACTTTTGAAAAAATACAAACAATTGCCTGCAACTATAATAACAATCCGTCTGCACTTATAGCCGGTACCTGTATGTCTTTTTCACATGACTTTAGCTACCTTTTTTCAGGTAATGCAGGTGATAATGCCGTATCAATGTTTAGAATAAACAAAGAAAGCGGTCTTTTGGAAAATAAACTTTACCTGCCTATAAGCGGAGAATATCCTAAGGATATAGCGGTATTTCCCGATGATAAGCATATAGCCTCAATCAACCACGAAAGCGGTACTATTACCTTCTTTAAGGTTGATTATGAGAAAAATCTTATAGTTATGAGTGCAAATGAAGTTAAGGTAAATCAGCCTAATTGCTGTATATTTACGGAGGTGTAAAATGGGTTCGATATATGGAGATATATTTAGAATAAGTACTTTTGGAGAGTCACACGGAAAAGCTATAGGTGTAATAATAGACGGTTGCCCATCAGGTATAAGTCTGTCAGAGGAAGACATACAAGAATACCTCGACAGAAGAAAACCCGGTCAAAGCAAGTTCACAACACCAAGAAAAGAAGAGGATTTGTGCAAAATAATGTCAGGCGTCTTTGAAGGTCGAACTACAGGCACTTCTATTATGGTCATGGTTGAGAATACCTCACAGATTTCAAAAGACTATGATAAATTGGCTAATGTATACAGACCCGGTCATGCAGACTATACTTATCAGGAAAAGTACGGTATCAGGGATCACAGAGGCGGCGGCAGAAGTTCGGGAAGAGAGACTATAGCAAGGGTTATAGCCGGTGCTGTTGCAATGAAGGCACTGAAAGAATTAGGGGTCAATATATCCGCATTTACACAAAGCATAGGACCTGTACATGTAAGACGCTTTGACCTTGAACAATGTGCACTTAACCCTCTTTATATGCCGGATTATGAGGCTGCACTGATAGCTCAGGATTATGTAAGCAAACTTATAGAAGAAAAAGACTCTGCCGGAGGCATTATATCCTGCATGGTAAGAGGACTTCCTGTCGGAATAGGAGAGCCTGTATTTGACAAGCTTGATGCCGTACTTGCCAAGGCTATGTTAAGTATAGGAGCTGTCAAAGGAGTTGAGTTCGGTGCAGGCTTTGCAGCTGCTTCTATGAAAGGCAGCGAGTCCAATGATGCCTTCTTTGTCAAGGAAGATGAAAACGGCAAAAGAACGATTTCAAAACGAAGCAACAATGCCGGAGGAGTACTCGGAGGTATCTCAGACGGCTCAGGTCTTATTATGAATGTGGCAATAAAGCCTACTTCTTCGATATCAAGTAAGCAATTTACCGTTAATAAAGAGCTTGAGGAAGTAGAACTTGAGGTCGGCGGAAGGCATGATCCGCTTATTGTTCCGAGAGCCGTAGTTGTGGTCGAGGCTATGGCTGCTATAAGTGTATTTGATCTTATGCTTAGGAATATGAGTGCAAGGTTTGAGAATGTGAAGAAGGTGTATGGCTAGATAAGGTAGAACGAATATGAAAAGATTGAATATTAAAGATGTGTCAGAACAACTTTATTTAGAAGATGAAAAGTTATTATTCGGTCAATTTTTAGATGACTTCTACCATGAAGAAACTTCTGAAGGAAAGTATAATTTAATAAAAGACGAACCTAATTTTATTGATGATAAAGAAATATTTATGTGCATTCTTGCAGGAACAGCACATATATTAGCTAATATCTATGCCTTGGATATACCAAAATGGGTATTTGATAAAAAATACACTTTAAAAAAGGTGTATTATGCTTTAAATACTAAAGATCCTAAGTTCCAAGAATATTTAAGAAAAACTACTCCCTTAGAGTATAAAAGCAGAAATTTATTTGTTGGTGAGACCATGTTGGATAGGTGTTGATATGCTAACACCAAAAGATATGGGCACTTAATCAAATCATGTAAAAAGTTTATAGAAATAATATGCCTATCACCGCCACAATTATATATGTTTAAGATAAATACACCTTACTCTTTGTAGCTCTGTTACAATTAGCACTTTTAGTGTCCCAAAACAATGAGGGCGCATAGACTTTTAGATATAATTATAAAATCTTTGCAATTTGATTTTACTCGCAGTACTTTTTACAAAACTCAAAAAGGAACAAACTACAGGCATTTTTGAATATGCCACATTTGCTTGTTCCTTTTAGGAGTATCAAAATTTAATTGATTAGAAAATAGAGTAACTGTTAAACATTTTAATTTTTTACATCAGAGTAACTTTCTGTAGATATATCTAACTACAGTAAAAACTACTATAGTTAAGTACCAAATGACCGATCTTAGAAATACTCATTAAAGATATCTCTTTATTTCATAGTAATACGCATACCCTCGTCATTGTAATCCGCAAAATGCAATGTATTATCTGCTTTTATATAAACTAAAGCTGTTTTATCATTAAAAACAAATGTTACAGCATCATTATGCTCATACATGTCCTTAAGCGAAGACATATCTACTCTTTCAAATTCGGATTTTGAAATAAAAATAATTACATTTTGCCCGACACTATTTTCTATTCCGACTATTGGCATATCTGTATACATTGGAGTAAAATCAAGTTCGCTTGAGGTTGTTTGTTTATAATCAACAACCTCTCCTCTATATGAAGCTACAACTACACCAATAATTATTCCTGTAAATAGTATAAAAAACACAGGTATAACTTTATTTAATCTAAAAATTGTGTACCTCCTTACCCATATAAACCCCATGCCTCCTTCCTTACCTTTGAAACAAAAATACATGGATTTTTCTTAGGAACTTTTGTATTTGTTGAATATTTACAAACAACTCATTGTATCTATATATCACTATATATCCCAAACAAGAAAAATATATATTTTTTATTTATTAATAAGGAGCTTTTATATACCTACGCCCTCTCATACATAAGCGTATACTCTTTTAATCTCTTGGAAATCACCTCACTCATATCCTCCTTAGCACGCCAAGTCCAGTTCCCTCCTATAGTAGAAGGGGTGTTCATCCTTGCGCTGCCTCCAAGCTCCAGAAGGTCTTGTGCCTGTACTATAGTAAGCATAGCCGAAGATTGCATAAGCACAGCTATCACATCCCAACTGATATCCCGCTCATCTCTTATATGCATATACTTCTTTGCAAATTCGATATCCTCTTTTGCCGCAGTCTCAAACCAGCCTTTTATAGTATCATTATCATGACTTCCGGTATAAGCTACACTGTTATGTATAATATTATGAGGAAGATACTCTTTTGAATTAGGATCTCTGCTGTCAAATCCCATCTCTATTACCTTCATCCCGGGAAACCCGCTGTCTTTTAGAAGTTTCTTTACCGAATCGGTTAGAAATCCCAAGTCTTCAACTATGATCCTAGGTTTTCCTATAACCTCATTTACCTTATTAAAAAGCTTCATACCCGGTCCCGGCTTCCACACTCCCTTAGTGGCATCTTTTGAGCCGTAAGGAATAGCATAATAAGAATCAAAACCTCTGAAATGATCTATTCTAAGCACATCATATATCTTGCACAGGTAGGAAATCTTTTTAAGCCAGTATGAAAAACCGTCTTTTTCCATATATTCCCAATCAAACAAAGGATTGCCCCAGAGCTGACCGACCTTTGAAAAACCGTCAGGCGGACAGCCTGATACTTCTTTCGGCATTCTTTTATCATCTAATTGAAACTGCTTAGGATCTGACCATACATCTACGCTGTCCAAAGACACATATATCGGCAAATCTCCTATTACAGATATACCTTTGGAATTAGCATAAGACTTTAACTTTACCCATTGCTTAAAAAACAGGTATTGGATTATCTTCCAAAACTCAAGTTCTCCTTTATACTCTTCCTTAAAAGTTTCAATTTCATTTGTATATGCATATCTATAAGCTTCTTCCCACTCCCACCAGCTCCTTCCCTGATGGTAGTCCTTAAGACTCATAAATAAGGCATAAGAATCGATCCAATCTTTATTAGCTGCAAGAAACGCATTATAAGAGGCATCCTTAGTATTAAAATTAGCTGCCGCCTTTTTAAGTACAGGATATCTTAACCTATACAAAGCTCCGTAATTAACATTATCCTCTGCTGCCTCATAGTCTATATCAACATAATCACAAGCCTCTAAAAGCCCCATATCGCAAAGCATATCCAAATCAATAAAATAAGGGTTACCTGCAAAGGTAGAGTAACTTTGATATGGTGAATCCCCATAACTGGTAGGACAGATAGGAAGAATCTGCCAATATGACTGTAGGCTCTCATGTAGGAAGTCTACAAACTTATAGGCACTTTTACCCATGGTTCCTATACCTTGTTTACCCGGTAATGAAGATATATGCATTAAAATCCCGTTTTTTCTCAAGTCCAGTCCCTTCTCAGAATACACTTTCTTCGTATTCTGCCATGCTCTCTCCTTTTATAAACTTATAAGAACTTTCTATATGTCTTGCTTTTTTTCCCTCAAAAAGCTCTTCCAATAATTCAAAACTTAACCTTGCAATATCATTATCCGGCTGCTTTATAGTACTCAACCTCGGATTAAGATACCTTCCAAGCTCTATACCGTCAAACCCCACAACAGATATGTCTTTTGGCACAGACTTTTTACTTTCCACAATTGCTCTTATTGCTCCTACTGCCATAACATCTGCCATTGCAAAAACAGCGCTTAATTTGCTGTTCTTTTGTAAAAGTTCCTTCATTGCTTTATATCCGCCATCTATACTGAAACTGGTACCCTGATACAGTCTTTCTTTATCAAAGCCTATGTTATACTTTTCAAAGGCATCGCCTGCTCCTAAAAGCCTTGACTTGGAAGGATCGCTGTGTTCATAGTCGCCGCCAAGCACAGCTATGTCTTTATGTCCCAGCTTTATAAGCTCACAAACAGCCGCCATGGCTGCCGCCCTGTCATTGATACACACACTTGCAAGTTGTTCAAACTTAAGTTCCTTAGCAGAATTTGTAGCAATAACGCTTGGACAGTCCAAATATTTAAAACCTTTTTGGAAATTTTCCATATGGCTGCCGAGGAAGATGAACCCTTTGGGCTGCTTATCTTTTAGAATCTGTAAGGCTGTATCAACCTCATTATCTTTTTCATCTATATAATAAATAAGACAAAGATATTCTTCTTTTGATATTATATCCTGTAAACTTTCAAGTATTGAAGAAAAAAGCATGTTTTTGCTACCTTTTACAATTACAGCTATAGACCTAAGCCCTTGTTTTTTAAGTTGTTTGGCATTACTGTTCACTAAAAAATGATTTTTTTCAACAACTGCCATAATAGCATTATATGCTTTTTGAGATACATTAGGGCTGTTATTAAGTACTCTTGAGACCGTACCTATAGAATACCCCGACTCTCTTGATATATCTTTTATAGTCATACAAACACCTAAAGCCTAGCCTTTTACAGCTCCTGCGGCTACTCCCTTTATAATATACTTTTGGCATGACAGATAGAACACTATAACAGGTATGACCGCCATAACCAAAGTAGCCATTATAGCTCCCATATCCACTCTTCCGTAACTTCCTCTCATATACTGTATAGCCATTGATATTGTTCTGTATTTTTTAACATCCAGCACCAGATAAGGAAGTAGAAAGTCATTCCATATCCACATGGTCTCAAGTATTCCTACAGATATATAGGTAGGCTTCATAATAGGTAAAACCACTAAAAAGAAGGTCTGCAAAGGAGTGCAACCGTCTATCATAGCCGCCTCTTCTATCTCCACAGGTATGGACTTGACAAAGCCGCAGAACATAAATACGGCAAGTCCCGCACCGAATCCCAGATACACTATTATAAGCCCGAAAGGAGTGTTGAGCCTCATACGGTTTGCAATCAATGACAGTGTAAACATTACCATCTGGAAAGGCACTACCATGGAAAATACACAAAGGAAATACATGATTTTGCTGAATTTTGACTTAACTCTGGTGATATACCATGCACACATAGAAGTACACAAAAGTATCACCGCTACGGAAGCTACTGTAATAAATACAGTCCAACCTACAGCCTCAATAAATTTATACTTATTTATAGCTTCCATAAAGTTCTTAAAACCTGTGTATGTCTCGGCATTCGGCATACTGAAAGGCTGGTCATTAATATAGACCTTTTTCTTAAATGCATTGATAACTATTACAAATATCGGAAATACATACAACAAACAAAGGATAGAGAAAAATCCCGTACCCATAGCACTTATTATACTCTTATTTTTCTTGGTTTTCATTACTGCTGTACCTCCTTACCCCTTGTTATCTGTAACTGTATAATTCCTATAATTACTACCACTATAAAGAAAATAACCGCCTTAGCCTGTCCTACACCTTCCCAACCGGTTCTTCCGTAGAAAGTATTATATATATTAAGTGCAAGCATTTCTGACATTTTTGACGGCTCACCTGCGGTAAGTGAAAGGTTTTGGTCAAAAAGTTTGAATCCGTTTGTAACTGAAAGGAAGGTGCATATAGTTATAGAAGGCATCATCATAGGTATGGTTATACTGAAAAGTCTTCGTATAGATGAAGCTCCGTCTATCTGTGCCGCTTCCATAACATCTTCCGGAATAGATTGCAAACCCGCTATATATATGATCATCATATAACCGATCTGCTGCCAGCTTACAAGTATAATAAGCCCCCAGAAGCCATACCACTCGCTTGCAGTTATCGCCTGATTGTACATAGCCAGTATACCGTTAAAAATAAGCTGCCATATATATCCGAGTACTATGCCGCCTATAAGGTTAGGCATAAAAAAGAAGGTACGGAATATATTAGTTCCCCTAAGCTTTTTGGTAAGTGCCAATGCTATAGCAA
>ERZ772764.1399-NODE-1399-length-15227-cov-15.115542_pt1 | contig 15227 bp, 8 predicted proteins | sample MGYA00512163_ERZ772764 | MGnify/ENA primary metagenome ERZ772764 (study PRJEB29015, sample SAMEA2737903) | human oral metagenome | biome: human oral; feature: human-associated habitat; material: dental | place: China | collected 2094 ... | reverse complement strand
AATTAGATGCTGAATCGCTTAAATTGTTAGAAAATTACTATGAAGATTTTGTAGTAGCAGGTGCTAACCTATCCACTGCTGATAAAGAAACCCTTAAAAAGTACAACAGCGAGTTGGCTTCTTTAGAAACTGATTTCAACCAAACGCTTTTAGAAGGCTCATTAGCAGCAGCTCAAACTATCAATGGTCAGAAAGTAGCGATTGTAAATACTACTCAGCAACCGCTCCTTAGCGAATTAGCAGATCGCAATCAGCGCAAACAACTATTTGAAGCAGCTTGGAATCGCACCGATGGAGGAGCCCATAATACTAACGATATTCTAAAGCGTATTGCCTTACTTCGCGCTAAAAAAGCAGAACTCTTGGGCTTTAAAAACTATGCCGAATGGAGTTTGCAGCGCACTATGGCTAAAACGCCTGCCGCTATAGCCCAGTTTTTTAAAGATTTAGTGCCTGCTTCAGTAGGTAAAGCTAAAACTGAAGCTAAAGAGATACAAGCACAAATTGCTAAAACAGGAGGTAATTTCAACTTAGAGCCTTATGATTGGAACTTCTATGCTGAGCAAGTACGCAAAGCTAAATACGATCTTGATGAGAACGAAATAAAACCATACTTCGAGTTGAAGAATGCTCTTGAAAATGGGGTATTTTATGCGGCTACTAAGCTTTATGGTATTACCTTTAAGGAACGCAAAGATATACCCGTATATCACCCTGATGTATTAGTATATGAACTTTTTGAAGAAGATGGCACTCCATTAGGGCTTTTCTATGGTGATTTTTTTGCTCGTGAAAGCAAACGCGGTGGGGCTTGGATGAGCAATTTTGTAAATCAATCAAAGTTATTAGGTACTAAACCTGTTATTTACAATGTATGTAACTATGTAAAGCCTACCGATGGCAAACCAGCTTTGCTTACTTATGATGAGCTTACTACTCTTTTCCATGAATTCGGACATGCCTTGCATGGTTTCTTTGCTAATCAGCAGTATGCAAGTCTTTCAGGGACAGCAGTAGCACGCGATTTTGTAGAATTTCCATCACAATTTAATGAACATTGGGCTTTATATCCTGATATTCTTAAGAATTATGCAGTACACTATCAAACTAAACAACCTATTCCGCAAGCGCTTATTGATAAAATAAAGAAAGCGAGTACTTTCAATGAGGGGTATGCTTTTACTGAAGTATTAGCAGCTGCTAATTTAGACCTACAATGGCATACTATTCCTGCAGATACTATTATTAATAAAGTAAATGATTTTGAGAAGACAGCTCTTGAGAAGACTGGTTTATGGGTGAAAGAAGTACCGCCAAGATATCGCTCTTCTTACTTTGCTCATATCTTTGGAGGTGGTTATGGTGCAGGCTATTACTCTTACCAATGGACAGAAATGCTCTGTCACGATGCCTACCAATGGTTTGAAGAAAACGGAGGACTTACTCGTGCTAATGGGCAACGCTTCAGAGAGTTAATTCTATCTAAAGGCAATACAATGGATTACGAAAAAATGTATCTCAATTTCAGAGGAAAAGCCCATGCTATTGAGCCCTTACTCAGAGCACGTGGACTAAAGTAATTCTTATATCAAAAAAAGACTGTCCTAAGAAGTTTAAGCAAAATTCTTCTTAGGATAGTCTTTTTTATGTTTATTCTTGCCATTTCCTTGCATTAATGCGCTCTAATAGAGGTTGAAAACTATCAGCAAGGTCAAACTGAGTGCCTATAGCATCAAAAATAGCATCTTGGGTCAGAACCCATTGCGGTACCTCGTCTGGTATTTTACCGTCATTACTGTCGAAATAATCTTCTCGCCATTGTGGACTGTCATAATATGCCTCTAAGGCCTCATATTCTGGCTGTATAGCGTTCCACTCTTCTAAAAGAGCTTCAGCATTAGTAAGAATACCCTCTAATCGCAAGAGGATATCATTCATTTTACGTATGTTTTCGTATCGCTTGTCCATAATCTTCTATAACTTAAACCCTGCCATTGCTTCATAAAAATCGGCTTCATCAATAGCCATATTTTGGCATACCCACTTAGCAGCTTCTATATTGCTTACAGATGTTGCGCTAAGTTCTCCTAAAGGAAGCTCTCCTTCCGAGGTAATCAGATAACTCTCACCGTTGTGCGTCTCGAAAGCAGGGGTACGGTATTCCATCTTCCTAATAGGGTTTTCATTAGCTTCTACTATATTGCTCAGGATAGTATCCTCCTCGTTGTAAATCAATATTCCGCCTTTAGTAATAGCACTGATAAGAGCATCATACGCAGCAGGATTGTCGGTAGGGGCTATGTCAGTAATAAGAGCTACAATAGGGCGTAAGGCAGCACTTTGGGCATCAGCTTCTATAAGCACAAACTCTGTGTCTGCTAAATGCACTTGTCGTCCTGCTATAGGTTGTTGCAAGCAGTAGCTTAAAGGTTTATTGTAGAATGCCATAGTATGTAGCACACGCGCTAAGACTTCTTGCCTACCTTGTCCGCCCGCTATCACTACACGAGTTTTATCTTTGAAATATTCATACAAAAATTCAGTAGGTGATAGAAGTCTCAGTCCTAACTGTTGTGCTTGTAGTAGGTCTGGGTGATGCTCTGAAAGGTGTGGGTCTACCACTACACAGTCAGTATTGCCTGACATTTCTTCAGGAAGGATAGTGATATGATGCTCGTTGCTGAGCTCTTTCATCAGTGGACGCAAATGTGTACTAGGAGCTACTATAAAATGTATATTCATAATTTGCTAATTTGTCTATGAGTTAATTTTAAATACTAAGGATTCTAAAGGGGCTATGTCTACACGCATACGCCCTTTGCCGTTTTCAATATATAAGGTAGTTTCTTTTTCGCCATAGAGTGCCTCAGTTAGAGGGTATTTGCCGTCATTCAAAAACCAACTGCCTAACAGATAAGTAGGTAGCTGCAAATCAAAACCATAACTTTCGTGCTCATTAAAATTGGTGACTATTACCCATTGTTCGTCCTCATTACCTCTTGCAAAGCTATATACCTTGTCATTGTAATAGATAGTATTTTGGCGATTATATTGGTGCAAATCGATATAAGGCCCCGTAACTTTTAAGGTGAGTAAGCGTTGATAAAAATCGCGCAAAGATCGCTCGGTATCCGAAAGCTGACCACCATCAAAATGCTTGCCATTTACCCAACGTTGATGAGCAGGTACGCCTATATAATCAAAGATAGAGGTACGCGACGGACTGCCAAACCCTGCCCATTCGGCGGCTCTTTCTCCTACTTCTTGACCAAAATATAGCATCACTGGCGACTCACTGATAAGAGTTGAAACTGTCATCGCAGATTTGCCCTTTTCAGCATAGCCAGCGAACTCAGGAGAGGCAATGCGTTGCTCATCGTGATTCTCTAAGAAGTGGAGCATACGATCTGAAATGTCAGCAAGTTCACGCTGTATAGGGGCAATAGCATCGGTGGTATGCCCATAGCTGACGATAGCCCGCAGTGTATCATATAGTTGTACCTTGTCGTATAGATAATCCATTTTGCCCAAGTGCAAGTAAGGGCGGTATTCATTGGGGTTGTACACCTCAGCCAACAAGAAAGCCTCCGGATTTTGATGTTTAATAGTCGAATTGAGGTAACTCCAAAACTCTACAGGTACCATTTCAGCCATATCATAACGGAATCCATCTACCCCTTTAGCAAGCCAATACAAAGCTATATCTTTAAACTTTTGCCAAGTATTAGGCACTATTTGGTCTTGCCAAAAGCGGTAATGCACCTCAGTATCTTCATTCTCAAAACCAACAGGCAGCGTGGCAAAATCCTTAGTACCATCAGGGCGTACCCCGTAGTTGAGTTTTACAGTTTCGTACCAATCGTTGCGGTCTGGTTTAGAAGCCCGCGCTCCATTGCCAGTCCATTTAGCAGGAAACTCGTAATACTCGCCATAAATACCTTCAGGTAACTGAAAAGCCTCATTGGGGTTATAGTAAAAATTGTTGTTTATAGCATATTGTATACTTGTGTCATCATCTTCACCAAAACCGCGTATTCCTTTAGGCTTAGCAATGCTTTCATAGCGCCGTGCTACGTGGTTAGGTACTATATCCATTATTACTTTTAGTCCGCATTGGTGAGTACGTGCTATAAGAGCTTCCCATTCCTCTAAGCGATGTGTAGGGTCATCAGCAAGGTCAGGATTTACCGAGTAATAATCCTTTATAGCGTAAGGTGAACCGGCACGTCCTTTTACCACTGCGGGAAAATCGTTGCTGATGCCATAAGCTGTATAGTCAGTAGTAAGGGCGTGGTGTAATACTCCGGTAAACCAGATATGTGTTGCTCCTAATTTTTTTATCTCCAATAGGGCTTTTTCAGTAAAGTCTGAGAATTTTCCCACACCATTTTCTTCCTTAGTGCCCCACGGTTTATTGGTAGTGTTAGTATTGCCAAAGAGCCTTGTAAGCACCTGATAAACTACTATTTTGTTGTTCATTTTTGTTTCTTTTCTAAGACCTTGCAAAGGTATGAAACAATTGCTAATTAACAAAAAAACTTTGCCAAAGGTATAGCAAAATTAACCTTTGGCAAAGTAAATATCCAATTTAACTAAAAGTATTATTCGTCAATCTAGTATAACTACTCTAACGATAAAGAGAGAAATGCCCATATATTTTTCGTCCATCGCGCAACTCATCGTTTAGGTCTATAGTATACCAATAGTCTCCCGAAGGCATTGGTTTACCAGCATAGATACCATCCCACGATTCTCCAGGTTTTAGGGTAGCCATACGTCTGCCATTGCGGTCGAATACATGAACGAAAGCGTTAGGAAAATCTTCCATTTTTTTAGGGCGCCAGCGGTCATTATCTCCATCTCCATTGGGGGTGAAGTAGTTAGGTATGTCTATATCGATATAAGGTACTTCTACTACCAAAGTGCGTATACAGTCTTTAGCATCTTTAGCTTTCACTTCTATGGTTTTGATGTGTACCCCTCCAGCTTCTATACGTTCAGGGTCATTGTTTTTGATAGTATACACGGGGTTATTACCCTGATTTTCACCGTTGAAGTAGTAAGTGTAACCTGATAAAGGGTCAGTTACACCGCCTTTAGCAATAACTTCTATTACATTCAAATCGTCGTTAGGTACGCGCTCTAAAGTGAATTGAGGGAAGCGTGTAAGACTAAAATTGACTATTGAAGCAGGACATATAGGGCGACCAACTCTCATAGGCTTATAGTTAACTGTAAGCGTTTGGGTAAGTGTTTCAGCATCAAAGTCATCAATAAAGGCGATATTGCCAGCTGTACGGGTAAATAAACGTTCTGTTCCGTTGTTTAGATTATAACTTATCTTATCATAATCCACTACGTTGTTGTTAAACTTAACCACCAAGGTATGTACATATCCTTTGTTTGAGGTTGGGTCACAGTTAATCTCGTTCTCTACTGATTGTACAGCTACATCAGGTTCTTCATCAATAGTAAAAGGAGCTAAATGAGCTAACATACAGCCCTTACTATCCTGTATAGCAATTTCGTAATGAATATTATAAGAGGAAGCTAAATTGCCAAAAGTAACGGTTTCTCCTGCCTTTACACCTATTTTTCTATCTACCACTGTCTTTTTCTCGTGGTTGATGAGATAAATACGATAAAATCCAGAGCCTCCTGCTATATTCGATAAGGTTACACTACCGTTTTGACTGTCATCGCAGGCTTGAGAGTGCGATTTATTTACCTTAATATCTACAGTGATAGGTTTAGGCGCTATAATAGTGGTTTCTGTTATGGTAGCGATACAGTTTTTACTGTCTTCTACTAATAATTGGTAACTACCACTACTAAGGTTTTCTATATATCCTCTGCCATTAGTAACAGTTATGAGAGTATGTTCAGATGTTTTTTCTGTCTTTTTCTCTAATTTGTATTTATACGGAGGTACACCTCCACTTACTTGTACTTCAAATATAAGTTTGCCATCATTAGCATCGCCGCAAGAGGGTGCTATGGTTTCAGCATTGAGTTTGCTAAGAACGATGGGAGTGTATTCTTCAATAGTAACTGATCCCATAGCCTCACAGCCAGCAGCATCTTGTACGTGTGCATAGTAATAACCTGATTTTAGGTCAGAAAAGTTGAGAGTGATAGCATTCGCTCCTACACCTACATTTGTTTCACTGTATACAGTTCCTGACCGTTTGTGGGTGAGGGTGATAGTATAAGGAGAGACGCCTCCACTCACTTGTACGATAGCGGCTCCTTTAGCATCCTCACAATTGGCTGAGGCTTGTACTGTAGTAGCAAGTTTGAGAGCGGCAGGTGGTTCTGGCATTATTACTTTTCCATAGAGCTTACAGCCTGTCTCTGCTACAGTTACTTCTATTTGGTAAGAACCTGCTGAAAGGCGAATCATAGCACTACCATTAGTTGAAGTACCTGTTACTACTGAGTTAGCGGTTATGCGATAATCAAAAGCACTCACTTTAGTAGCAGAAGCCTCTTTATTCTGTATGCTGAGGGTAAGCAATCCTTTGCCAGACGAACAAGTGGCTTTTACAGGAGTTCCTACCACTAACCTATAGTCTTCTGCCACTGACTTCACTTCATAATCTTCACCTATACTACATTGGGTTTGTTCATTCAATACCTCTATATAATACTTACCAACACCTAAGGCTTCAGTTCCATTAAGCTCCAAAGCAATATCATCGAGGCGTATCTCTCTTCTGTATTTTTTATCTTCACTTGTGATGATATATTTTAGCCATGTTCCTTTTACGTATTCAGGAGTTACAGCTACCTTTACAAGAACTTCTTCTTTGCGCTCACAAGTAGCTTTTTTCAGAGTTTCAAAGCTAATGTTTTTAAGTACAAAAGAAGGTTGAACAGTTACAGAGGTAGTCCCTTCATAACGACTGCAGCCAGCAGCGTCTTGAACTTCTATGGTATAATTACCAGCAGTTACACCTGTAAAGGTATAAACAGAGGAATTAAGCGTTTGGGTAAGTTCACTCTTAGTGGTTTGATGTACTAATCGCACCTTATAAGGAGCTTGTCCTCCTGATATGTGCAAAGCTATCTCACCATACTCTTGTGTACAATCCTTGCTATATAATGGGGTAGCGGTTACTTGTATAGCAGTAGGCGGTTCTAGCATTAGTACTTTATCATAAAGCTTACAGCCAGTTTCAGCTACAGTTACTTCTATTTGGTAGAATCCAGCAGGCAACTGAAGGGTTGTGCTATTATCAGTTGTAGTACCTGTTACTACAGTACTACCCGCTGTTAGACGATAGCTGAACCCACTTATTTTAGCTAGAGTGCCTTCTTTAGGCACAATACTAAGGGTGAGTTGTCCTTTATCTGTAGCACAAGTGGCTTTTACAGGAGTTCCTACCACTAACCTATAGTCTTCTGCCACTGACTTCACTTCATAATCTTCACCTATACTACATTGGGTTTGTTCATTCAATACCTCTATATAATACTTACCAACACCTAAGGCTTCAGTTCCATTAAGCTCCAAAGCAATATCATCGAGGCGTATCTCTCTTCTGTATTTTTTATCTTCACTTGTGATGATATATCTTAGCCATGTTCCTTTTACGTACTGAGGAGTTACAGCCACTTTTACAAGTACTTCTTCTTTGTGTTCACAAGTAGCTTTTTTTAGAGTCTCAAAGCTAATGTTTTTAAGTACAAAAGAAGGTTGAACTGTTACATTAGTATCTCCTTGGTACTGATTACAACCAGATGCATCGCTTACCTTTATAGTGTAGTTAGCTGGGGCAAGGTCTGTAAATACATAGTTAGTATTCACTCCTTCTTTCCTTGCTACCTCTTTACCCGATGCATCAGTAAGAATTACAGTATAAGGAGCATTACCTCCCGATACATTTACTTCTACCTCGCCCTTATGATTTTTACAATCTGAACTTACTCGGGCAGTAGCTTTTACTTCTATAGGTGTTGGATTCTCTGGAATTACTATCGTTTCAGTATAAGTACAACCTGTTTCCTTTACAATTACTTCCACTACATAACTACCTCCTTTAAAGTGCAATGTGGTAGTATTAGCTTCTACAAAACCTGATGTTACCACTTGGTTATTAACTTTTGAAAGCACTCGATAGCTAAAATAAGGACTTACAGGCACTTCACTTTTTCCTCTCTCTACCAATGTAAGGGTTACCGTACCTTCACCATTGGCGCAAGTAGCTTTTACTGCCTGACTTGCTTTCAGTACAAACACATTACGTCCTTTTACTCGATGTTCTATCACATCATTACAGCCTGTGTTTTCATCAGTTACAGTAATAACATATTCCCCTACGGGTAAGCTCAAACGCCATTCGTTTTCAGAAGTTCTTTTCTCATTACTATAGTTAGTTCCTCTAACTGAGTAATGTAAAGTTGTTTGTTCTCCTTTGCGTACAGGCTGTGCTTTTACAACTATTTCCTCAGTATCGTTATCACAACTTACTGCTCTAACTACTTCTGTTTTTATTTCTAACTTAGCGGCAGGTTTTACAATCACTTTATTAGTAGAAGTAGAACAACCTGTCTCAATGTCAGTTATTTTAGCATAGAAAGAACCTCCATTATAATCTGGGAGGGTGTATTCATACCCTTCAGCTACAGGAGTATTGTTATTATTACTGTTAAATATCTCAACTTTGTACTTCTTTATATTTCTGATACTTTCAGCAATACTAATTTTAGCTTCCGACAGAGTATTACCTCCCTTACAGCTGTATTGGGTGGCTGTAATCAATTCACCTGAAATTCTTAAAGTAGGGCTTTCTAATGTAATTTCTGCTATTACCTCTTCTTTAGGGCAACCCTCTGTGGGGGTATCGTGTATTTTAAAACGATAAGTACCCTCACCATTAACTAAATATAGTGAAATTTCTTGACCTTTAAACGCTACTTCCTGCGCTACTATAGAGCTACTACCTTTTTGTTGATACTCTAATGTATAGTAATAGGGTGCATTACCTCCTTTCACTCTTACTTTAGCAGGTATATCACCATTCATATTACAGTTAACAACACCTTCTATTTCGGCCTTTGTAACAGTAAGAGATCCTGGCACTTCAAAAGGTCTATCATCACTGCAATAGTCATCTATAAGGCTTATTTTATGCGTGCGAGGTGCTGCATCATCTACATCTACAGTAAATGAACGCTGCTTATCTTTTAGTTCCCGCTTTTCACCATTATCTAAAGTGTAATAAAGCCTACCTTCACCAAAGCTGCTAATATCTACTTTAACAGGTATTTTACCGTCTTTACTATTACATCTTTGAGGGGTTATTTTTCCTATTTTAGGAGCTGTCCTCGTATTTATTTCAACAGTATCGCGAATTACAACACAATTTCTAGCATCTTTTACTGATACTACCCAAGTATTCGCGTATGGGAATACAATGTGCTGCGAGGTTTTATTCTCTAAATCGTCCCAGCAATATTCTTTTTCATCAGGCTTTATATCTTTACTGTTATATGTACCATTACAATTATTATATGTGCGATAACAAAGAGGTTTATATGCCCTATTAAGTGTTTCATAAGTGTATTTATAGGGCTGTGCACCTCCTTCTACCTGAAGCCATACCTCAGGGCATCCTCCTCTGCAACTAAGAACTTGTTTCTTAGAAGAAAGTTGCATAGTGAGCCTGTTTTTAGCTGGAATATAAAATGTTTTTGGATTAGAAGGGCATCCTGAAGGATAGGGTATTAGCTTAAAGGTATAAGTGCCCTTTGGTAAATCTGGAAGAAATATAGTTTCTCCTATATCTACTACATTCACTTGTTTCAAAGAACCTTGTGCTACTCTTTTGTTTTTATCATTGTACACTTCCCAAGTAACAGAAGTAGTTCCTTTCGGGACGTGAAGACTTTGTATCTTAAGGTCGATACGGTCACAATCATCCTCACTAGGGAAAAATTCAAACTCAATTTGTTCCCTACAAGGTACTTCGGTGTTAGTGTTAGTAAGATTAGGAGTTGATTTAGTTAGTTTTTGTTGGGCACATACAGTAGCCCCAGCTACTAATAGTAGCATTGTTAGCAATTTTCTTTTCATAAATTTCATTATTTCTTTCAAACGTTCAGAAAATATTAAAGTAGTTTCGTTTTTATACCCCATTATTTCAAAGAACTTTAATTTTTTCTTTCGTTTTATTTCACCTGTTCACAAAGATAGAGCAAAAAGTTGAAAACTACCAAATTTTTTCACTAAAAAATGAGAGGTTATTGCAATATTTTTTTTAATGCTCTCTGTAACTTACTGAAATTCAGTCTTAAAAAAATAATTAACAAGGGAAGCCTAAGCTCCCTATGCTCAGGCTTTCCTTGTTAATAATTCGTTAATTTTATTGATTCCTGCTTTTATTTCGTAAACTCCTTAATAGCAACTTTTTGGAAATATAAATCACCATCTCCTTCGTAAAGAATACCAAGAGTTTTATTATCTACTACTGTTAAGCAAGAATACCCCATATTATCTTTCTCATATAGCAATATTTGTGGGTGTTTATCCCAAGTATTACCCTCATCATCACTCACCTTCACCGTTAGGTTAATACGCTTTTTAGCATCAGCTGGATTAGAAAAGAAGAGGTATTGTTTGCCTTTCTTATTTTTATATGATATGATGCTTGCCATACAGTTAGGCTCTACCAAAGCAGTACGCGAAGTAGAGTGTTCTACCCACGTTTTTCCCATATTATCAGTAACAGCTACTGATCTACCATTATAAGCATCAGAAAGTTCGTAGTTAGAGCGGTTGCGGTCATCACGCATATTTAGCATTAGCGAGCCATCGCTTAGTTGTACTACTTGCGCTTCAGTAGTATGCGATTTCGCCCCTGTGCCTACCTGCCAAGTAGCACCGTGGTCTTTGCTGTAGATAATGGTAGAGTGTGGCACTTGGTCTTTGTCTTTAAATTGCCCCGCAAATACTAAGGTGCCGTCTGCCATACTGATACCTCTACCAGGCCCTTCAAAGAATAGATGCCACTCTGGGTTTTTCATCTGTGCAGTTACATTTAGGGGCTGACTCCAAGTCTTACCATCGTCATTACTTTTTACCACTACTATTTGTCCTGTTTCATCAGGAGTCAATCCGGGTTTAGAACCCCACCAAGTCATTACTTTTGGGTCTAATCCGTGTTGCCATAAGCCCATTACCCAAATAGTATTGGTCTGTTCATCTACTAATACAGCTGCATCACCTACCCCATTTAAGCGGTTAGGCTTTCCGCCCCATTCGCCCATATCAATTACTTCTTTCATTGGCTCCCAAGTCTGTCCGCCATCAGTACTTCTGCTCATTCCTACGTTGATGTCTTCTTGTAGGTCTTTGCAGTTGTTATAACGATTGTCGTAGATAGCAATCAGCGTTCCTTTATTCGTAGTAGCGAGTCCTGGTATGCGGTAGCACTCTATGCCGTCTTGCTTCCGATGGCGTAGGGTGATAGCAAAGCGTTGTCCTTCATTGCTTTTGTTGCGTAGTACATATTTTTTAGCAGAGGTTTTCACCTTTACACCTGCAAGCAAAAGTTTGTTCAGCAAGTCTGGTGAAGCCGTAGTGCGAGCAGTCACCCAAAAGTATACGGTGTCTTTTGCTGCTTTGTAGTTGCCTGAAAGTTTAACTTTTTTGCGTATCTTAGTAGTTTGTGCAAATAGGGTAGCCGCTTCACGCTTATCTCTAGTACTCACATATACCGATAGATTAGCAAGATCTACCATTCGGTGTTTAGTTTTGAAGGCAAGTAATACATCTTCTACCTGCACACCCTTCTCAATAGGAAGAGCAAAAGAGGTAAGAGTGTTTTCCTTTTCAGTAACAAGCGGCATATGCGGTTGTGCAAAAGGAAGTGTTTTCTGCGCAAAGCCCATACTCATACACAGCAAAGCTGCCATTGTAAATAATCGTTTCATATATAATTTCATTTGTTAATATTTATCTTATCAATTGGCTAAATGATAATTTACTATTAGCTCATTCGCTTCACATACTGCGTGAGGATTACAATTTGTTGTCCTTCTACTTTACCCTCTATATATTGAGCGTTTTCAGGGTCAAGAGCGATTTTGCGCACTACAGTACCTTGCTTAGCAGTCATACTTGTGCCTTTTACTTTTAGGTCTTTGATGAGTACTACGTTGTCGCCATTGCTTAATACAGCCCCATTGCTATCTTTGTGTATTACCTTTTCGCTTTCGTCAAGGTGGTCATCAGAGTCTTTGGCAAAAGCGAGTTCCTCATCGTCTAAATACATCATATTCAGCAGGTCGAGCGACCAGCCTTCACTTTTTAACCGGTTTAGTAGTCGCCACGCCATTACCTTTACGGGGCGGTGCTCGCTCCACATACTATCGTTTAGGCAACGCCAGTGATTGCTATCCATAGAGCTTGGGTTTTCTATTTGGCTTAGGCAGGTATCGCATACCAGCAGACTATTGTCTGTACTTTCGTTTCTAGCAGGAGGTACGGTGTATACGCCTAAGTTTTCAGTAGCTCCACAGAGCTCACAACAGTTACCACTACGGGCTTTCAAGATTTCTATCATTATGAAAATATGTTTTTAGTGTTAATTTGTAGAGTTGGAAATTTTACAGAATGTATCATCTCATTGTCAGCTACAGGAGCGAGTCCTCTGTATTTACCATTTTCTAATACGTAAATATGTATTGTTTTTTCAGTAGGATATATCACCCAATACTCTAATACGCCTGCTTCTTCATATAATTCGAATTTCTCTTTTACTTCTTTTTTAGAATTACCGGGCGATACAATTTCTATCACCAAGTCCGGAGCTCCTTTGCAGGCTCTTTCTTCTATTTTAGTAGGGTCGCATACTACACATAAATCGGGCTGTACTACTGTGTTTTCAGTATTTTCTTTGGTTTTATTAGGTATGGGCAACACTACATCAAAAGGAGAAATAAAAAGCTCACAAGTCTTTTCCTCTAAAAAAAGGTCTAACTTAGTAGCAAGTCGTCTTACTATCCGCTGATGGGTAGCCGAAGGCGAAGCCATCTGAAAGATTTTACCTTTTATAAGCTCTACGCGTTCTTCAAACTTCCAAAGAAGATAGTCTGCATACGTATAAATTCCTTTAATAGGGTCTAATTGGTCTATACTTGTAACTACCATAATTTGTCTGATTTATCAGTGTGCAAATATACGCTATTTCCCTAAACTACACAAAAAAACTTTGTCAAAGTCTTAAAACTCTGACAAAGTTTATATTATAGCTAATCGCCAAATTGTCAAATTAGCAAATTTCCCAATTTCTCTTCACAAACTCCGATAGTTCCTTTCCTTTTAGCAATCCTTGTGAAAGGCGTGCCAAATCGAAGGCTTGCTTAATGAGCTTTTCTTTAGCAGCTTCATCAGCGGCAAGTATAGCATCGGCTAGCGGAGAGTTGGCGTTTACCACCACGTGGTACATCTCTGGGAAAGCCCCAAACATACCGCCACCACCAGTAGCACTCATCTCTTTCATACGGCGCATAAACTCTGGCTGATTGATAACAAACGGTGTGTCATCGCTGTCTAAATCTTCCATTTGCACCATATATCCTTCTTTAGGAAGTACCTTTTCTATATCTGCTTTTAATGTGTTTTTCTCCTCTTCGCTGTGCTTAGCAAGGATAGGTTCGTCTTTTTGTATCAATTTAGAGAGCGGAGCGGCATCTACACGTGCAAAGGTTAGTTTTTCGTTCTTTTCTTCTAACTTCTGAATCAGATGCGATACTATCGGACTGTCTAATAGCAGTACTTGGTAGCCTTTTGCTTTAGCTTCTTCTATAGCAGTGTATTGTTGTTCTTTATTCTGAGCGTATAACACTACCAAAGTATCATTTTTGTCAGTTTGATTTGCTTTGATAGCTTCTTTTAGCTCACTAAGAGTGTAATACTGCCCATCAGTAGTAGGGTAAAGTACGAAATCATTAGCTTTCTCATAGAATTTCTCATCGGTTAGCATACCGTACTCTAATACTATTTTGATGTCATTCCATTTGTTTTGGAAGTCCTCGCGATTGTTAGTAAAGAGCGATTTGAGCTTGTCGGCTACCTTACGAGTAATGTATGACGAAATTTTCTTTACATTGCCATCAGCTTGTAGATAAGAACGCGATACGTTTAGCGGAATATCTGGCGAGTCTATTACCCCTTTAAGCATAGTGAGGAACTCTGGCACAATACCCTCAACATTATCCGTTACAAATACCTGATTTTGGTATAGCTGTATGCGGTCTTTCTGCAATTGCATATCGTTAGATAGCTTAGGAAAATAGAGTATACCAGTTAAGTTAAACGGATAATCTACATTTAAATGAATGTGGAATAGCGGTTCTTCAAACTGGGTAGGGTACAATTCGTGATAGAATTGCTTGTAATCCTCATCGCTGAGGTCTGCTGGTTGTTTTGTCCACGCAGGGGTAGGGTTATTGATGATGTTATCTTCAGTGCGATATTCTGTTTTATAGTCCTCAGGAGCGTTTTCTGGGCGGGGTAGAGGTACTTGTTTAGTGCCGAATTTAATAGGTATAGGCATAAACTTGTTGTATTTGCGCAATAGTTGTTCTATGCGATACTCTTCTAAAAACTCAAGCGATTCATCGTTAAGATGTAGTATAATCTCCGTACCGCGCTCGCTGCGTAGGTCTGTTTCCTCTAAGCTAAACTCCGGACTGCCATCGCATACCCAGCGCACAGCAGGAGCATCAGTGTATGATTTAGTGATGATTTCCACCTCATTAGCTACCATAAAAGCTGAATAGAAACCGAGCCCAAAATGACCAATCACGCCGCTGTCTTTAGCAGTGTCTTTATATTTAGCCAAGAACTCTTCAGCCCCCGAAAATGCTATCTGGTTGATGTATTTTTCTACCTCTTCAGCCGTCATACCGATACCTTGGTCGCTGATGTGTAGGGTTTTATTGTCTTTATCAACTTTTACTTCTATGATAGGGTTGCCGTATTCAACCTTAGCCTCGCCTATGCTGGTGAGGTGTTTTAGTTTAAGGGTAGCATCGGTAGCGTTAGAGATTAGCTCTCGCAAAAAGATTTCGTGGTCGCTATACAAGAATTTCTTGATAAGCGGAAAGATGTTTTCTACAGAAACGTTAATATTTCCTTTCATATATTCAATCAATTTTAGTTTTTTGGATATTCCTATAGCTAAAAGAGTACCAAACTAAAAACAACTGACAAAATG
>ERZ772764.1395-NODE-1395-length-15238-cov-6.180202_pt1 | contig 15238 bp, 17 predicted proteins | sample MGYA00512163_ERZ772764 | MGnify/ENA primary metagenome ERZ772764 (study PRJEB29015, sample SAMEA2737903) | human oral metagenome | biome: human oral; feature: human-associated habitat; material: dental | place: China | collected 2094 ... | reverse complement strand
AACTCTACGCTCCCTCCCCGCAACGACTGCCACAGGATATATTGCAACTCCTGCTCTACGGCCTCACCAGCCGAGAAGCAGAATAAGGCAGCCCGGCTAAACAAAAGGCTACCTGAAAGCATCAGCTTCAACGAAGTTAAAACAAGTTCTGAGAGTTTCTGCGGTGCTGAAACTCCAAGTAGCCTCTTCTCATGCTCACCCCAAGCCCGGCCCGCGTTATAATCCCCCCCATCAATCACACCGAAACCACCGCCATGACCCCTACCCTAGAGCTCGACCTCACCGGCCTCAAATGTCCCCTGCCCATCCTCCGCGCCAAAAAAGCGCTGGCCACTTTAGAAGCCGGGCAGATCCTTTCCGTGCGCGCTACCGATCCCGGCGCCCCTGACGACTTCGCCGCCTTCTGCCGCCAAACCGGCCACCAACTGCTCGCTTCCGACACGGATAACGGCGTGTTCGTTTTGGTGATCCAACACAAATAACCCGGCTTCACCGCAATATCCGCAATATCGTTTTAACCAACCTTGAAACTCCGTTTCAGGCAGCCTAATCTGCCCGGCATCCAAAGGCTACCTGAAAATATAACGCTCCAAATCACGAAAGCCCCCTACCATGCAAACCCTCACCCTCCTCCGCCCCGACGATATGCACCTGCACCTGCGCGACGGCGATACCCTGCGCCACGTTTTGCCGCACACCGCCCGCCAGATGGGCCGCGCCGTGATCATGCCCAACCTCAAGCCCCCGGTGATTAGCGTGGCCGACGCCTTGGCCTACCGCGAACGCATCCTCGCCGCCCTGCCCGCCGACAGCCGCTTCCAACCGTTGATGACGCTCTATCTCACCGACCACGCCACCCCCTCCCTGGTGCGGGAAGCCAAAGCCGCCGGCATCGTTGCCTTCAAACTCTACCCCGCCGGCGCCACCACCAACTCCGACAGCGGCGTGACCGATCTGTTCAAACTCCTGCCCGTGCTCGAAGAAATCGCCGCCCAAGATATGCGCTTCCTGGTGCACGGCGAAGTAACCGACCCCGCCATCGACATCTTCGACCGCGAAGCTGCATTCATCGAGCGTATCCTCCTGCCCGTGCTGAATAAAGTGCCCGGCCTCAAAACCGTGTTCGAGCACATCACCACCGCCGAAGCCGCCCGCCTCGTGTGCCAAAGCGGCGAAAACCTCGCCGCCAGTGTTACCCCGCAGCACCTGCTGCTCAACCGCAACGACCTCTTGGTGGGCGGCGTGCACCCGCACCACTACTGCCTGCCCGTGCTCAAACGCGAAAGCCACCGCCAAGCCCTGCTCGAAGCCGTATCCGGTGCGCAAGCGCACAAATTCTTCCTCGGCACCGACTCCGCGCCGCACCCGCAACACGCCAAAGAAAATGCCTGCGGCTGCGCCGGCATGTTCAGTGCCGCCACCGCCATCGAGCTCTACGCTGAAGCCTTCGAGCAAATCGGCGCGCTCGACAAACTCGAAGCCTTCGCCTCGAAAAACGGCGCCCGCTTCTACGGCCTGCCCGAAAACACCGACACCATCACCCTGGTGAAACAAGCGCAAACCGTGCCCAACAGCTTCCCCATCGGCAGCGGCGGCAACCTCGTCCCCATGCGCGCCGGCGGCAGCGTGGCTTGGACGATGCAAGCGTAAGCCCTGCCCACTCTGATTTTGATGCAAAAAGGCTACCTGAAATTTTTCAGGTAGCCTTTTCTATTGCGGCAACGATGTGCTATTCAAACTCCGCCCACACCGGCGCATGGTCGCTGGGGCGCTCCAGCGCGCGCGGGGCGGTATCTACGCCAGCGGCGGCAAGGCGTGGCAGCAGGGCTTGGCTGGCGAGGATGTGGTCGATGCGCAGGCCGAGTTTGCGGCGGAACATATTCATGCGGTAGTCCCACCAAGTGTAGAGCGGTTCGGCGGGGTGCAGGCGGCGCAGGCTATCGGTGAGGCCGAGGTCGAGCAGGGTTTGGAACCAGGCGCGCTCTTCGGCGGAACAGAGGATTTTGCCCTGCCATTTTTCGGGGTCGTACACATCCAAATCGGCGGGGGCGATGTTGAAATCACCGAGCAGCACCAATTCCGGATGCTGCGCCAATTCGCTGCGGATAAATTCGGCCAGCGCGGCAAACCATTGCTGCTTATAGGCAAATTTCTCGCTGCCTACGGCCTCGCCGTTCACGCAATATACGTCCACCACGCGCACGCCACCGACGGTGGCGGCAATCACGCGCCGCTGCGGGTCGTTGGGCAGGGCGGGCAGGCCGGTGTTCACGTTTTGCGCTTCTTCTTTGCTAAGGATGGCCACGCCGTTGTAGGTTTTCTGCCCGCTCCACACGGCGCGGTAGCCGAGCATTTCGAAGGCGGAAAGCGGGAACTGGTCTTGATCCAGCTTGAGTTCTTGCAGGCAGAGTACGTCGGGCTGATGCTGAATCAGCCAGTCGCTCACGTGCGGCAGGCGCACTTTGAGGGAGTTTACGTTCCAAGTGGCGATTTTCATGGCGTTTGCTTTCGGAATGAATTTTTCAGGTAGCCTGCATCGATAGTGAGGCTACCTGAAAATATGCGCTTCAACGGAATTGAAATATAGTGGCTGGCTGCTTATTCGGTTTCGTCTATCCAAGCCTGCTGCACAGCTTCGAGGATGCGCTCGCCGCAACGCTGCGGGTCGTCGTCAAACTCGGGCAAATCGAGGATGAGCTGGCGCAGCTGGGTGAAGCGGACGGTTTTCGGGTCGATGTCGGGATGGCGGTCGAAGAGTTCTTCTGCGATGCGTTGGGTGTCGGTCCATTTCATGATGAGGCTACCTGAAACTAGATGTGTACGGCCAGCGGCTGGGGAGCGCCTGGCTTAATGATGTTCGCGGGCGTGGTTGATGGTGTATTTGGGAATTTCCACCACGAGGTCTTCACCGGCCACTTTGGCCTGACAGCTCAAGCGCGATTCGGCTTCCAAGCCCCAGGCTTGGTCGAGCAGGTCTTCTTCAATTTCGCTGGGTTCTTCCAAGCTGTCGAAGCCTTGGCGCACGATCACGTGGCAGGTGGTGCAGGCGCAGGATTGCTCGCAGGCATGCTCGATTTCGATGCCGTTGTCGAGCAACAGGCTGCAAATGCTTTCGCCTTCGGGTGCGTTTTCGATGATTTTGCCTTCGGGGCACAATTCGCTGTGCGGCAAGACGGTTACTTTGGGCATGGTGTGTGCTTTCTTAGCTGAATTTTTGAGTAGCGTATTGTAACGGAAAAGGCTACCTGAAAACAGTTGATTGCTTTTCAGGTAGCCTCTATTGCAACGGGGCTTACAGCTTGCCGCCGCCCACGCCGTTGGCAATTTCGCGCACCGCGCTCACATACAGGCGGCTGTGGTTGTATTGCCAAACAGCGAAGAAATTGTTGAGGCCGATATAGTAATCATACTGGCCGGGCGCGGTTTCCAGGCGGAACAGCACGGCTTTTTCGTGGTCGGCCACTTCCTCCAGCGGCGTTACCCCCATCCGACGCAGCTCGCCCACGGTTTTATTCAGCGCGGTTTTTTCATCAATCAGCGCCAGCAATTCCGGCGTGGGCACCATCGACACCGGCACCATCACCTTGCCGCCGCGCTGCCAGCCGTGCGCCTTCAGATAGTTGGCCACCGAAGCCGCCACATCCGGCACGCTGCCCCAAATGTTGCGCTGGCCGTCGCCATCGTAATCCACCGCCCATTTGCGGTAGCTCGACGGCATAAACTGCGGCATCCCCATCGCCCCGGCATAGCTGCCGGTGAAACTGAACGGATCGCGCCCTTCTTCTTTGGCCATCAGCAGGAATTCATGCAGCTCCTGCTGGAAAAACTCGCCACGGCGCGGATAGCCGAACGCCAGCGTGGGCAGCGAATCTGCCAGGCGGAAGCTGCCCATATTGCTGCCGTAGTTCGTTTCGATGCCCACAATCGCCACCAACACTTCCGCCGGCACGCCGTATTCACGCGCCACTTGGTCAAGCACTTGTCGGTATTGCTGGTAGAAACGACGGCCGCCGTTGATTTTACCCGCACCGGCATTGCCGCTGCGGAACTCATACCACGGACGCGACGTGCCGGGGCGGTTCATGATGTTGACAATATTGCCCTTATACACCGACTGCGCGAAAAACTGCTGCAACTGGCCTTCGCCCATCACACCCAATCCGGCCTGCTGCCGGATAAAACGCTGCACCTCGGCATTTTGGCTGAACCCGGTTTCCGACACCGGCAAGGCCGATGCTTCCGGCACCGCCTTCTGCGCCTCCGGCACAGGCGCAATCGGCTGCTCGCTGCTGCATGCGGCCAACACAAACAAAACGGCTAAAGCGGGGGCAAATTTCAATTTCATCATGATTTCCAAGCAAACAAACAATGCATGAAGTGTAGCACAGGCAGCCAACCCGGCGCGAATGCAAAGGCTACCTGAAAAACTTTCAGGTAGCCTTTGACGCTTACCGGTCAAGCAGCTAACGTCTTGCCACCGCGGCCGTGGCCAGATATTGCTGTGCCCCGGCGGCAATGGCGCGGGCGGCTTTTTGGCGGAACTGGCTGCTGGCCAGCATCCGCTCTTCGGTGGGGTTGGAAATAAAGGCAGTCTCCACCAAGATTGATGGAATATCCGGCGCCTTGAGCACAGCGAAGCCGGCCTGATCCACGTGGCCTTTGTGCAGGCGGTTGATTTTGCCCATTTCGTCGAGCACCGATTTGCCCAGGCGCAGGCTGTCGTTGATGGTGGCGGTTTGCACCAAATCAAACAGCGTATGGTCCACCTGCCGGTTGCCGCTTACGCGGATACCGCCGATTTGGTCGGAGGCGTTTTGCGATTGCGCCAGCCAACGGGCGGCGGCGCTGGTGGCTCTGCCCCGGCTTAAGGCATACACGCCGGTGCCGCGCGGCTGCGGCGTGGTGAAGGCATCGGCATGAATCGAAATGAAAATATCGGCTTTGCGGCTGCGCGCCTTGGCCACGCGCACGCCCAACGGGATAAACACGTCTTCGTTGCGCGTCATGTACACCTGATAGCCGAGCCGCTCCATTTCGCGTTTGGCTTCGCGCGCAATCGAGAGCACCACGTCTTTTTCGCGCAGGCCGCTGGGGCCGATTGCACCGGAATCTTCGCCGCCGTGGCCGGGGTCGAGCATCACCACCAGCTTGCGGTTGCCGCGCCGATTGCCGCCGGCCTGGTTTTGCACCGGCGGCACGCTGGTGGTTTGCGCCTGCTCGGTGGCGGTGCCGTCTTGGCGGATGCGGCCGTTGGTGTAGTCTTGCAAGAGCGCCATCAGCGGGTCGTCGGCTTCTTGCGCCAGCGCGGCGGCCCGGGTGGGATAGAGGTCGATCACCAGGCGGTGTTTGAAATTAGCCACCGGCGTGAGTGCGAACACTTGCGGGTTCACGGCGGTTTTCAAATCCATCACCACGCGGATGGTGTCGGGGTTGAACTGCCCCACGCGGATGCCGGCCACATACGGATCGCTGCGGCTGAGCTTCTGCGGCAGGCTCTGCACCACGCTGTCGAGGCTCGCGCCCTGAATGTCCACCACCAGGCGGCGCGGGTTGTCCAGCAGGAAATATTTATGCTGCAGGGGGCGGGTGGATTCGAGCGTGGCGCGGGTGTAGGAAGAGGCCGGCCAGATGCGCACGGCCACAAACTGCGGCGTACCGTGCGCTTCGCCCGTGGGCACAATGCTCAGGAGCAGCAGGCCGGCGCCGCTGCTTAGGAAAGTTCGGCGGGTAAGTTTTGCCATAATTCGATGAGTTGCTTGCCTTTTTCGGAATCGGCGGAAAGGGTGCAGACACGGCCGCCGCCGCTGTTTTCCAGCGCGATACGCAAATCGGCTGCGGGCACGAAGCCTGCAGCGCGTTGCGGCCATTCGATGAAATGGAGGGCGGGCTCGGCAAACAGTTCGCCCAGCCCGGCATCTTCCCACTCTTCCGGTGCGGCGAAGCGGTATAAATCGAAATGGTTTACCGCCAGTCCGTTTGGCCGGTAGCTTTCCACAATGGCATAAGTGGGGCTTTTCACTGCGCCCGCATGCCCCAACCGGCGCAAAATAGCGCGCACCAGCGTGGTTTTGCCCGCGCCTAAGTCGCCTTCCAGCCACACCGCCAGCGGTGCGGCCAAATCGGGCGCGATGCGGTTGCCGAAGGCTTCGGTGGCGGCTTCGCCGTTGAGAAAGAAAGAGAGAGAGTTTTGCATGCGGCGGATTATAACCTGAAATACTGTTGGGAAAGTTTAAGCCATGCGGCTTTCAGCCAGCCTGTTGCTGCTGCTTTAGCAGCTTTTCAGGTAGCCATAACCGAGGCTACCTGAAAAGCTGATTTCATTCTTTTGTGAGATACAGCTGAAATATTTCATACAGCACCGCTTCACCCTATAGGAAATTCATTGCTGCAACTAAAACCAATCGGTTTCCGGCTGCTTCATGTTTCAGGTAGCCTCTTCTCCGTTTCCGGCAACCTGCTCGTTTTCCGGCAGCCCGTGCTCTGTCTCCCATTGCGCAAACCATGCGGCCACCACGGCATCCACTTCCTCCATGCCCTGTTTTTTCAAGCTGGAGAACAGTTGCACACCCACTGCTTGCCGCTCGGCAAAAGGCTGGAGTGCACGGCGTACGGCAGCGAGGGTCTTAATCTGCTCGTTTTTGGAAAGTTTGTCGGCTTTCGACAACAAAATATGCACAGGTTTGCCGGTGCTGGCGAAAAATTCCAGCATTTGTTTGTCTAGTTCTTTGAGCGGGTGGCGCGCATCCATCACCAACACCAGCCCGATCAGCTGGGCGCGGGTTTGCAGGTAGCCGCCGAGTAGCTGCACCCAATGTGCGCGCACGGCTTCGGGCACTTGGGCGTAACCGTAGCCGGGTAAATCCACCATATAGTGCCCATTAGCCAAGCTGAAGAAGTTGATATGCTGGGTGCGGCCTGGAGTTTTGGAAACATAAGCCAGGCGGGTGTGGGCGGTGAGCGTATTGATGGCGCTTGATTTACCGGCATTGCTGCGCCCTACGAAGGCAATTTCAGCAGGGGTATCGGGCAGGTCTTTTAAGTGATTAACGGTGGTATAAAATTTAGCGTTTTTAAAAAGCGGCATGGCTGGAACAAAAAGTAAAATTTAGTATAGAATACCACGTTTATAAAAACAGAGTATTGGGCGGCGGCCTCCTGCCCCGCCGATTTGGAGCATATACATGAAACACACTACCTTAGCCGGCCTGCTGCTGGCCGTTTCCGGCTTCACCTTGGCTGCACCGCCCTCCGCCGACATGAACAACGGCAAGCGGGTGGTTGATACGGTGTGCGCTGCCTGTCACGGTGCAGACGGCAACACCAACATCGCCACCTATCCGCGCCTGTCGGCTCAACATCCCGCCTACATCATCCAGCAAACCCTGGCCATTAAAAACGGCGACCGCAACACCGGCGCAGCCGTTACCATGCGCCCGCTGGTACAAAACCTGAGCGACAAAGACATCTCCGATGCTGCCGCCTATCTCACCCGCCAAATCCCGAAATCCGGCGAAAGCAACCCCAAAGAAAATCCGGAATTAGGTGCACGCATTTTCCGTGGTGGCTTGCCGGCTAAAGGTTTGCCGGCCTGCATGTCGTGCCACGGCCCTGGCGGCGCAGGCATTCCAGGCAACCAAACCCTAAAAGACGGCGCAGTAGCCTACCCGCGCCTGGCCGGCCAACACAAATCTTATGTGGTGGACCAACTGCGCTCCTATCAAAGTGGCCAACGCACCAACTCCATCATGGGCGACATTGCCAAACGCATGAGCAACGAAGAAATGGATGCCGTGGGCAACTTTATTCAAGGTTTACAATAAACCATACTATTCCGTCCGGCCGTATTCCGCAATGGATACGGCCGGATTGTTTTGCAGCGGATGGAATTGAAACCCATGTGGCGGTGGCTCGCCTTGTCCTGATTTAAAGTTCATCATAGCCAGCCTTTTGCCGGTTAGCATAATTTACATTTTTTCACGCAGCCCTAATTTTCCGCTAAGCTTGCCTACCTATAATGCAAGCCATCAACTCAGGCAACACAGGTTGTCGCTTTTACCTCCCCCAATCTTGAATAAAGGAAAAAACCATGAAAAACGCTCTGCTCCTCACCGCTCTGTTGGCCGTATCCGCCACCGCTTCTGCCGGCTTCTCCGAAAATGGCCAAGCACCTGGCTACCAAAACAGCGTAACCCGCGTTTCTGCCCTGCGCAGCGTGCCGGACGACAGCTACGTTACCCTAGAAGGCTACATCGAACGCCAAGTACGCCACGAACACTACATCTTCCGTGATGCCAGCGGCCGCATCGAAGTGGAAATCGATAACGACGTATGGCGCGGTCTGAATGTTACTCCGCGCGACAAAGTGCGCCTCGAAGCCGAAATCGACCAAGACTGGCACGGCACTGAGGTGGACGTAAAAGCCGTTACCCGCATCCAGTAAGCAAGGAGGCTACCTGAAAGCAAAGCTTCAATGCAGTTAAACCCAACAAAGTGAGTTTCTGCTAAGCTAAAACGCAAACTTCGACGGAGTAACCAACGAACACATTGAGTTTCGTTTAAACTGCCACTATATTTTTCAGGTAGCCTGTTTCGTTTTCCCCAATCTCTTAAACTGTGAAAGGAAAGCCAATGTCCGTACGCAAACCCTCCCTCCTGTTGCTGGCAGCCACCATCATGGCCGTTTCCCTGCCCGCCCTGGCCGACCACGACGATTACGATGATGACGATCATTACTATCGCTACTCACAAGAGCATCGGGTACGCCGCAGCCATCAGCCCAGCCGCTATCGGCAGGCCGGCTATATTTCAAGTACCCGTGCCGCCAACATCGCCGCCCGCCACACCCGCGCCCGCGTAACCGACGTGGATCTCACTACCTGGCGAGGCCGCCGCGTGTATGAAGTGGATTTAGACGGCCGACGTGGCGATTATGAAGTGATTGTGGACGCCCGCAGCGGCCGCATCCTCTCTTCAAAGTTTGATCCCGACGATTAAACCGCTTACCTATCCGATGGATAAAGGCTACCTGAAAACGAGCAACACAAGTTTTCAGGTAGCCTTTATTTACAGCCAAGCAAGGGCAAGAGCGCACTCATTCAATCCGATAATGCAGCATACGGCTGCTTTCGCGGATAACGCGCACCAAGCGCATAATCAGGCTGGAAACAAAGCCGATGCATTTCCACTCGGCCGGAAAGTCGCCCACGATATAGCGGTTGGAAATGAAGCGCAGATTGTCTGCCCATTGCTCCGGTTCGCGTTTGTTGTCGCAAAAGGACTCAAAGCGGGCACTAACGTGCTTCATAGCATCGTGGCGGGCAGAGTTTTTGACCGTCCAGCTGTTGCACATATCGAAGGCGATTTCACTGCCGTGGAAACGGGCGGCCAAGTTTTGGAACAGGCCGCGCACCATGTCGTTGGAAAAATACATCAGCACGCCTTCAATCACGAACAGGAATTGGGCATCAGGGTGGCGGGTATGCAAATCGTCCATCCATTCGGTGTCGAAGGCGGAGGCAGCAATCAGAGTTTCGTTGCTTTGCGGCGGCAGGATGGCACGCCGCCATTGAATCACGTCTTCCAAGTCGAGCTGATAAAACGGCACGCCGTCTGCTGCACTGCCGATACGTTCGCGGCGGCTGTCGAGCCCGCAGCCGAGGATAACGACCACCGGGCGGCTTTGGCAGCGGATGAAATCGGCGGTGAGCTGGTCGAAATAGCGGGCTCGGATGGCTGTGCCGATGAGGGTGGGCTTGGCACGGTCGAACTTGGCAAAATCATAGTCGATCTGCGGCACCAGCCGGCAGGCAGCAGGGTCGATAAGGATGGGGTTGGCCTGCTGGGAGGCACGGTATTTCATATAGAGCGGAATCAGCAGGGTTTCGCTGATGGCGTTTTCGATTTTAATCATGGCTTTCTCCTGTGAACTATTTATTTGCACATCAGAAACAAACCAAATAAGAGGCTACCTGAAAGAATTTCTCAAAGCTCAAACGAGGCTTTCACGAAGTAAAACAGAGGCTACCTGAAAATAATTATCAGGTAGCCTCATTATACGCCTATCGCCAATGCCCTGGTTTCTTCCTACGGCGTAAATTCACCTTGTATGAAAAAACAATTATTATCAGCGAATCAGTCTCAACACGCATCAGCCGTAACGTTTCTGAAATTCGCGCATAAATTCAATCAACGCCTCCACCCCTTGCAAGGGCATGGCGTTGTAGATACTGGCACGCATACCGCCCATGCTCTTGTAGCCGCCCAGCAGGCGCAGGCCGCGGGTGGTAGATTCCTGAACGAAAAGTTCGTCTAATTCTTTGTTGCCGGTGGTGAAGATCACGTTCATTTTGGAGCGGGCGGCAGGCGCAACGCGGTTGCGGTAGAAGCCACCGCTGTTGTCGATGGCGGCATACAGGGTTTTGGCTTTGAGGGTGTTGATGGTTTCCATCTGCCCTACCCCGCCCTGCGACTGCAACCAGCGGAACACGAGGCCGGAAATGTAGATAGGATAGGTGGCCGGGGTGTTATACATACCTTGGCGCTCGATGTGCGAACGATAGTTCCACACATCGGGCACGCGGCTGGAACAACGCTCAAGCAGGTCTTCACGGATGATGACGATGGTGGTGCCGGAAGGGCCGATGTTTTTCTGTGCGCCGGCATAAATCACGCCGAAATCGGCCACATTGATGCGGCGGGAAAGAATCTCGCTCGACATATCGCACACCAAGGGCGGCATATCCGCGCCCAGTTTGGGCACTTCACGGTATTGCAGGCCGTGCACGGTTTCGTTGATTACGAAATGCACGAAGGCGGAGCTCGGGTCGATATCCCAAGACGCAACCGGCGGCAGGTCGGTGTAATCAAACTGCTCGCCGCCATGCGCGGCCAGATGGATGTTGACATCCGACAATTTGCCCATTTCATGATGAGCAATGCGGCTCCAGTTGCCGCTCACCACGGAATCAACACGCTTGAAGCCGTTGCTCAGGTTCATCACGGTCATGTTGAACTGCGCGCTGGCGCCGCCTTGCAAAAACAAAACTTTATAGTTATCGGGAATATTCAAGAGCTGGCGCAAATCCTGCTCGGCATGATAGAGGATGCTCATGAACACGTCGGAGCGGTGGCTCATGGTCATCACGGAAAAGCCCGTGCCGTTGTAGTCGAACATTTCGCTTTGCGCAGTGCGCAATACGGATTCGGGCAGCACGGCCGGGCCGGCGGAGAAGTTGTAAATCGGGGTATCCACAGTAAAAACTCGATTGAAAATGTGGCAGGATGCCTTAATGGGTGGGGATTCTATCGTTTGCAAACCCGTTGCAGCAAGGATTTTCGCCATTTCCCACCAAACAGCATGGCAGTGAAAAACTATTCATTACCTACAATTCCAAGCTACCAAAAGTGATTCTCCCCATTTAATTTATATAAACAGAATTTATCGCCAGCAATTTAATAGCAGCAAGTGAAGCCCACCCTGTCGTTATTTTGGTCTTTGGTATGTGTTGTGGTGGCTGGTTTCAGGTAGCCTGTGCAGCAAAAGGCTACCTGAAAACCCATTTGTGCTTTCGGGCTGCCTGCTATAAATATTTTCAGGTAGCCTGCTTGGTATACAGGCTACCTGAAAATTCACAGCGGGCTTTAAGCCGGCCAAACAAACATCAAATCTTCAAAATCCGCTCACCACGACCGATGCCGGCGGCGCCGGTGCGCACGGTTTCCAGAATCAACCCTTTGGGCACAGTTTCGAGGAAGCTGTCGAGCTTGTCGCTGGTACCGGTGATTTCAATCACATAGCTTTTATCGGTTACGTCCACCACCTGGCCGCGGTAAATATCGGTGAGCCGCAAGAGCTCGTCACGGTCTTTGCCCAAGGCGCGTACTTTCACCAGCATCAGCTCGCGCTCCACATGGCGGCAGTTGTTGAAGTCGATTACTTTCACCACTTCCACCAGCTTGTTGAGCTGTTTGGTAATCTGCTCGAGCACTTGGTCATTACCGCGGGTAACGATGGTCATGCGAGACAGGGTCGGGTCTTCGGTGGGGGCTACGGAAAGCGCGTCGATGTTGTAGCCACGCGCGGAAAAGAGGCCGACCACGCGGCTCATGGCGCCGGATTCGTTTTCCATCAGGATGGATAAAATGTGTCGCATCATGGCACGCTCCTTGTGTCGTAGTGGCGGTCGGTTACTTCGTTTACATCGGAATCGGCTTTACGCTCGCGCATATGCGGCGGCAACACCATTTCGTCCAAACCTTTGCCGTTGCCCACCATGGGGAAGACGTTTTGTTTGCGGTCCACCACGAAATCCATAAACACCAGCCTGTCTTTCAGCGCGAGGGCTTCGCGCAGCGCGCCTTCCACGTCGGCCGGTTTTTCAATGCGCATGCCCACATGGCCGTAGGCTTCGGCCAGCTTCACAAAGTCGGGCAGCGTGTCGAAATAGGTTTCGGCTTCGCGGTTGCTGTAATACAGCTCCTGCCATTGGCGCACCATGCCGAGGTAGCCGTTGTTCAGGCAGATGATTTTCACAGGCAGATTGTATTGTTTGCAGGTAGCCAGCTCTTGGATGTTCATCTGAATCGAGCCTTCGCCGGTAATGCAGCAAATATCACGGTTCGGCGCGGCCAGATACGCGCCCATGGCATAGGGCAGGCCCACGCCCATGGTGCCCAGGCCGCCGGAATTGAGCCATTGGCGCGGCTGGGAGAAGGGGTAATACTGCGCAGCAAACATTTGGTGCTGACCTACGTCGGCAGTGATGATGGCATTGCCCTGGGTTACTTCGGCCAGGGTGCGAACTACCTGCTGCGGCAGGATAACGTCTTCGCGCGGCTCAAGATAGAGGCAGTCGCGGCTGCGCCAGGCTTCAATGCGCTGCCACCATTTTTCCAGATTGGTCGGATTAAACTGCAATTCCTGCTTGCGCCACAGCCCGATCATTTCCTCCAACACGTTTTTCACGTCGCCCACAATCGGCACGTCGGCCTTCACACGCTTGGCGATGCTGGAAGGATCGATGTCGATGTGGATAATTTTCCTCGGCTGTTCCAGGAATTTGGCCGGCACGGAAATCACGCGGTCGTCAAAACGCGCGCCTACGGCCAAAATCACATCGGCATCGTGCATGGCCAGGTTGGCCTCGTATGTGCCGTGCATGCCGAGCATGCCGAGGAAGCGGCGGTCGGAAGCAGGATAGCCGCCCAAACCCATCAGCGTGCCGGTGCAGGGAATATTCAGAAGCTGCACCAATTCGGTGAGCTGTTTGGCCGCATTGCCCAAAATCACGCCGCCGCCGAAATACACCAACGGGCGTTTGGCCGCTGCCAGCATCTGCACCGCTTTTTTAATCTGGCCGATATGGCCGTGCGTAACCGGCTGGTAGGAACGGATAAAAATATCTTCCTGCGGATAGCTGAACTTAGAAAGCGCCTGCGTAGCATCTTTGGTGATGTCCACCACCACCGGGCCGGGGCGGCCGCTCTGCGCAATTTGAAACGCCTTTTTGATGGTGGGCGCGATTTCGTCCACCTCGGTAACCAGGAAATTGTGCTTCACGCACGGGCGGGAAATACCCACCATATCAATTTCCTGAAACGCATCCGAGCCCACCGCGGGCGAAGGCACCTGGCCTGAAATCACCACCAGCGGGATGGAATCGCTGTAGGCCGTGGCAATGCCGGTGATGGCGTTGGTGGCGCCCGGGCCGGAGGTAACCAGCGCCACGCCCACCTTGCCGCTCACGCGCGCATAGGCATCGGCGGCATGCACCGCAGCCTGCTCGTGGCGCACCAGGATATGCTCGAATTTGTGGAGTTGGTAGAGAGCGTCGTAGATTTCCAAAACTGCGCCGCCGGGATAGCCGAATACGTATTCCACGTTCTCGGCCTTAAGACTTTGCACCAATATTTGTGCGCCTGATAATTGCATCAAACCTCTCCTTTTATGCACATCAGCCGACAGTCGGCGGCAGCTTTACCTCGGCATGGTAATGCGCTGGCTGAAGCCGGGCGGATTTAAGGTACGCAAAACGGCAACAACCGGTAACAGTCTGCACGCCGCACCCTCGGAAGAGATGCGGGGTTTATGTAAAAAAAGGAAAATCAAGATACCGCAGCGCGGCATAAAAAACAAGGGTGGGCGGGAAAAATACTGCACCATAGGCATGATTAACTAGCTAACGCACAGCAATCACTAAGAAAATGCCACTTCACTTAAAAAAGCGGAAATAAGCTATCGAATAATATCGGCAGGCAGCTATGCTGCGAAAACAAAGGCTACCTGAAACCGGAAGCATGCCGGATTTCAGGTAGCCTTTTCCTATCCATCTAAACCGCAGTACAGCTACATTTCAACCCGCTTACCGATATCTTTGAGTTTAGCGTACTGTTCCAAAAGCTGCGGGCTATCGTCCAAACTCATGGCAAAGTTCCACAGATAAGTGGTTACAGAATAAACGTGCCCCGCGCTACCATAGCCTTGGAGGGTAAGCAGCAACAATGCCGTACCGAACAGGAAGCTCAGCGCCAGCCCTATAGCCAGGAAGCTGGTAGCTTCACGATTGGAAATCAGAATCCGCAGGCGGGCGGAGAAGGAATAATGTTTCGACAAAGTACGCTCGCTCGCCGTACCCACCAAATCCACTTCCTTTTCCAAGCGGTTGTTCAGGCGGTGGTAGAGCCGATCATTCACGGCAGCAAAACGCGGCACCAACAGAGCAAACACCGCCGCCACCAACAGTGCCGCAGCGCCCACCCAAAACTCAATCACCAGCAGCATCACCACCGAGCCAACGGCGGAAAACACTGAAGTAGTAAACAAGGGGAGGTGCAACTCGAAAAAATCCACAAACTCACGGGAAAGAGCTACACGGGCAGCGGTTTCCGAATGGCTGCTCCCACTTTCGCGCTGGCGCAGAATTACTGGCACGGCCGTTTCGGCATAGATTTTGGCAAAGGCTCGAGTATCCACACTGCGGCGTGCCGCTGACACGCTGTAAATCACAATCATCAGCAGCGCATAACCTGCCGCGCCCCACAAGCTGCCGGACACCACCTGGTTGATGGCGAAGCCGGCAAACAACGGATAAGTATTGATAAGCAGGTTTTCCGCTGCCACCAGAGAGAACGTTCCGATGAGACGGCGGCGGTTTTGGGTGGCAATGGTTTTTAGGGTTTGGAAAGCAGAGGAAGATGGCATGGTGTGGTATGTATAGTGGATTAAATTTAAATCAGGACA
>ERZ772764.1391-NODE-1391-length-15260-cov-3.650839_pt1 | contig 15260 bp, 18 predicted proteins | sample MGYA00512163_ERZ772764 | MGnify/ENA primary metagenome ERZ772764 (study PRJEB29015, sample SAMEA2737903) | human oral metagenome | biome: human oral; feature: human-associated habitat; material: dental | place: China | collected 2094 ... | reverse complement strand
AACTCCATGTGGGTGGTGGCAAAACGTCGCTTGACCAAAGTCTCCTATCAGGACGGATTGTTTGACTTTAACGTAGGGTACATCGGCACGGCTATTTTAGCAGTTGTGTTCTTAGCGCTTGGTGCTTTGGTACAATTTGGTTCACCTGAAACCGTGGAAATGGTGGGCGGTAAATATATTGCACAACTTATCAATATGTATGCCAGCACGATTGGTGAATGGGCACGCTTACTGATTGCCGTAATTGCATTTATGTGTATGTTTGGCACCACAATTACCGTTATCGACGGCTATTCCCGTACCAACGTTGAATCCTTGCGTTTATTGCTCGGCAAACACGAGAGTTCGGTGAGAACCTTAAATATTGCGATGGTTTTGGCGGCATTATCCGGTTTGGCAATTATTTTCTACTTTAATAACGCCGTTGGCCCGATGTTAAAATTCGCGATGATCGCTTCCTTTGTTTCCGCACCAGTTTTCGCTTGGTTAAATTTATCCTTAACTATGAAAGCCAAACACAGCGTGAAAGGCGGATTATTGTGGTTATCCTTTATCGGCTTATTCTATTTAACCGCATTTGCTGCCTTATTTATTGCGCAACAAGCAGGTTGGTTAAGCTAAAAACGTTACCTAAATCGACCGCACTTTGAGATCCATTTTCAAAGTGCGGTTGTTTTTTTATAGTGTTTTATTAGCGAAAAATTTCCTAAGTAAAGCAGGTATCTGGGTGAAATATAAAAATAATCAATCTGTACTGGTCGTTATTTATGCTCAAAATAGCGGTAGAGTTTTGATGCTTCAACGCCGTGATGATACCGATTTTTGGCAATCGGTCACCGGTTCCCTTGAACCCGGTGAGACACCAAAAGAAACTGCAATGCGTGAAGTTTGGGAAGAAGTGCGGTTAAAAATTTCGGAAAATTCGACCGAACTTTTTGATTGCAATGAAAGCGTAGAATTTGAAATTTTTCCGCATTTCCGTTATAAATACGCACCGAATGTGACCCATTGCCGAGAGCATTGGTTTCTGTTGTCGGTGGAACAGGAATTTATTCCTGAGTTAACCGAACATCTCGCTTTTCAATGGGTTTCGCCAACACAAGCAATTAAAATCACAAAATCCCCAAATAACGCAGAAGCGATAAGAAAATATTTACTCGATTTAACAAAATAGAAGGAAACAATATGGCAGGCCATAGTAAGTGGGCAAATATTAAACACCGCAAAGCAGCGCAAGATGCGCAACGCGGCAAAATTTTTACTAAATTAATTCGCGAATTAGTGACCGCAGCAAAAATTGGTGGTGGCGATGTCGGTTCTAACCCACGTTTACGTGCGGCGGTGGATAAAGCCTTAAGCAACAATATGACCCGCGATACGATCAATCGTGCTATTGAGCGCGGTGTGGGCGGCGGCGATGACACCAATATGGAAACCAAAATCTATGAAGGTTACGGCCCAGGCGGCACGGCAGTGATGGTGGAATGCTTAAGCGATAACGCCAACCGTACTATTTCCCAAGTACGCCCGAGTTTCACTAAATGTGGCGGTAACTTAGGAACAGAAGGTTCTGTCGGTTATTTATTCAGCAAAAAAGGGCTGATTTTAGTAAACCAGGCGGATGAAGACGCGCTAATGGAAGCGGCGATTGAAGCCGGTGCAGATGATGTTCAGCCGCAAGATGATGGTTCATTTGAAATTTATACCGCATGGGAAGAATTAGGTTCCGTACGCGATGGCATTGAAGCTGCGGGATTTAAAGTGCAAGAAGCGGAAGTAACGATGATTCCGTCAACTACCGTGGATCTTGATCTTGAAACCGCACCGAAACTGCTTCGTTTAATTGATATGTTGGAAGACTGTGATGACGTGCAAAACGTTTATCACAACGGTGAAATTAGCGATGAAGTCGCTGCACAACTGTAATTATGTAATAAATGGGTAGGAAAGCTACCCATTTTTATTTAAAACCATGAACATTATTTTAGGCATTGACCCCGGCTCCCGTGTAACCGGTTATGGTGTGATTCAGCAGAATAGACGGCAATTGGAATATCTTGGTAGTGGCACAATTCGCACCCAAGTAGAAGATTTGCCAACCCGCTTAAAACGAATTTATGCAGGCGTAACAGAAATTATTACGCAATTTCAACCGAATATGTTTGCCATTGAGCAGGTTTTCATGGCAAAAAATGCCGACTCGGCATTAAAGCTGGGACAAGCGCGTGGTACGGCGATAGTCGCGGCGGTGAATCATGATTTACCGGTGTTCGAATATGCGGCGCGCTTGGTGAAGCAAACTTTAGTCGGTATCGGTTCAGCAGATAAAGTTCAGGTACAGGAAATGGTCACCCGCATTCTTAAACTCTCCGACAAGCCGCAAGTCGACGCAGCCGATGCCTTGGCAATCGCCATTACCCACGCCCATTCCATACAACATTCTTTTCACGTTGCCGGTGCGGCAAGTCAACATAAAACACAGGAAAAACCGGCTACACTTTTGCAAACTCGATACAGTCGAGGTCGCTTCCGTTTAAAAATTTAACTGGATGTTCGTCCAGTTTTATTTTATTCTATGCAAAAATTTTTGCTTATGGATCGATTATGATTGGCCGTTTAAAAGGCATTCTGTTAGAAAAACTCCCTCCTGAAATTTTACTCGACGTACAAGGCGTGGGCTATGAGCTACTATTGCCGATGACGAGTTTCTATAATCTGCCTGAAACTGGGCAAGAAACCACTTTATTTACTCATCTTGTAGTGCGTGAAGATGCCCATTTACTGTTTGGATTTGCGCAAAAAACCGACCGCACTTTATTCCGCGAACTGATCAAAACCAACGGCGTCGGACCAAAACTGGCGTTAGCAATTTTGTCTGCCATGTCGGTGGAACAATTCACTTATGCGATTGAACACGAAGAATTGTCGAAATTAATTAAAATTCCCGGGGTAGGCAAGAAAACGGCAGAACGTTTATTAGTAGAATTAAAAGGCAAATTTAAAGGCTTGATACAAAACGATTTCTTCGTGGAAAACAGCCATATTTCAACATCGCTGACAGCACCGCATTCGGAAAGCGCAGCTGAAGAAGCAGTAGCCGCATTAATCGCGCTCGGTTATAAACCGACGGAGGCGGAAAAAATGGTAAAACGTGTGACGAAACCGGAATTAAGCCGTGAGCAATTAATTCGCGAAGCCTTAAAAACGGCTTTGTAATAGGATAGCTTAATGATTGAAGTAGACAGAATTATTAGCGGCCAAGCGAAGCTTGATGAAGACGTAATTGATCGCGCTATTCGCCCGAAATTATTGGCAGATTATGTAGGGCAGCCACAGGTGTGCGAACAAATGGAGATTTTCATTAAAGCGGCAAAATTGCGTCAAGACGCGTTGGATCATTTGTTAATTTTCGGCCCGCCGGGATTAGGGAAAACGACGTTGGCGAATATTGTTGCTAATGAAATGGGCGTGAATATTCGCACCACATCTGGGCCTGTATTGGAAAAAGCGGGCGATTTGGCGGCGATGTTAACTAATCTTGAGCCGCACGATGTATTGTTTATTGATGAAATTCACCGCCTTTCGCCGGCAATTGAAGAAGTGCTTTATCCGGCGATGGAGGATTATCAGCTGGATATTATGATCGGCGAAGGGCCGGCCGCACGGTCCATTAAATTAGATTTGCCGCCGTTCACTCTTGTCGGTGCAACGACACGAGCCGGCTCGTTAACCTCACCGCTACGTGATCGTTTCGGTATCGTACAGCGCTTAGAATTTTACTCCGAAGAAGATTTAACCTCTATTGTGGCGAGAAGTGCAGCCTGTTTAAATCTGCAATTAGAACCTCAAGCGGCATTTGAAATTGCGCGTCGTTCTCGCGGTACACCGCGCATTGCTAATCGCTTACTGCGTCGCGTACGTGATTATGCGGATGTAAAAAATAATGGAATTATTTCATATACTCTATCCAAACAAGCGCTTTTGATGCTAGATGTGGATGATGCAGGGTTTGATTATTTAGACCGTAAATTACTGACCGCGCTGCTTGAACGCTTTGACGGCGGACCGGTAGGGCTGGATAATCTTGCAGCGGCAATCGGTGAAGAACGCGATACTATTGAAGATGTGTTGGAGCCTTATCTCATCCAACAAGGTTTTTTACAGCGTACACCGAGAGGACGCATTGCGACTTCGCAAACTTACCGTCATTTCGGTTTGCAAAAACTTACCGAAAATTCCGTGTAATCGCTTAATCAGTTATTGTTTCATTATCCTTGATAAGAACAGGGTTCAAATAGTAGGTAAAAATGTTAAAACGTAAAACTTTTTTAAAGAAAATGAAATCACGCGATATTTCATCATCACGCAATTTGCGTTTAAGACGTCTAAAACACCACAAACAAAAATTATTTGCACGCCACGAATTACAATTCGTGGTACAAGATATTTGCTGTTAAAGAAAAACCCCGATATACATCGGGGTTCTTTCTGCTTTTATTTTGCTGTCGGTACGACAAGTTCCGGCTCTGCCGGTTTCTTAACGTTACCGAACTGTTTGTCTTTGTTCGCGTCAATAATTTGTTGAGTTTGCTTTGCAAGCGTTTCTAAACCCATCTTTTGGTAAGCGTCACGCATTAAGAATAAACCTTCATAAGTGGCTTGCGCATCGGGATATTGTTGCAGCATTCCTACTACGCGGTTTGCCACAGCAACGTCTGCATTACGTTTGGCATAAAACTTTGCAATATCTAATTCATGACGTGCTAAAGAATCTTTGATATAAGCCATACGCGCTAGCGCGTCTTGCGAATACGGACTATTTGGGAAGGCTCGTACAAGACTTTGGAAATTCGCGAATGCGGTCTTCAGCGAGCTAGTCTCACGGGTTGCGCGATCGATACCGAAGAAATCTTGAATCGGATTATCCGCTGTCGCCGAATTCGTTAAACCCGCCATATATACCGCATAATCACGGTTTGGACTTTGCGGAAATTGATTTAAAAATTTATCGACAGTCACTAATACCGCCGTGTAATCTTGCGATTTATAATTCGCATAAATTAAGTCTAGCATCGCTTGCTCTTGATAAGTACTGCCAGGGAAACGCTCCGTAGCCGCATTCAAATAACGAATCGCTTCCGAATATCCTCCTTCTTGCAATGCGTTTGCGCCTTTGTTATAAAGTTCCTCCACCGAAGAATCTTCCACACTTTTATTGGCGCTTGAACATCCGACAATAAACACAGCCATCGCAAACACCACCAAAGATTTTATTTTACGCATTGTTTTTTCCTTAATTTTTACGAAAACTAATAAATAAGATACAATTGGCCGCCATTTTATAGAACATTGGAAAATAAGCCAACTTTTTCAAGTTATTGAGATAGATTTTATGCCGCAAATTACCCTTTCTGCTGAAGTTCAGCCCGGACAAATAGGGCAGCGATTAGACCAAACTCTCGCCGAGTTGTTCCCCGAATATTCCCGTTCGCGTCTAAAAACCTGGATTGAAGCGGAACTTGTGAAAATAAATGGGCGCGTTGCTAATCTACCGCGCGAAAAAGTCCTCGGCGAGGAACAAATCGAAATCACTGTAGAAGTAGAAGATGAAACGCGTTTTGCACCTGAAAATATTCCGCTCAATATCGTTTACGAAGACGACGACATTTTAGTCATTAATAAACCGAAAGATCTGGTGGTACATCCAGGCGCCGGCAACCCAACCGGCACCGTACTAAATGCCTTACTCTATCATTATCCGCCAATCGCGGAAGTTCCACGTGCAGGCATCGTGCATCGCTTAGACAAGGACACCACCGGTTTAATGGTGGTAGCGAAAACTATTCCGGCACAAACAAAATTAGTGCGCGAACTGCAAAAACGCAAAATCACCCGCGAATACGAAGCTGTGGCATCCGGCATTATGACGAAAGGCGGCACAGTAGAGCAGCCGATGGCGCGCCATCCTACCAAACGTACACTGATGGCGGTACATCCGATGGGCAAACCAGCGATCACTCACTATCGCATTATGGAAAATTACCGCAACTACACACGTTTACGCTTACGTTTAGAAACCGGTCGAACCCATCAAATTCGCGTACATATGGCGCATATTGCCCATCCCTTATTAGGCGACCAAACTTACGGTGGACGCCCGCGCCCGCCGAAAAATGCCGACGAACAATTTATGGAAGTGTTGCGCAATTTCAGACGCCAAGCGCTACATGCCGTAATGTTGCGTTTAGCGCACCCCATCAGCGGCGAAATAATGGAATGGTACGCGCCGTTGCCGGAGGATTTTGTCGAATTGCTGAACGCATTAAAAACCGACTATATCAAACACAAAAGCGAATTGGATTATTAATATGCGCGCAGTTTTTCCAAATTGGCCGGCGCCGGCCAATATCCAAGCCTTCACCACCACGCGCGTAGGCGGTGTCAGTGCGGTGCCATTCGACAGTTTCAATCTCGGCGATCACGTAGGCGATGAAGGAAACGCGGTAAAAACCAATCGCGCTTTGCTAGTAGAAAAATTCAATCTCCCGCAAACACCACTATTTTTAACTCAAACCCACAGTACGCGTGTAATTCAACTGCCCTATTTCGGCAGCAATTTGGCAGCCGATGCGACGTATACCAATCAACCAAACCAAGTTTGCGTTGTAATGAGCGCCGATTGCCTGCCGGTGCTCTTCACCAATAAACAAGGCACCGAAGTCGCTGCTGCTCATGCAGGCTGGCGAGGATTATGCGACGGCATATTGGAAGAAACGGTGAAATGCTTCCGAGCTCCAACACAAGATATTATTGCCTGGCTCGGCCCTGCTATAGGACCGACCGCATTCCAAGTGGAACGCAATGTCGTCGAACAGTTTGCGACGTTCGATCTCTCAGCCAGCACCGCATTCAAGCCTGACCCGACACAAGAAGGCAAATATCTAGGCAACCTATACCAAATCGCCGAACAACGCCTCAATAAACTCGGCATCCGCGAAATCTTTGGTGGCCATCACTGCACCGTCAATGAAAAAGAACTGTTTTTTTCTTATCGAAGAGAAGGGAAAACAGGAAGAATGGCGAGCGTTATTTGGTTTAAGCCGTAAACTCAGTATTAATTTACATGGCTTAGCCGTTGATGTAGACGAAAATTAACAAGGGACGATTTCTAGCTAGGTCGTCCTCTTCAAGAATTCGCCGAAACAGTCGATTTTACCGCTTAGCCAATTCAATGCTTCCAATGCGGTGCTGTTTTGACACTGCGATAATAACGCCGAACGCAATACTAAACAGCATATTTGCAAATATTATTGGCTAAATTTCTTGTTATTTTAGTGAAATAATCTTCGCTGTTTTTGGCTTTTTTTAATCTGTGCAATAAACATCAGCGTCAATACCATCACATACACCGCAAAAATAAATACCAACCATTGCACCATACTAATACCAAACAACGACCATTGACTGTCGTTACAACTGCCTGTAGGACTAAAAATACTCGGAAGCCATTTGTGCAGCGGCATCATTTCCGGAAAGTCTGGAACAACTTCGCATTGCTTCCACGGCGCCGGATTCATTTGTAAATCAAGATGGCGAACACTAATAAGCAACCCTTTTACTGCGCTAAATAGCGCAAGTAGCAACGCGATTAAGCGCATAAAAAGAGCACTTGGCGCAAAAATACCGATAATGCCCGCAATAAATAAACCGGCTACGGCTAAACGTTCGTACACACAGAGCACGCAAGGTTGCAAGCCCATGCCGTATTGGAAATAAAGCGCGGTTAATTCTAGCGCTAAACTTGAACATGCCAGTAAAAACCAAGCGGAACGTTTTTCTGAAAATTGTTTAAATAATGCGAGCATTTTTTCTCCTTAGATCGGCAAAATTAGGCCTAAATTCGCAAACCAAACGGTAGCCGACGGTAAAATAAATTCGATGGCAAATAAACCGACCAAAGATAATACAAGCGTGTAAGGTAAGGCCATATAAACCATTCTACCGTAAGAAAGGCGGATTAACGGTGCAAGGGAAGAAGTCAGCAAGAATAAGAACGCCGCTTGGCCGTTTGGAGTCGCCACGGACGGCAAATTTGTACCGGTATTGATGGCAACGGAAAGCAATTCGAATTGATGCGGTGCAATTACGCCGTTGGTTAATGCGTTTTTGGCTTCGTTAATGTAAACCGTCGCCACGAATACGTTATCGGAAATAGCTGATAACAAACCGTTAAATATATAGAACAACACGAGCTGTGCGCTTTCACTGGCGGATAAGACATAATGAATAATCGGCGCAAATAACTTTTGGTCGATAATAACTGCCACTACTGTAAAAAACACCACAAGTAATGCGGTGAACGGCAAGGATTCCTGGAAAGCTTTACCGATGGTATGTTCATCTGTTACGCCAGTGAATGCGGTGGCCAGAATAATAACACTTAAACCGATTAAGCCGACGGCAGCTAAGTGGAAGGCCAAGCCTAAAATCAACCAAACTGCAATTAACATTTGGATGCCTAATTTAAGCTTGTCTTGTTTAGACATTCTGGCGGAATTTGCGTGGTCTAAATCTGCCAAGATTTTCCAAACGTCTTCAGGTAATTCTTCGCCATAACCGAAAATTTTAAATTTTTCGGTTAAGTAACAAGTCAGCAAACCACAAATAAATACAGGAATCGTCACCGGTGCCATACGGAAAAAGAACTCGATGAAATTCCATTTAGCTTGCTCGGCGATAATTAAGTTTTGCGGTTCGCCAACCATCGTCATCACACCACCCAATGCGGTGCCCACACCGGCATGCATCATTAAGCTGCGTAAGAAGGCCCGGAATTTTTCAAGGGTTTCATGGTTATTGCCGATTTTATTATCATCGGCAATATCTACCGCATCTTTTAATGTGTGACCGGACGCCACTTTGTGATACACGCCGTAAAAGCCCATCGCCACGCTGATAATAACTGCAACCACAGTTAATGCGTCAAGAAACGCCGATAAAAACGCCGCGCTGAAACAAAATGCCAAAGAAAGCGCAATTTTTGAACGAATTTTTACGAGCAATTTAGTGAACACGAAAAGTAGCAGTTGCTTCATAAAGAAAATTCCCGCCACCATAAACATTAAAAGCAGAATTACTTCAAAATTCGCCATAATTTCCGCTTTCACGTGCGTAGGGCTTGTCATATCAATAACGATGGCTTCAACTGCAAGTAAACCGCCCGGTTGTAACGGATAGCATTTTAATGCCATGGCAAGGGTGAAAATGAATTCGGCGACCAAAAGCCAACCGGCCAGAAAGGGACTCACAAAAAAGAAAAGAATAGGGTTAATAATCAGAAAAGACACGATCGCAAGTTTATACCAATCCGGGCTCGCGCCAAGAAAGTTTTTCATAAATGCTTGTGTGTAAGTCATAAGTTACTCCTGTTTTTTTATTGTGCTCTCATTGTAATATAGAGAGCTTTAAAGGATAATACCGAAGATAAAGATTTACTATATAAATCGCTCTTTTTTGATCTTGTTAGACCTTCTCGCTACGGTTTATTCGTTATTTTTTATTATGAATAATATGGAAAGTACCATTTTAAAAGCACAAAGTCCTGCCGCACTGGCCGAAGAATATATCGTTAAAAGTATTTGGGATAATGTGTTTCCGGCAGGTACTCATTTACCTTCCGAGCGTGATCTTGCCGATAAAATCGGAGTGACTCGAACCACCTTGCGTGAAGTATTACAGCGTTTAGCACGCGACGGTTGGTTAACGATTCAACACGGTAAACCGACAAAAATAAATAATATTTGGGATACAGCAAGCCCGAGTATTATTGAAACCTTAATTACGCTCGATCAAAATTCCGCACCGCTGATTATTGACAATATGTTGTCGTTACGCAGCAAAATGTCGGAATCCTATATTTATGAAGCAGTGAAAAATTCGCCTCAGCAATCGGCAATGTTATTTCATGATTTAAACGAACTGAAAAATACGGCGAAAGATTACACCGAATTTGATTATCGTCTGTTTCGTCAATTTACCGTAGTCGCCAATAAACCCTTTTACCGCTTAATTTTCAATAGCCTGCAAGGGGTTTATCAACGTATCGGTTTATTATTTTTCAAAGAGCAAAAACACCGCGAATTAGCCAGACAATTCTATCTGGAAATGCAACAAATTTGTCAAACAGGCAATGCCAATGCGGTGGTGGAATGCATTCGTAAACATAATGCGCGTTCGGCAACCTATTGGCATTCGATTCTAGAACGTTTACCGCAGAATCTTTCCGATTAATTGCATCGCCAAAAATACGATTGCAATCAATATTGTTTTAAGTGGCCTGAAATTAAAATATCGTAAAGAATATCAACGATACGTCCTCAATTTTCTTATTAACCCATTTATGCACGCGCTTGAAATCAGAAATCTCATCAAAACTTATACTACCGGTATCCAGGCAGTAAAAGGCATTGATCTTACCGTCGAACAAGGGGATTTTTATGCTTTACTCGGCCACAACGGCGCCGGAAAATCGACCATTATCGGCATTGTCAGCTCATTGGTGAACAAAACCTCCGGTTCGGTGAAAGTGTTCGGTTATGATTTAGACACGCAAAAAGCCCGACTAAAACAACAAATCGGCTTAGTACCGCAAGAGTTTAACTTCAACCAATTTGAAAAAGTCATTGATGTGCTCACTCAACAAGCAGGTTTTTACGGCGTTCCGTTGAAAGAAGCCCACCAGCGTGCAGAAATATGGTTACAAAAACTCGATTTGTGGGAAAAACGTACCCATCTTATCCGCGAGCTTTCCGGCGGAATGAAACGCCGAGTAATGATCGCCCGCGCATTAATGCATGACCCTAAGTTGTTGATTCTAGACGAACCGACCGCCGGCGTGGATATCGAATTACGCCGATCTTTGTGGAATTTTTTACGTGAACTTAACGCACAAGGCACTACGATCATTTTAACCACCCATTATCTTGAGGAAGCGGAAAATCTCTGCCGTAATATCGGCATTATTCGACAGGGGAAATTAATCGAAAACACCTCAATGAAAGCATTATTGGCAAAGCTGGAAACGGAAGTTTTTATGCTAGATTTGCAAAATATCGCACGAAATACCGAATTTCATATCGACAATTACCCGTACCAATGGCTGGATGAAAACACGCTTGAAGTGGAAGTCAAACGCTCGCAAGGGCTCACCAACTTATTCTCGCAACTCACCGCACAAAATATAGAAGTGTTGAGTATGCGAAATAAATCCAATCGTCTGGAAGAACTTTTCCTTAGAATAGCAAATTAATATGAATTTAATCGGATTCCTCACGTTGGCAATGAAAGAATCCAAACGCGTGATTCGCATTTGGAAGCAAACTCTGGTGCCACCGGTGATCACTACTACACTTTACTTCTTGATTTTCGGGCAACTTATCGGTGCTCGTATCGGCGATATGCAGGGCGTGAGCTATATGCGATTTATCGCGCCAGGATTAATGATGATGACGGCGATCAGCGCGTCTTACGTCAACACCGCATCGTCTTTTTTCTTGAGTAAATTCAATAAGACTTATGAGGAATTATTAGTGTCGCCGCTTTCAAGCCATAACATCATTTGCGGCTATATCACCGGCAGCGTCTTACGGGGCGTATTGTCCGCCACTTTAGTGACATTGGTAACGCTATTTTTCATTACGTTGAACGTTCATTCTTGGTGGATGATCTTTAGTACGTTGTTTCTCACCACAATGACTTTTTCGCTTGGCGGATTAATTAACGCAATTTTTGCAAAAAACTTCGACGATGTGGGGCTTATCCCGACTTTCGTACTCACTCCGCTCACTTACTTAGGCGGCGTGTTTTATTCGATTTCGCTATTGCCGGATTTTTGGCAGTCGGTATCGAAATTTAACCCAATTGTTTATATGATTAGCGGCTTTCGTTACGGCTTTTTAGGTATCAGCGACGTGCCGATTTACTGTTCGTTTCTCGTCTTAGGTTCGCTGGTGATCGGCTTATATTGGCTCGCTTACGTCTTAATCGAAAAAGGCGTCGGCTTACGCGCCTAAATAAAAACTATCAAAAATTAAGCGTAATCACCTGCACGATTACTCGTAATTATGTAGCAAATGCACAAAACCATTTGAATTAAGCATGAGTTTGCATCAAACGACAGCACCGCATTGAAAGCGGCTCCAATGCGGTGCTATTTTGCAAGGGTAATTTTAGCGTTGTGCAACTGCTACATAATTTCGCGATTACTTACGATGTCATTATTATTGGTCAAACCGGCCGTCAAAATCCCTTGGATTTTGTTAACTTACTTTAAATGAAGACAAAACAGATTATGCGTATACCTCGAATTTATCACCCTGAATCACTTAAAAATCAAACCCAATGCCGACTTTCCGATGACGCTGCAAACCATGTCGGGCGTGTACTGCGTATGAGCGAAGGCGAACAAATCGAGCTTTTTGACGGCAGTAATCACATTTATCCGGCACGCATTACGGAAGCAGGCAAAAAAATTGTGAAAGCAGAAATTTTAGGGCGTGAATTCGTCGACAAAGAATCAAACTTGAAGATCCATTTAGGCCAAGTGATTTCGCGCGGTGATCGGATGGAATTTACCATTCAAAAATCCGTTGAACTTGGCGTAAATGTGATTACACCGTTGTGGTCAGAACGTTGCGGTGTGAAGTTAGAAACCGAACGCATGGATAAAAAAATTCAACAATGGCAAAAAATCGCTATCGCTGCTTGCGAACAATGCGGTCGCAATGCGGTGCCGAAAATACGTCCTATAATGAAATTGCAAGATTGGTGCGCAGAAAATGACGGTGCGCTGAAGTTGAATTTACATCCTCGCGCCCAATATTCCATTAAGACCTTGCCGAAAATTCCGCCCGAAGGCGTACGTTTGTTAATTGGATCAGAAGGTGGTTTATCGCCACAAGAAATTGCACAAACAGAACGGCAGGGGTTTGTCGAAATATTATTAGGAAAGCGCGTGTTACGCACGGAAACCGCCTCGCTGGCGGCAATCAGCGCATTACAAATTTATTTTGGAGACTTAGGCGAATGATGGATTTACAAGGACAATTTCTTATCGCAATGCCGCATTTAGATGATTATTTTCATCGCACTGTGGTTTTTGTTTGCGAGCATAATGAGCAAGGATCAATGGGCATCGTAATTAATCAACCGACGGATTTAAGCATTGCTGAACTGTATTCTAAACTTAATTTTATGATGAAAAACGATCGCACTTTTGATGATGCGATGGTGGTTGCCGGCGGTCCGGTGCATATGGAACGCGGTTTTATCGTACATAAGAAAACCGCCAATGATTTTCAACATAGTTACAAAATCACTGATGAACTTTCGCTGACTACTTCCGCGGATGTAGTAGATACGTTCGGTTCGCTGCAGGCACCAGAAAAATATTTAGTGGCACTCGGCTGCTCGAGCTGGGGAGCGGGCCAGTTGGAACAAGAAATCATGGATAATACATGGTTAGTAGTACCGTCCGATGAAAGCATTTTGTTCGACGCGCCTTATGAAGAACGCTATCTCGCGGCAAGCCAGTTACTCGGCATTAATTCGCACAATTTTGCCTGTGCCCAAGTGGGACATAGCTGATGAGCACCGCATTGGCTTTCGATTTCGGCACAAAAAGCATCGGTTGTGCCGTCGGACAAAATATTACTTGCACAGCACAAGCCTTACCTGCATTTAAAGCACAGGACGGTATTCCAAATTGGAACGAAATTGAAAAATGTCTGAAAGAATGGAAACCAAAGATCGTCGTTGTGGGGTTACCGCTTAATATGGATGGCTCGGAACAAGAGCTCACCTTACGCGCTCGCAAATTTGGCAATCGTTTGAACGGGCGTTTCGGCATAAAAGTGGCGTTTCAAGATGAACGCTTGACCACTACTCAAGCCCGTAGCGAAATTTTTGAGCGCAGCGGTTTTCGCGCGTTAACAAAAGGCAAAGTGGACAGCATTTCCGCGTGTTTGATTTTGGAGAGTTGGTTTGAGGAGAACGGTTTTGATTGAATTGAGTTAAGGCCGGAAGAAAAACTCAAGCCGTTTTCTAAATCTTGAGTCGTTCTGAAATTTTGTTAAAACGACCCTTTCTACTGGCCAAAAAGAAAAGGCCACTTGACTAAGCTGCCTTGCGATTGCCAAGGGTACCGTCATCAATTATTTCTTTCGCGACGCCAATCACTTCTGCGATTTTATCGCCCTCTTTAAAGAACACAAAACCGCCATTTTCCATTTTCGTCCAAGGTTCGTCTTTGGTGAGCGGAAAGGTGGTGATGATAGTGACTTTGTCGCCATCTTTAGCATAATCATTGAAATCGATCACGCCGTCGTCGTCAATGCGGTGCGCCTTACCGAAAGGAGCTTTGCGTACCAGATAGTGCAAATTAGTAGAGCAGTGAGCAATCATCCATTCGCCGTTAGACAAAATGAAATTAAACGTACCATGAGCGGCAAGTTCTTTACTAACTTCTTGAATCGCTTGAAAAATTTGCATTTCCGTCGGTTTTTTCTTAAAACTGCTTTTCAAGAATTCCGCCATATAACAAAATGCAGCCTCGGAATCTGTTGAACCGATCGGTTGACAAAAACTTTCCGACATATTCGGTAAATCTTTTAAATTACCATTATGTGCGAATACCCAGTTTTCTCCCCAAATTTCACGGATAAACGGATGAGTATTTTCAATATTGACTTCGCCTTGTGTCGCTTTACGAATATGGGCTATTACGTTGAGTGACTTAATTTTATACTGTTTTACACAATCGGCGATAGGTGAAAGTGAAGCTGGACGATTATCGCGAAAAATCCGCACGCCACGACCTTCAAAAAAAGCGATACCGAAACCGTCGGAATGACAATCCGTTAAACCGGCACGGCGACGAAAGCCTTCAAAAGAAAACACGATATCTGTCGGCGTATTACAATTCATACCGAGCAATTGGCACATAAAATCCTTCTAAACGTAGTTCGTTTTATACCCCTATAAGATGTGTTGATTTAACACCATTACAAGAAGGATTTCAAGAAAAGTACAATACATTTTTTAGATGAAAATATTACATAAAATGGCATATCGTTATTTAGCAAAGAGTCTTTTCATTATTAATCCTAAATAACGTCATTATTGGGTAAATTATAGATGGAAAAAAGCCGCTAAATTTCTTTAGCGGCTTTTTAGAATTTGGCTCCTCCTGCGGGACTCGAACC
>ERZ772764.1382-NODE-1382-length-15310-cov-8.669289_pt1 | contig 15310 bp, 16 predicted proteins | sample MGYA00512163_ERZ772764 | MGnify/ENA primary metagenome ERZ772764 (study PRJEB29015, sample SAMEA2737903) | human oral metagenome | biome: human oral; feature: human-associated habitat; material: dental | place: China | collected 2094 ... | reverse complement strand
TGCCAGGTTGGCATCTTCGCCGAGGCGTCAACCCACACGAACCCCCGAAGAGCCACCTTAACGTCGTATTTGACTACAGGGTACGCCCAAGCGCGCTTGCGTCATGGCCTGACAAGACCTAAAATGTGCTGTCCGTTCGTCGAGAGAGGACACCGATCCCATGCCTACCAACGTCACACGCCGCCCCATCAGTAGCAAGATACCCCCCTTCGAGCTGCTGAGCCGCCACTGCGCAGACATCCTCGCATCCGAGGGCATGGACATAGAGCGTCGCTGCATACAACATGGGACGACCTCGGTCGCCGAGCACTCGCTGTCCGTCACCCTCGCGGGATGCGCGCTCGCGCAGCGCCTGCACATTCCGGTGAACGAGCGAGCCCTCCTGAGAGGCATGCTTCTGCACGACTACTTTCTCTACGACTGGCACGTGCCCGACCCCAGCCACCGCTTCCATGGCTTTCGCCATCCCGGTTTCGCGCGCGCCAACGCTGTCCGCGACTTTGGTGTGGACAGGCTCGAGCAGAACATGATCGCACGTCACATGTTTCCCCTGACGCCGATACCGCCCTCGTCCCGTGAGGGTTGGATCCTGTGCGTGGTGGACAAGTATGTGGCGACGCGAGAGACGATCGGAGGTTTCGTGCGCAGGCATCTCCTGAGGCGAGCCAGCATCGCGTCAAGAGGCGGCGAGCGCACCCATGCCTAGCGCGGCAGCCCCCGCGCTCGCCGCTCTTTGGACGATGTTCTTCCTCTACAGCGTCTGCGGTTGGGTGATCGAGAGCGCCTACTGCTCGATCCCCGCCCGGCGCTTCATCAATCGTGGCTTTCTAAACGGTCCCTACATCCCCATCTACGGGACAGGCTCCATGATCGCCGTGCTGCTTCTGGAAAAGCTCAAGGGAACGCTCACGATCTTCGTGCTGGGTGGCCTTCTGGGCTGTGTCCTCGAGTATGTGACCTCCTACGGTATGGAGAGGCTCTACCATGCACGATGGTGGGACTACTCGAGCAGGCCGCTCAACCTCAATGGTCGCGTCTGGGCGGGTGGCTTCGTGGAGTTTGGCGTGGGCATCGTCGCGGTCGTGCGGGTGGCACAGCCTGTGATGCTGAGTCTCGTGGAGTCAGTCGCCCCACTCACCCTTGTGCTGTTTGCGCTGGTAAGTGCCGTCGTGTTCTTTACCGACCTCGTCGTGACCCACGTCGGTGTGGCGGGGTTGAAAAGCAAGATGGACGGTCTTCGCGTCGAGACGGGCAGACGCCTGGCGAGGCTGCGCGAGTCCTTGCCCGCACGCCCCGAGCTCGCAAACATAGCCAACTGGGACAGTGTGATCAATCTCTCGCTTCGCGCGCAGCTCGAGGCCACGACGCGCAGGGTACGCGAGGCGCGAAGGGCCGTGTCCGCACTACCTGGCATGAGCGGCCTTCCCACGCTGCCGCAGTTGCCGACCCTCGACGAGATGGCCAAGAGCTTCTCGGCCACGCTCAGCTCTCAGGAGCGGCGGCTCATGCGGGCCTTCCCCAACATGCGCCCAACCAACTGGCGCGGGGCGCTCGAGGAGCATCGCTCCTCCCTGCAGAAGGCCCTGCGCGGCGTTCGCAGGTAGGCGTCAGATACGACTATCATTACCGTCCATGTGACCCTGGCTGAAGGACGGGAGCAGGCGTCGTAGATATGTCGGACAGCATGAGCTTGCGTGCACCCAGCAGGCCAACGTCGTCCTCGCCATGGGTGGATACCAGCAAGGTGCGTCCCCTGCGATGCCTCAGCAAGAAGCGCACGACCACCCCCTTGGTGGCCTCGTCGAGTCCGGTAAAGGGCTCGTCCAGCACGATGAGCCTGCTGGGATAGGCAACAGCCCGCGCCAGCGACACGCGGCGACGCATGCCGCCCGAAAGCTGCAGGGCTGGTCTTCCCATGCAGTCTGCGGGAAGTATCTCCTCCAACAGCTCCCGGATCGAGCGGCGGCTCGCCCGAGGCGGCATCACGAGTGCCACGTTATCAACCGGCGTAAGTGCCTCGCACAGGCGATCCTCCTGAAACATCACCGAGGCCTCACCAGCTCCCAGGCCCACGACATCACCCTCATCAGGAGACTCGAGCCCCACCAGCACACGCAGAAGCGTGGTCTTGCCTGCGCCCGAGGGACCCATCAGGCAGTAGATGCCCCCCTCCTCGAGACGGACGCTCACGTGGCGCAACACTCGCAGGTCCCCATAGGACTTGCAGAGCCCCTCCATGCGAACGCACGCGCCCCCCTCGCTCACCTATCATCATCCTTCCCCAGAAGGCCTCCCAAAGGACGCCCCACCCTCTTGAGCAGCGCCATGAACGCCTTCTCGAACAGCCAACTCAAGACCATCACGACCACCGTCCACGCGAACAGGCTCGGCGTATCCAGGTACGTGCGCGCCTGGCTCATCTCCTTGCCGATGGATGGCTTGGGCGTGGCCAGCACCTCGGCCATGATGCCACTCTTCCAGCTCATACCGAGAGATATCTTGCAGCTGCTCGAGAGAAACGGCATGAACGCCGGACGGTACACGTACATGAAGGTGCGCCAGCGAGACAGGCGAAAGACGCGCGCCATCTCGAGCATCTGCGTGTCCACGCTCTCGAAGCCAGCGAGCATGTTCGTATAGATGAGCGGCAGCACGATGAGAAACGACAGGTAGATGGTCAGTGCCTGGTTGCCAACCCAGATGAGCAGCATGATGATGAAGGTGACCACCGGGATGGTGCGCAGAAGAGAGACGATGGGCTCCACGAAGGCGCGCACAAGGCGCACGCGGTACGACAGGAGCGCCAGGCAGATGCCGACCGAGAATGACAGGAGAAAGCCCAGGGCGATGCGTCCGAACGACGCGCCGCAAATGACCCAGAAGCCAGCTTTCGTCGCCTGCTCGCCCAATGCCTGCAGGGTGCGAACAGGACCGGTCAGGATGAGGCGGTTGTCCACGAGAGTGTCTACGAGCTGCCACACCACGAGCCAGAACGCGATGATGGCGCCTTTTGCCAGCCTGCCGCGCCAGGCTCCGCGACGGTCATCAGCAGCCTGTTCCTGCGCCGCACGGCGCTCCTCGTTAAGGATGCGCTGAGCCTCCTTATCGCCCATGATCCCCTGCGCCTGCAGGATGCGCACCGCACGCACCCGCCCGACGCCCAGAGACAAGAGCAGGGCCATGACCTGCTCACAGGAGAGTCCCTTAGAGGTGACCATCCTCATCAGGCTACCCAGCTGCGCGTCATCGATGTCGCTGTCCCTCACGAGGGCAGCCATCTGCGCCACGCGCTCCTCCGGAAGCCCCAAGATGCCGGCCATCTGGGCGAGCTGTGCGCGAGAGGCGTGGGTAGAGCCTAAGCCAGCCTGTCCCTGCACATCCGAGCTGTGCCTGAGCGCCTCGCGCAACAAGGCAAGGGGACCCCTTTGCCCCATATGAGCATTTTCCATGGTCTAGCTGCCCAATGCGCCCGCCGGAGGCAGGTAGTAGAAGTCCTCGGCGGGGATGGCCCCGCCCACCGAGTCGGGGTTTGCCGCATATAACTCGTCGATGAAGCCGGAGAGCGCCGTGCGCATCTTCACGCCCGTGAGGTTCACCATGCTGATCTGGGGCATGGCATCCAAGGCAACGGCATTGTTCAAGAAGGTGCCCAGCTCTTCTTGGAGGGCTGAGGCCTCCTCCATATGCGAGAGGCTCCAGTCCACGGACTTGCCCGCCATCCTCAAGTACTCGATGATGGCCTGCTCGTGAGCCTCCAGAAACGCCTTGTTCACGATCGTCGTAGTGGTCACGGCCTGGCTGCCCGTGTCGGAGAAGGCCTTGTCCCACTCCTCGGTTATGTTCACCGGAGTGTATAGCGGATCGACCATGAGCTTTGAGAGCGAAACGAATGGCTGCGGCAGGATGGCCACGCAGTTCTTCTCGCTCTGCATGAGGTTGAGCACCTCGAAGGGCGATGACTTGAACTCAAGCTGGAAGCTATTGGCCAGCTTGGCCTTCCTCAGCAGTGCCTCGATGGTGTACTCGGGGGTGCCGCCCTCGCCGTAGCTGTACACGTGGCGACCGGCAAGGTCAGAGAGCGCCCTTATGGACTCATCGGTGGTCATAACGTAGAGCACGCCCAGGTTGTTGATGCTGATGACCTCGTACTGGTTGTGAAGCTCCTTGTTGTTGTACAGGATGGGCCCGATGTTGGACGGCAGCGTGGCAACGTCGTAGTCACCGTTGTTCAGCGCCGCCGACAGCCCGATGTAGTCCACACCGTTAAAGGTGAACTGGAAATCGTTCGTCGTGCGCCCATTTCTCGCCGCAAGCAAGAACTGAGTCAGTCCCATCGAGGGCGGCCCCATGATGAGTCCCACGCGCACCGTCGTGGGATCAGCGCTTCCCATCGGATCGCGATCCTCGGGCTGGGTGGTAAAGCCGGCCGAGACGGACCGGTCCTGCGGCTGGGCGCCCTGCGGTGCGGAGCAGCCAGCCATGGCAAGCCCAAGCGACGCTGCAACCGCGCTGCCCAACCGGACGAATGCGCGCCTCGTGAACACTCTTCGCATATGATCCCCTTTCGAGCCAATGCGCCTCTTGTCACTGCCTGCGTAGCACGCAGACGTCCCGTCACTCGGATCAAACGGCCTGACGGCCCCAAGATACCTTCGCGCGCAGGACCCCTCGGCGCAGCGTAGCGCTGCGCTGAGGGTCACACATCTCACCTGAGCTCGACGACCTCACCTGAAGACGTCACGCCTCGCCAGGCGGAGGCGGCGAACCCATGCCCTTCAGCCTGCGCCTCAGATGCAGCGCATACGCGACCGCACCAAGCGCGACTATGCCCAGCACCACCATGCCAGCTACCAAGCCCGCATTACCTTGGGCGAGCTGCTCGGCAGCTTGCGCCGCCTGCTCGGCCGTGCCCTTGGAGCGCCCCCGAGTCGTCTGGGCGCTGGAGGAGCCGGCCGCAGGAGCGTCTTCGCCTGCGGCGCTACCATCGTCGGCATCAAGGGCGGCCATGGCGGCGTCAGCCGCACTTCGGGCCCTCTCGTCGGAGTTCGCGGCACGTCCGTCCTTCCCCTGTGCGTTGATGATGTCCTGAGCCGCCTTGGGAATGGTGCCGCCACCGCTGGCAGAGGTGCCGTTGAACACCACCTGGAACGTGCAGGCCCAGGTGCGGTTCTCGTTGCCGCCTATGATAGTCTTGGCAAGCGACCCCAGGCGGATGCGCGCCGTGACGTTCTTGGTGATAGTGTCCGTGTTCCTGAGCACGCCCAGATCGACGGTGATGCTCGAGAGACCCTCGCCCGAATAGGACTGTCTCACGATGTCCAGGCCCGTAAGGCTCAGCACGTGCATGACACGCGGCTGGATGACGATGGGCACCGTCACGTACGCATGCCCGTCAGACTCCACCCGAAGCGTGGCGTTCTTGCTCACGGGGTTCATCGGTGGGAACGCGGCACTCGTGAAGTGGGGCTGCAGAGGTAGGCCCGATGTAGCCTTGTTCACCCAGATGTTCGCAGAGACCGTGTAGGTACCGGTGGCCAGGTGCCCGTTGCTCGTCCTGATGGCGTCCCCGCTGTCCTTAGGGGATATGCCCCCGCCACTGCCCTTCCCTGAGTTCGGGACTGGGATCGGGTTGCTTGGGTTGCTCGGGCTGGGGTTCGGGTTGTTTGGCTTGTCCGGGCTGGGGTTCGGGTTGCTTGGGTTGTTCGGGCTGGGGTTCGGGTTGCTTGGGTTGTTCGGGTTATCCGGCCCCGGCCTCGGGTCGGGCCTGGGCGTGTCGCCGCCCTTCGCGAACGCGGGCAGCTCGGTGCTGTCGGAGTCCCGCCTGAGGCTCGAGTAGTCCACCGTGAGCCTCAAGGCGACGTCGCCCGAGGGCCTGAGCTCCCTGTCGAGGGGGACGGCGTAGAGCACGCTGCCCCTGAAGGCGAACTCGGCGACGCCGGTGGCCGCGCCGCCGGGCAGCCGCGCCGACATCATGTGTATGCGGTCCTGGCGCCTGTTGTAGGAGCCGCTCCAGTCGCCGCCGGCGGCCGTGGGCCTCACGCGCTCGGTGCGCACGTCGGAGAGCCCCTCGCAGGAGCCCAGCTCCTGGGTCGTGAAGATGGGGTTCTTGATGGGGAGGACGAGCGTCCTGGCGCCGTCGGCGGAGACGACGAGGCGCGCGTTCATCGAGAGCGGCGAGGAGGGGATCTCGTTTCTCACCTCGGCCGGGTCGTTCTCGTCGATCGTGGGGCCGAAGGGGTTGTTCGGGCTGTTCGCGTAGACGGTGAGCCCCGAGATCACCGGGTTGTACTGCCCGGGCATCGCGAGGTTGGCCGTCACCGCGTAGGTGCCGGGCGCGAGGGAGCCGGGCCTCGGCAGCCCGCCCGGGCGCACCGCGAGCGTGCCGCCCACGTAGGCGAACTCGTAGTTGTCGGCGGCGCCGCCCGACGGCGCGAGCTCGTAGGAGCCCGCCGCGAGGGGCGAGGGGGCGCTGACGGCGGGGGCCCTGTAGCCCGCGGCCGTCGAGGGGCCCTCCCCGCCCACGAAGCCGGTGACGTCCACCCTGAGCGCGGGGGCCTCGCCCTCGGCCACCTCCTCGCCGCGGTAGGTCGCGGTGAGCCTGGCTTTGGCGATGGACCAGTCGATGGAGAGGGGGGCCGTCGTGCCGTCGGGCCAGGCGTAGCCGTCCCTCAGCGTGACGGTGCTCCTGTGGGGTCCGGCGCCGGTGGCCGCGCCGCCGGAGACCTCGTAGCCCTCGCCCGCGGGGACGCCCACCTGCTCCCGGCCGCTGTAGGTGAGGCCGCGGGCGACGGAGGGCTCGCCAATTTTCTGAGTCGAAGGCTCAACCACCATCAGATATGCGATCTGCGTTTCGGCCGTCTGCGGTGCGCCGGTATAATCACCCACGCCCGCAGCAGCATGAAAGAGCATCGAACTCAGCCCCGGTATCTGCACGTCAGAATCGTTGAGCGATACCTTGGCGTATCCATCGGTTATTTGTGCGCTAAGTTTCTTCACACCTGTCGCCCCCGCACCAACCGTCCCATAGACGGCGTACACGGAGGCATTACCGCTAGCTACAGGCACAATCGCTGAAAGTGGATTGATACCAGCAGTGAAAGTGTAGCCAAGAGAAAGGGAGTCAAACAGGTTATTGGGCACACCCGAGCCATCCATGGAATAGGAGATACCCATGGCGTAGGCACCCGCAATGGTCCAGCCTCCGCTGCCGGATTCCTTCGCGGCAGCAAGTGCCTTCTCACCGAATGAACTAGGCGCCTGCGAAGACGAAACCCCGCTCGCGTCCATGTAGCTAGCGTACCATTCAAGAGCCTCAAGGCCCTTCCCTGGACCGTAAGCGGATTCGAAGAGCGTATCTTCCACGCTCGCATCGGTAGAATAGGTCATCGAGGCACCAGTCGATGCATCTCGCACTGTATGGGACCACGAGAACTTCGCTACACCTTGAGAATCGACCACTACAAAACTACCGAGCTGCGATGGCTTGAATAAGATCTTGCCTGAGGACATACGGGACTCAACGGCACTCAGCGATGCTGCCCTGAAGGAATAGACAGCAGCGTTTGGCCGTGCAGCTGGAATTGAGACCTCCGCAGATGTCTTGTCATCAAGGCTGATAGGCTTTCCATCTGCGATAAGCAAAACCCTGTAGAGAGAAAAACCAGGTGCGGAGGCATACAGTTGCGTCAACGCCTGCTTAACACCGTCGTGCTCCATACCAGACTCGATCTTCTCGACCTGAAGAGACGCCTTTTCCAACTGAGGAATTACACTGGTACCTTTTTCAGCTGAAACCGTGACACTCACACCCGTCGCATTGTCGGTGAAGGTCTTTGAGTAATCACCCTCCACCTGCTTCTGCGCATGACTTATATCGACGGACAAGTCAAGGGATTTTATCTGCGGATACTTGTTATTCGGGAAGAACGTACTAAGGGTAGTCGCATACACCTTCCAGTTGTCGAAGTGATAGCTGCCACTCCAGTCATTTAGCCTGAGGGTCATATGTGCGATGCGCGAGGTGATCCCATCGGCAGCAACGGCCTTGTTATATTCCTCGTCATCACCTTTCTGCTCAATGGGAACCCTGTCTGTGGCCTCAACGGTCACTCCCTTGCTACTCTCCGCATTCTGTACGGTGAAGACGGGATTGACCAGGTTGAGAGAGATCATACGCGATCCATCGGCACCCACCGTCAATGTAGCGTTATTGGATACGGGAGTGTCCGGAATGCCACCCTTACCGCCAATGCCTTCGGGATTGAAGGGATTCGTCGTATAGCCCGGAAACCCCAGTGGGGTCATCATCGAGATGTTGGCCGTTACCGTGTAGGTGCCCGGCTCGAGGACGCGGGGCTCGGACATGAGTTGAGCATGCCCGAAGGTTCCTAGGTTCCACGCATCAGACGTCTGGCTGGTGATGCCCAACAATTCGGGGGCATGGCTCCCGATGAGCCCCTCGTAGGAAAAACCGGCATTGACGGCATCGGCCAAGGGCTGCGCCGCGATCGTCTTGGATGCATCCTCCGGGCAGGGTGCGACCGTCTCGTACTTCTTGACGCCCTGCACCTCGGCAATCTTCCAATCGAGTGAGCGAGCATCCGTCGTTCCATCGAGCCACGTGAGACCGCTCTTGGGCTTAAGGGTGAGCGAGTAGTCTTCCGCATTGGTGACAGCAGCCGCACCGGAGATAACATCGCACTTGTCCGTCTCGAACGTCACACCCTGCTGTTCGTGACCGTTATACGTGAGATCCTGTGCGACCGTCAGGTCGGAGACGTACTTCTGAGAAGCGGGCACGTTCGAAAGATCAACCGTTAGGTCAAGGTCAGCATGCCAGTTCTGGTTGAGGATGGTGGGATACTCACTGCATCTCTGAATGGTGTATCCATCGCTACCGTCGGTAGTCTTGCCACTATCAGATAGCCTGAAGGTAATAGAATCGACACGACTCGTATGGCCCGCTATCGTCACCTTGCCCGAGGCATCACGCGGGCCGTACTCACCGGCGCGCGTATGCGCGCTCACAACCTCGACGCCCTGTCCGCTACCGATGCCCTGCAAGGTGAACACGGGATTGCGGATGGGAACCGTCAGCGTCAGAGAGTCGTCTTCACCCACCGTGAGCGTCGCGTTCTTCTCCACATGGAAGGTTGGCACGCCACCCGTGACCGCGCTAGGGTCCCCGTTGTCCGGCTCGACGATGCCGAGCGGGTTTTCCGGGTTCGTCATGTACGTTTGGATGGTACCGTTAAACGGGTTCTTTGAGGCGGGGATGAACAGGTTGGCCGTCACGGTATACGTACCGGGAGCGTACTTGCCCACCTCAACCTTCGTATGGGGGTTGTTCGCATCATGAGGAGCCGACGACAGGGCTGCAGAGAGCAGATCAGTTCCCTCAATAACGGAGCGCTCGAGCGCGTCGGCGTAAGACTCTTCTGGGACTGACTCTCCTAATGGGTCGTTCGTTGTGCCATCGCGTGAACTGCTGGATGTTCCCACTGAGCCATCCTCTGCCGCGCCGGCCCACCATGCAGAGCCAGCCCCCTGGCCCCATGCCTCATCAGGCTTTGAGGGGTCAGCAGGTACCGAAGGGGAGACGGCCCCAACCGTCTCCCCCTGAGGAGAGCTCTCCTCTGACGAGGGTTGTCCTTGCGCTACGCCGACTGCGCCATCCAGACCCCTCGATGCAACCGCAGCCAACACCGGTGTGGGAACCATAGAGACCACTAAAGTTGCAGTCAAAAAGACTGCAAGGAAGCTGCGCAAGAACCTATCCCTTGTCAGAACGCCCATATCACACCTTCGTCAGCATGGAGAAATTAATTCTCCTTTGTATTGAGACTATTCAAGCGACAAATAACCTAGACTGACTTTGCGCTGTTAAAGTTAACAATTAGGTGCAGATCCCAGTGCTTATCACCTTTGTACCGTGGGAAAGTCGCGTATTCCGCGCAAGGTGTGAAATCGGCAATAGAATTACCACCACTAAAATTAGTCACATCGAATGTAATGGAAGAGATGCGCTCTTTATATGGAGTAGACCATGGCCAAGGGGCCCTCCATGTAGTCATTGACTTATCAATAACTTTCACTGAGTTATTTGTTGATGTTGTCGCAATCGAGAGTACCCCAAGTGTATTGTTGACGATTGGAACTGTCAGCAATTTCTTACCTGATTCAGTCACCTGAAGTTTGGCATTATTTGATACGGGAGAAGTCGGCTTGTGGAACGGTGGATTTCCACTATTTGTCACATACGCATTCTTCCCAATCGGCGTATCCTTTTTATCTACATACAGGTTTGCAGTTATTGTATACATACCAACTGACGTTGCGGTGGCCGCGTAGGCCCTCTGTGGCGCAGTCCCCAGCGCCTCACCTGCGCCCGGCAGGCTTAGCCCCGCCGATACGGCGGCTATGGCAAGCGTCACCCCCACCGCACCCTTCAGGAAGTCACGGCGGGACAGATCCGTCGGCTCGTCCATGTTCACCGACGTGTTCAGTCTTGTTTGCTCGCTCATGCAAGTCTCCCTTCAAGATGGGACTGGTTCTCTAGTTCCGGGCAATGGAAATGGTTCGTGACGTACGGTTAGGCCCTCTCGCTTCCTTCTCGATAGAAATAATCGCTACACCATCGCTGCCGTGGCAAAGCCGATCCTCAGGGTCATCGAGCGTGATCGTTAGATAACCCTAACAAACTTAATAGCTTACTATTACTATAGGGATAGGAGCATTAATGTTGTAAAACCAACGTGTCAATGATTCTTCTCAACTCTGTATATAGCTTTAATGCAAGGTACTCTCGAGCAGTAGGTGCGCTATCTCTCTGGACCCCCCACGGTTCCTGGTCTGTGTCTCACGACCTAACCAATACCTCGACAGAACGCCTACCGATCGCACCGCAACCCCCTCACCTGGAATCTGCTCGACCGCGAAGCCCATCACCTGGATTCCACTCCACTATCGGGCCGATCACGCCCCACTTTGAATGGGAGCAAGGTGACGGGGCCATCGGGTGAGCAAATCCAAGGTGACGGGCCTTCGCGCGGTGGACGGCCCTCTCGTCCTTCGTATAACCCTGAGCTCCCAGGCCCATCGGGGATTTGTGTGGGTTGCTGCCTCGGCGAAGATGCCAGCCTAACGGCGGCGCCACTCGCGCAGAGCCTGTCTTCCCGACCAAGAGAGAAGCGACCAGCGAGGGGGGCGCCACCGGCACGCCATGGTGGTTGAGGTGCTCGTACCACCCGACGTAATTCGCATCGTAAAGCTCGCGTCGCAACAGTGTACACAAGTGCCCCAAAACGGCTCCGAGAGGCCGTTTTCGCCGATTTGTGTACACTCCTGCGTTCCCTCACCTGTCCACAACGGCGCAACAGTGTACACGAATGCCCCAAAACGGCTCCGAGAGGCCGTTTTCGTCGATCTGTGTACACTCCTGCGTCCCCACGACCGCTCGCGCGACCGGGTGGGGTCATGGGTCCCACGACATCGACGGCCCTATGGCTCTTGTGATGCCAGGGCTCTTGGATCTGAGGCCCACGCCGCCAGGGCAGTGACGCGACCACCTACCCACACGAACTCACGAAGCCTTCATCTTGGTCGCCTGATTGACACTGGGAAGCGGGTGTCCGAACGAGTTGTGCGTGACGTATGGAATGTAGTTATGATGTTGTATCTGTCGTATGCTCATGGACATCAAGAGCCCTTTGAGCTGTGAGAAGGATTGATCATGGGCAGAGAGATGCTGGGGACGATGCGACGTGTCGCAAGGACATCTCTGGCTTTATGCTCGTTATTAGCGATGGCCGCCCTGAGCTGCCCGCCAGGGGTGGTGGCGCAGGCCGCCACCGGGCAGGCAGGGGCAGATGCCATCGCCTGCAAGCTTGTGGCGGGACAGGCGCTGACGTTCCGCATAGCCGCTCGGTATTTGCCACCGATGTGTGGAATGGCATGTTTGACGATGGCTTGCCCACAAAGGGGCCATGGCCGAGCCTGAGGCTCTCGGCATGCCATATGCGGCAGGGAGGGGGGACATGAGGTCAGAAAGCCCATGCGTTCGGAGCGGCCATAGGGTGCGCAGGGCGCTCGTCGGCCTGCTCGGCGTCACCTTCACGCTGTGGTTCACAAACTCGCTCTTCCACTGCGAGACCAGTCCAACGGGATTCGTCTACTTCCGTGACGTCCGCGTGTCGGATGGGGTGGTTTCCTTCAACCCGGAGTGGACCATGACGATCGGCTATGTGAGCGACTACTCGTGGAGGGTGGAAGGCGACTGCCTCTACCTGAGGCTCTACATGAGCTATTTCGACGGGGGTCCGCTGCTGGAGCCGTTCACAAACCCTCCGAAGAAGGTCAGCATTCCTGGGGGCCAGATGTACTCCGTGAACCCCCTCGGGAGGGTCAGCATCGACGCCGGCCGCCCGCTCCGTCAGGTCGTGGTCGTCGGTGAGGGCAAAAAGGCCGTGCTGTGGGAGCAGGGATCTCCTCCTCGCGAGGGGCCGCTCGGGCCGAGCGACTTAGGAGAGGATGGTGACGGGGGAGGGAGGGCTCACGAGTGACATACCGTCAAGTGGGGTGTTCGTCCTTGGCCTCGCACAGCCCAACGCCACCGTCATCGGCTCCGCCCTCATGCCCTGGCAGGGGGTCGTCGCACCGACGAGTGGGCATGTGAGCATGCACGAGGAGGGGGTCATCGAGCGCGACGGGCACCAGGTCATCGAGCTGGCCGCATGTCTTGGTAAGGTCACTGCGGAGCAGCTTGACATATGCGCGCTCGCATGGGAGCGTGACGCCAACAGGGATCATATGGTCCAGCTGGGGATGGCTTACCTGTCGTAGCCCACCGAGTGTGACATCCTCTACTCGCTCATGGAGCTCGAGGCCCTCTCAAAGATCTGTCACGAGCACGAAATGAGGCTGTTTGTCGATGGGGCGCGGCTTGCCTATGCGCTCCTCGCGAAGGGGCGCGTGCTGGGGCTCAGCTCGAGGCGCTCTTCGAGGATGGTCTCTATGAGCACATCGGGGTTTCAGTTGTGCGGAGGCCGGGAAGGTGGCCTTCTTTGGTGATGTCTTAAGGCCGAGTCGCGATGGCTTGCGGGAGCCCGGACCTTCCGGGGTGTATCACAGCTGGGGAGCCTGGTCGTCCCTTGGGTACCTGTGTTTTTTCGAGCATTCGCTCAGTGGGCGCAATACGGGTAAACGAGTCGTCTTTGCCATAGTCGGCGATAATGCCCCCAATGCCCTTGTTCATCAATGGTTCCTTTCTATGTGCTGCTTAGCACGCCATTTCCAGTATGCGCTTCGAAAGTTGTTGTGCTGCTTGGCAAAGCCTCCAGCAACCTCGACGACCTGAGCGTCGCGGTGATCGAGCTCCGGAACGACGTGAGGGAGATCTCCAGCCACGCGATCGTCTCCATCTAGCCATGCCTTACGTCAAATGCATCTCGGGCCATACGAGCGCCCGGGGCGTGCAGCGCTACCTCGAGAAGGACGGGCGCGCCCTCGCAACCGATTTCCTCAACCTCGACGCCCCCGTCAAGGGAGTGAGGGACGGGCTCGAGGACTATGCGGCGTTCGAATGGTGGCGCGGGGATATGTGAAGGTTGCGGAATCGGATATCCCATCTTTACATGGCGTTCAGACGTTCATACATCTTATCGATTAATATGTTGTCTATACGTCTGACTGGAGGTTGCGAATGGCAGGTGTAGACATATCTGAGCAGATCAACGGCCTCGGTGGCATCGCGACATCGTCCGAGCTGAAGTCGGCAGGCTTCTCTGCCGGAGCGATAGCGTACGCCCTCGAGACGGGCTCGATAGACAGGCTCACGCGCGGGGTGTACTGCGCTCCGGATGTTTTCGAGGATGATTTCGCGATAATCAGCTACCGCTGGTGCAAGTGCGTGTTCTCGCACGCGAGCGCTTTGTACCTGCTGGGCCTTTCCGACAGGCTGCCCTCCGAGCAGCACGTAACGGTCCCCAGGGGATACAACCCGAAGGGGCTGAAGAACGCCTACCCGGGAATCGGGATGCACTGGGTCAGCTCTGAGCTCTACCCCCTCGGCGAGACTACCGTGAAGACGCCTGTGGGCAACACGGTCCGGTGCTACGACGCCGAGCGCTCGATCGCCGACCTCATCCGCCAGAGGAAGAGGGATGGGGCCGACGCCCAGCTCGTCCGCGACTCGGTGACGGGATATTTCAAGCGAGCGGACAAGGATCTTCCCAAGCTCGCTGAGATGTGCGAGGCGCTCGGGGTCAGGGAGGAGCTGCAGGTCTACCTGGAGGTGATGTGAGAATGGCCGGGATCAGTAACGATGCGAGCCTGCGCGGCAAGGTGCGCGCCGTCGCCAAGAAGAACGGTCTGCGCGCCCAGGAGGTCCTGCAGATGTACCTCTTCGAGCACCTGCTGCTCAGACTCGCCGCAAGTCCCTACTCCGACAGGTTCGTGCTCAAGGGAGGACTCCTCATATCGTTCATGATCGGTCTTGCGCAGCGCACCACCATGGACATGGACGCGACCGTCGTCGGCATGTCGATGGACAGGGAGAGCGTCGAGCGGGCAGTGACAGAGGTCTGCTCGACGGCCGTCGGTGACGGGATGGAATATGCCTTCGAACGTGTCGAGCCGATAAGGGAAGACGACGAGTACGCGAACTGGCGCGTCCACATCAGGGTTCGTTACGGCAGGATGGACGCACCCGTGAAGGTCGACATCACCACGGGCGATTCAATCGTGCCGTCGCAGACGGAGTACCCGCATCCCCTGATGTTCGAGGGAGGTTCCGTCAACGTGATGTCGTACCCGCTGGCCACCGTGCTCGCCGAGAAGTTCAAGACCGTGGTGCGCAGGGGTACCGCGAACACGCGTGGAAGGGACTTCTACGACATTTACGCGCTTATGAAGGTGCACGGCGACGACATAGACTTCGTTGAAGTCAAGGCAGCGCTGAACGTTACGGTGGCAAAGCGAGGATCGAGCTCGCTCATGCCGGAATACCATAGCGTGCTCGAGTCGGTTCGCGCATCTGATCAGATGGTATCGGTCTGGGATTCGTATACGAAGTCTGCACCCTACACGTCTGGAACGTCCTTCGACGAGGTCGTCGATGCAGTCCTGGAGCTCGGCGACCGGGCGATCGGCGACGGCGTCAGCCGATCCACGCCCTGAAGCGCCCGCGAGCGAATTCGAAGCGGTACCACGCCATCAATGTAGAAACGGCATCAGACTCGATTGGTCTTCCATCGGGGCGCCTGCCCCGAGCCGAGCGCTGCGGCTCCCGGGGCATCCCCGCCGCCGACCCGGG
>ERZ772764.1381-NODE-1381-length-15316-cov-6.692615_pt1 | contig 15316 bp, 16 predicted proteins | sample MGYA00512163_ERZ772764 | MGnify/ENA primary metagenome ERZ772764 (study PRJEB29015, sample SAMEA2737903) | human oral metagenome | biome: human oral; feature: human-associated habitat; material: dental | place: China | collected 2094 ... | reverse complement strand
CAGACCTGCTCATTCATCAAGGAGAACAGTTGATATTACGCGTAATAGAAATTACTCTTTTATTATAGCACGCCGAATGCCACACTGTCAACGAAGCTAACTGAGGTTAATTCTCTGAGGAGAGGAGCCTGATTTTCTATAAACAGTCACTAAGCCTAACAAAAGCATGCATTTTACCCATTCCCGTAATTCCCTCAACTAACATCTCAACTGCGCATATCAATCAAATCATCACGCCCACCGGCGTAAACGACGTTAAAATTGCCATTAAAATCAGCGTGACGTACCAAATTTTTCGGTTAAATTGATATTTTTCAATTTTTAAGACTAAGAGAAGCGCAATTAGCAAGCCGGCAGGCACAGCCTGCATAGAAAAGATACCTATTTCAAATGGATTTTTCAACCTAATCCACAAAGCGCTAAGGACTACGAATATTACCAATTTAGTAAAAAATGCGCTATCGTTTTCGTAAATTTTCTCGCGACCCTTGCGGTTAAACAGTTCGCTGGATTTTGAACGGTTGCGCGCGTAGGTGTGCGGTCTTTTTTGTTTTGCCATAAACTTGATAGAATTATAGCATAAAAAATCCGCCCCATTCAAGAGGCGGAAGTTTCTGACGTAGTAAAATTACATACGAATTTCGGCGTCAACGCCAGCTGGCAAGTTCAAATTCTGCAAGCTGTCAATAGTCTTCGGTGTGGCGTTAGTAATGTCGATCAAGCGCTTGTGAACGCGGCGCTCATAGGTTTCGCCGCCCATTTTATAAACGTGCGGGCTTTTTACTACCGTGTAGGTGCTGCGGCGAGTCGGCAGCGGCACTGGACCGGCGACGTTCGCGCCAGTGCGAATTGCCGTATCGATAATTTGTTTTGCCGACTGGTCGATAACCTTATGGTCGTACGCCTTCAAGCGAATGCGGATTTTAATTCCTGTGTCTTGAGCCATGGCTCCTCCTTTGTGCGACCCCGTAACCTCTGCTCGCATCGCGGATATTATTTCCTAACGGCTGGCCGAGTTCTCGAGGCAAATTTAATAATACTTGATAAGTATACCACGATGTCTGGTGTATGACTAGTCCAGAATCACTGGATTTGCCGCAACCCATTGACGCCACTGAGCAGCGTCTTCGATAGGCGGTCGATAACCCACAGCTTCACCCAACTGGCTTGCCGCCAAAATACAAGCTGCGATGTAATCAGCATTAGCTTCACGATCAGACTGGACATATGCTTGGTACTGCTCAGGTGTATAGTCCATCGGTAGCGGCACGATAGTATTGTCTATTTCGCCGAAAGCCCGCATCACCCTATCGTCAAGCTGGACTATGTGACCCAACTCATGGCAAAATGCCACCAACCCAACAACACGGCGACCAGTCCTTTCATTTTCAAGGTACTCGCGCGGTATACCTAGTCGAGACGACATCCGTGCTATAAGATTCGGACTGGCAAGCGTCTCTTGCATACCAATAACAATCATCGGAACTTTTTCGCCATCCTGCTCGCCTTCGCCACCCCTGAAATCGCCGCTATCTTCTTTAATAACAACTCGCATTTCCTCCAGTGTGCGAGCCGGAAACAGATTCAAAGCGGTTTGATACATATCAGCGATCAGCGGGCTGACATGCTCTCCAAGCGCTTTAGTCATTGACTCTCGCTTCTCTCTGCGTGATACATGTGACAACTTCTCCATAGATGTTCAAATATACTATAGATAATATATTTTGTCAAACAACAGCACTTGTACGGATTTTGCTACAAACTGCGGATTATCTCAGATACGATTTCGGCTGAATGACGCAGTGCTGCTTGCTCGCGCTCGGTCAAAGGATAACCGGCCAGAATCTTCACGCCGTCTGACGAAATAGCGGATGGCAAGCCCAGCACGACATTGTCCAAACCATATTCACCTTCGACCAGCGAACAAACCGGATACACAGTGTGGGCTGAATGGCGCAGTGCCGAGACAATCTTAGAAATAACGAAACCAATAGCGAAATATGTCGATTTTTTCGTGTCAATCACGCGGTAGGCGCGGTCGCGGATTTTTTGCTCAATATTATCCACCAACTCATCAGTAAAACCTGGATACTCCCTGATTGGCACTTCGCCGACTTGCGCCGTCTCAATGGTTGAAAACGAAGAGTCGCCGTGCTCGCCGAGAATGTAGGCGTCAACCGCCTTACTGTCAACATTCAGAGCATCCGCCAAATACGATTTCAGCCGCGAGGTGTCCAGCGTCGTACCCGTACCAAACACTCTGGCTTTCGGCAATCCCGATTCTTTCAACGCTACATAGGTTAACACGTCAACTGGGTTGCTGACGACGACCAGATACGGTTTGGCGCCGCCCGCCATAATGTTTTTTACAATATCACGCATGATGTTAGCATTGACGCCAACCAATTCCAGCCGCGTCTGTCCTGGCATTTGCGGCGAGCCAGCAGTGATTACCACTATGTCATCAGTAGCGATATCGCTATAATCACCGGCGCGCACCTCAACATTACGGTCAAGCCCCATAGCATCATTAATATCTGCTGCCTGGCCCCAAACCAAATCCGCATTACGGTCAATCAGCACGATCTCCTCAACGACACTGCGCAGCGCGCATGCATACGCCGCTGTTGCACCAACCATTCCGCCGCCGCCAATAATCACCAATTTTTGTTTATTCACCAAAATCTCCTTTTGATTTTTATGATATTCGCTAGTTTATTTTGGCATAAGCTGTAACGAATTGTCAAGATTTTTACTTTTTTACAAATAGTGTATAATCCGGGGTAACTAGATCGAGGTGGTCTAGAGAACATCATAATTGTCCGACAGCGGACGAAGGGAGTAATATTATGGCAAGCGGTGAAAAACCTTCATGGGGAGGCAACTTCTTAGAAAAATTTAAAAGAAGTCCGTTAGCTAGGGTGATCGGCGCAGCGGCGGTAGTTGCATCAGCTGTTGGCTTGGCAGCTGGATGTGAAAGCACTGCGGCTGGTGGCGGCTCTGGTTCGCGATCTGTCAATAATGTTATTGAACAATCAACGACTGGCAGCCCGGAGGAAGGCTGGGTAGGACGTTGCAATCTTGACGAAGACGGAATGGGGCGTTGCTACGTAAACGTTTGCGATGGAAGCACGCTTGTTAGTTTTGAAAGCGGTTATACAGCTAGATACAGCAGCAGTGATACTGATGAAAAACTCATCAACAGCGAACTTATCAGTGGTTCGTTTACTCGAGATAGCGAAATACCAGACTCTAATGAATGTTTAAACCCAACATACGGATTTAAAACAACAAGAGAAGCCAATCTATTAGACGAAGGCCAGCTAGTATTAAGTGATTTAACCTGGGTCGATGATAGGTTCGTTATTAAAAAACAGGATTATAAAGAGGAAGGCATCCCTACTTCTTATATAATTTGGCGCGAAAGCGAAGTAGACTAAAATAACGGCGGCGCGGGTCTCATCATCTTGACTATCTGCAGAGCAATAAACTTAAACCTCCCCATCAAAAATCCCCCGGACAATCCGGGGGATTTCATTAGGTTTGCGGCGCGAGATTACTTATCAATCTTCGTCACAACACCAGCACCAACAGTGCGGCCGCCTTCACGGATGGCAAAGTTCAAACCTTGCTCCATAGCGATTGGGGCGAGCAACTTAACCTTAAAGGTTACGGTGTCGCCTGGCATGACCATTTCTTTGTCAGCTGGCAATTCAACCTCGCCAGTCACATCCGTGGTGCGGAAGTAGAACTGCGGCTTGTAACCCTTGGAGAATGGAGTGTGGCGACCGCCCTCTTCCTTCTTCAAGATGTAAACCTCAGCCTCAAACTCTGTGTGCGGCGTAATAGTGCCTGGCTTACACAGAACCTGACCGCGCTCAATGTCAGTACGTTCAATACCGCGTAGCAAGACACCAGCGTTGTCACCTGCTTGACCTTGGTCAAGAGATTTCTTAAACGCCTCGATACCAGTCACCACTGATTTCTGAGTTGGGCGAATACCAACGATTTCAACTTCGTCGTTCAATTTAACAACGCCCTGCTCGATACGACCAGTTGCCACAGTACCGCGACCCTTGATTGAGAAGACATCCTCAATTGGCATCAAGAATGGCTTATCCAGGTCACGCTTTGGCTCTGGGATATATTCGTCCATAGCCTCGACTAGTTCCATGATGGAATCTTCGTACTTCTCATCGCCTTCCAACGCCTTAAGAGCCGAACCCTTGATAATTGGAGCGTTCTCGTCAAAGCCGTTCTTAGCAAGCAGCTCGCGGACTTCTTCTTCAATCAGCTCGACCATATCTGCGTCAGCCATGTCCATCTTGTTAAGGAAGACGACGATCTTTGGCACGCCAACCTGCTTTGCCAACAAGACGTGCTCGCGGGTTTGCGGCATTGGGCCGTCGGTTGCAGCAATCACCAAGATTGCGCCGTCAACCTGGGCAGCACCAGTAATCATATTCTTGACGTAGTCAGCGTGGCCTGGCATGTCAACATGCGCATAGTGGCGCTTTGGCGACTCGTATTCTTGGTGCGAAGCAGCGATCGTAATACCGCGCTGGCGCTCTTCCGGAGCATTGTCAATCTGATTGTACGCAACGGGTTTGTTAACTGCGCTTGGGAGGCGCTTTGCCAACACTGCGGTAATTGCAGCAGTCAGCGTCGTCTTACCGTGGTCAACGTGGCCCATTGTACCCACGTTAACGTGCGGTTTGCTTCGGTCAAATGCATCTGCCATTTGTAGAAGTTCTCCTTTATTTAATTATATTTTCACGCGGGTACAGTCCATTAAACAGACCTCACGGCGTATGCGTTTAATTATAGCGAATAACCGAATAATTGTAAATAACGGTTAGGTAATTTTATGATTTTGCATAATATTTATGAAGAAACGCCTCGCGAAACTCATAAAATGTCCCGTCCTCTAGGCTAGCACGGATGTCATCAACCAGTTTAACGATAAATCGTTCATTGTGGATCGACAGCAATGTGCCAGCCAGAGATTCGCGAGCGCGCAGCAAATGACAGAGGTAGGCAGCAGTATAATGGCGGCAGGTATAGCAATCGCAATTTTCCATAATTGGTTCAAACAGTTCGCGGTATTTCTGGCCGCGAACATTGACCCGGCCAAACGGCGTATAGGCCGCGCCGTTTCTGGCCACGCGCGTCGGGCTAACACAGTCAAAGGTGTCAATTCCCTGCTCAATCGCCGCAAAGATATCGTCCGGCTCGGAGATACCGAGCAAATGCCGCGGCTTATTCTCGGGTAAGATCTGATTGACCCACTGAATCGTCTGGGCCATGGTTTCCTTTTCCAGCGCGCCACCGATGCCGTAGCCGTCAAAATCCATCGCGCCCAAAAATTCAGCCGTTTGCTTGCGTAAATCTTCATAATTTGCACCCTGCAGCACGCCAAACAACGCTTGATACGGTTTGTCGGGACAGGCTTCACGGAGTCGTTTGACCTCCGCCAAACTCCGCTCCGCCCACGCATGCGTCCGCGCCAATGCCTCGACCTGATAATCATACGGATCAATCAGTGAAGTCAGCTCATCAAAGGCGAAGGTAATATCCGCGCCAATGCCCGCCTGAATCTGCATAGATAACTCCGGCGTAAATTTATGGTACGAGCCGTCTAGGTGCGATTTAAATATCACGCCGTTTTCGTCCACCCAAGCGTGGCGCGACGATTTTTTAGCGATGGCGATTTCCTCATCAACATCTGTACTCATGGCCAGAACTTTCTTAAAACCCGAACCCAGACTCAGCACCTGAAAGCCGCCGCTATCAGTGAATGTCGGCCCATCCCAGTGCATAAACTTGCCCAAATAACCAGCCTTCTCGATGAGCTGATGACCCGGCTGCAAATACAGATGATAGGCGTTTGCCAATACCGCTTGTGCACCAACCGACTCAACCATTTCTGGCACCATGGCTTTAACGTTAGCCTTAGTGCCGACCACGATAAACGCCGGCGTCTTGATGTCGCCATGCGGCGTGTGAATAATGCCGGTGCGCGCCAGCGTGTCGTCGAGCCTAGACGTTATTTCAAAAGAAAATGGTTTTTGTTGCATAATCTGTCTGATTATATCATGAAATGTCCTGAGGATTACCTCGCGATAGATTGCCTAGTAGACAAATAAACCAAAGAACTCATAAAAAACTTAGATTTTTAAAATAACCCAAGCCAACAATTAAAAGTCTGTTTCGTCGCCAAGTCTAATAATCTTTTTTCCTCTCTGAAATGCTTCAATAGCCTCTTCAGTAAGCCTATCAATCACAACATGCCTGCCCTCAGGCATCTTTTCTAGTACAATGTGCGTCTCCCCATATTGATCAATAACACCGCGCAGATAGCTAGCCGCCCCTGATAGCGACGAAATCTCCACTGTTCCAACTCCAGAACCCTCCAGTAGCTGAGCAATTTCTTCATTCTCAAGCAAGAACTTTCTCACCTCGTCAAATATACGCACAGGACCTGTAATCGTAGAAGTGTTAGGGTCGTCCGTAACGTGATCAGCAATCTGCAGCATCATGTCCATATTATCAGAACCATTTCTACGAGGAACTAATGTGCGTCCAGACAAAAATTGCAAAACATCCCCGACATAAAAACTTTTCGTTTTGTCATCTACCGTACGCGGCTCCCACGACTCTTCTTTTCCAAGCATTTGCTCTACGCGAAGATACTCCTGTTCATTTTGCCAAGTACCATCATTAACATACTCAATTATTTCAGCCAGCTTTTCTAAGGTATCATTTGACAGCGGATCTTCATATTCTGGAACCGGTTCACCATCAATATAATCTACAACAGTCCGCTTAAACTCATAGCCGCCTGTTTCCGTCTTAACGCCATGAATTCTCACTCCGCCGCTACTACAATCTACGTCAATTATTACATCAGGAGAAGGTTTATCCGGTACTGTGTCAACACCTTCCATCATATACCGCCCGATAGATACTTTTAATGCCGTCATCTTTCTTTCTGTACCATCGCCGCTATTCGACTTCCCTCTGCAAGTCGCCAAGAATTCTCGCACTTTTTGCGCCATATCTGCAGTAGCTGGAACACAAGGACTCTTCCAAGCGATAGGCAACGACTCCCAGTCTTCTCCATGATAATCACGATTTGGATCTCGCATTTTATTATAGACAATTGCAGCATTATCGACCTCATCTGGGCGTAACGGTGCTACCGTCTCACCAGGAGACACGCCTAAAGTCTTAGCAAGATCTTACACGCTAAGCATGACTTTTTCGTCACAACTAAGATTTCTTTCGATACTATTAATTTCGTTATACGGGGATAATTCTTCTGACATGATTTTTATAATAATACAATATTTCTTTTTTTACAAGTTTATTTGTATATTTCATGTATGAGGGCAAAGCATCTTCCGCGATAAATCACCGCCAAACTGCAGTCCAATTTACTCGCTGCACCACAAATCCATATATGTATAGTTTATTGCAACATGGCGAACTTCAAGCATAATCATTGCCCTATGCGGTATACTATAACCATGAGCAAGAAAACGCTAGTTGAGCTTGATCCGTGGCTGGCGCCGCATGAACGCGTCATCCAGTCACGTGAAGCGTATGTTTCGTCGACGTTAAAGAAGGTTTTGGATGGAAAATCGCCGGCGGATTTTGCGCTGGGATTTCGTCATTTTGGACTGCACCGCACTCAAGATGGTTGGATTTTTAGAGAATGGGCGCCGAATGCTACGCGCATAGTGATGGTTGGCGATTTTTCTGATTGGCAGGAGCGCGAGGAGTTTGCTCTGCAGCCTGGTAAACATGGTGAGTGGAGCATTGACTTACCGAAGAATGCACTACACCACGGTCAAAAGTACAAGCTACGCGTCTATTGGCCAGGTGGTGATGGCTGGCGTTTGCCATCATACGCCACCTACGTTATTCAAGATGATGATTCGGTGGATTTTTCGGCCGTGGTATGGCAGCCCGATGAGCCATATCAGTGGCAACATAACGTTCCGCCTGCACCACGCGTGCTGCTGATTTACGAAGCTCACGTCGGCATGAGTAGCGAAGCGGAAAAAGTCGCCAGCTTCAACGAATTTACCGCCGACGTCCTACCGCGCGTCAAACAAGCCGGCTACAACACCGTCCAGCTGATGGCCATCGCTGAGCATCCGTACTACGGCAGTTTTGGCTATCACGTCAGCAACTTTTTCGCCGTGTCATCGCGATTTGGCACGCCTGATGATTTCAAGCGGCTGGTCGATACAGCGCACGGGCTGGGATTGCGTGTCATCATCGACATCGTTCATGCCCATGCTGCCAAAAATGAGGTCGAGGGCCTCAGCAATTTCGCAGGTGACCCAATACAATATTTCAAGGCTCACGATCATCCAGCGTGGGATTCGCGGCTGTTTGATTATGGCAAGCCGGAAGTGCTGCACTTTTTGGCCAGCAATTGCCGCTGGTGGTTGGATGAGTATCATGTTGACGGTTTCCGGTTTGATGGCGTGACCAGCATGTTGTATCACGACCACGGTTTGGGCAAAAGCTTCACCAGCTATGATGATTATTTTGGCGACGACGTAGATAAAGACGCATTGGTCTATCTCAGGCTGGCAAATGACGTCATTCACGCCGTTCGCTCCGACGCCACGACCATTGCCGAGGAAATGAGCGGGTTGCCCGGACTGGCGGCACCGACTGAACACGGCGGTCTGGGCTTTGATTATCGATTAGCAATGGGCGCGCCTGACCTCTGGATCAAGACATTGAAAGAGAAGCGCGACGAAGATTGGGACTTAGGCGAGTTGGCACACACACTGAGTTCGCACCGCCCAGAGGAAAAAGTCATCACTTACGCCGAAAGTCACGACCAAGCCTTGGTCGGCGACAAGACGCTGATTTTCCGGCTGATCGACAAAGCCATGTATTGGCACATGGATAAAGCCGACCCCGACCTGACGGTGGAGCGCGGCATAGCCCTGCATAAACTGATTCGACTGCTGACAGCCGGACTGCACGGCGGCGGCTACCTTAATTTCATGGGTAATGAATTTGGGCATCCCGAGTGGATCGACTTTCCGCGTCAAGGTAATCATTGGTCGTTCAAGCACGCGCGGCGCCAGTGGAGTTTACGCGACAATGGCTTTCTCAAATACCAATGGCTGGGCGAATTTGACGCCAACCTGATGAAAATCATCCAAGCGGTTGACGACCCGGGCATTCACTATCTGACCATTCGCCAACACGACCATGTGGTTAGTTTCATACGCGGCAATCTGCTGTTTATCATGAATTTTTCACCTGACCAGTCGTGGACGGATTATGGCGTGCCGGCAGCGGCGGGATCATATGGTGTAATTTTGGACAGCGACAACCAGCAGTTTGGCGGACAAAATCGCATCGACGATTCAACGCGATATTTCACCTCGCCCCAGGAAAATGGACATCAGCTGCAGGTATATTTGCCGGCCAGAACCGGGATTGTTTTACAAAAAATCGACTAGGAAACTTGCCGCAGAACGAAAAGTCTCAATTTAGCACATGCTGCTGCAGCCAGCAATACATCGCTACGGTGGCTGCTGCGCCAACATTGATGGAGCGGGTCGAGCCGAATTGTTCAATAGCCACTATCTTGTCCGCCGCTTGCGCCATTTCCTCGGAAATCCCCGGCCCTTCCTGACCAAACACCAACACCGCACGCTCTGGCAAGCTCGTCTCCGCCATATTGACGCTACCTGGAATATTATCAATCGCAATAATTTCTCTGTTTTCAGACCGCATTAGCTTGACAAACTCCGCTGTCGAGCCAACGTAATGTACGTGCAAATATTTATCCGTCATCATGGCGCCGCGTTTGTTCCATTGCCGCCGACCGATGACGTAAATCTGCCGCACACCAAACGCATTGGCGCTCCGGACAATCGTTCCCATATTAAAATCCCGCTCAGTGTTCTCCAGAGCAATCACCAAGCCGCGATCCTTGGCGTCCAGCTCTCTTATGATCTCCGCCTCGCTCCGGCCTTTGAATTTGTCAATCACATTTCGCGTATCTTCCATCTCTGTTATTGTAGCAAACGCCGGGAAAAAGAGGTAGAAAATATTATCATCATGAGGAATGCGGCTCACACTCAAGCCTCCACACTATCTCACAACAAACGACACCTCGATCACATCGCCGATGGTGATCTGCTCTTTCTGGCGGACTTTCGCGGGCAGCGCCAGGAACTGCGAACCGTCGCCCATCGGCAGTAGCGATGTCTGCCATGATGAGCCGCCAACTGTGGCTTCTACTGCCACCAAACCTCTCTTTGCAAGAGGCTTGAGTTCGTCAGTGAACTCTTGAGGTGCGGCAACATAATGCCAGCCACCAGCTTGTGGAAATAAGCGCACCTCGGATTTAAATGTGTATGGTTTTGCCATGGCTATTTTACCCCCTCTGCTGTGTTAACTACTGCGAACGTTTCATAGTCCTATCTTTTGTCTTTCCAATTCCACCATTTTTATCCATATCAAATTACTCCGACCAAACAGCAAGCTCATTGCCCGCTGGGTCTTGAAAGTGAAAGCGCTTACCGCCAGGAAAATCAAATATCTCTTTCGTAATCGTAGTGCCAGCCGCCTTCACCCTATCATAGACCGCCTGAATATCCGAAACATAGATCACTGGAAGCGGAGCCGTTGCTGGATCCTCGGCATTGATACCACTACCCACGCCACTGTCGTTTGTGTCCGCATAGTCATCGCCCCATTGTTGGTACGACCAACCAAATACTTCGGTAAAGAAGTCTTTTACTGCGTTCAACTCCTTCATGCTCTTTGCCGGAAACTCTATGTAGTCGATATGATTATCTGCCTTACTCATGTGGGTATTATATCATTTTCTTTGCTGGATAGGCGCGATTGTTTGTGTGATTATCTCAATGCGTTACTCCCGCTAGCAAGACCCTGACGTCTCATTCCCAATCGACGCGCATAACACCCACCTTTTGTCCAGTTATAAGCGCCTCGTACTGTATACGCTCACGACTGACGATGCCAGCAGCAAAGCCAAATATACTATGTTTGCTTTGGTTATCGCTTCGCTCCGGCCCTTGAATTTGTCAATCACATTTCGCGTATCTTGCATAGTCATAATTATAGCCGCCGAAACGACACACCACAACAGCCGCCGCAATCATCAAAACGGCACATCACCCCAAACCGCAACCAACAGCCTTTCCGCCAATCCCAAAATTTGCTATCATAAGCGTAATACCTCATGAAAAAACACACAATTACCAAACTCATCCTCATAGCAATCATCAGCGGCGTCGCCACGTTCAGTTATTTGGTTTATACGTGCGATTTGGTTAAAGAAGAAGACTTGACCCGAACTTCGTTAGACCGCACATCTTGGTTATTGCCCAGGCAATGGAAAAAATACAATAAAGAAGCAAGAGATACATCAGATGACACCGTAACTCGAGTGATTTACGGCGACGGTTCGCTGAAGGATAACAAATCGTCGTCGGTTCTGCTAATCAGCCAGATGAAGCAGCAAACGTCACCGACCAATGCCCTGCCGGAATATTATGAAACCTTGCGGGAATCTCTTTTGAATGAGTTTGACCCAAGTCAAATCCGCGATGAACTTGCCTCTGCTGGCAATATCGGTTGCAAACAGAAGCCAAGCGTCAATAAATCCCCTGACAAATCCGATACAAACGGCGTCGTAGGATTGATTTCTGTCACTGTCAGCTGCCCAATAGAGTATTCGTCGTTCATCATAAAAATCCGCCTTGTCGTCGGCAGAAACGATGGTATTGTCCGCGCAATATCTCTATCTTCAGCGGAAACTACCTGGAAAAAGAACAAAGCGGCATTCGACAAGATGCTGGACAGTATTTCTGCCAGCGGAAGTTATGCAATGAAAACTGCAAGATTATAATTCGTGATGATTAGCGGGTTTTAATCTTCGTCAGATCCTTCGAAAGCTTTACGGCGCAATTCTTCCTTATGCTCATCAAGCCAAGCAAGAAATTCTGCTTCTTGTTTAGGAGTAAACGGAGTCATCGTTCCGCCGCTTACATCAATCAAAGTTTCTTCATCATAAGTATCACCAGTATCCGGTTCGCCAATCAATTCTTCCCACGATGTACTAAATCGTGTAATCGGATCGCCCGGTTTCCAGCACGTACTTTTTAAAACAGCAATCGCCCCTCTAAGTGCTGGTACGACTATCCTGCGACGAAACAACTCCCGCATTCCCTCTGGCTTATGTTCATCAGGGAGTACATCACCTGGTTTTTGCAATGCTTGAAATGGACTCGGAACATCAGGACGCTCGCCAGTAAGACTGGAGTCAGGCTGACGCAGCCAAAACTGTCCCTGTGGTTGGGGGTTGGGGGCGGGTTTCTCACTCATATATTTACTATAACACAAAATACTTCATTTGCTATAATTTTTATTCAAGGATAAAACTTGCCGAGACAGAATGAAAACTCAAATGAAAAAGCCGCCATTTCAAGCGACAATTCCGAAAAAATCCGTATTTTGGTGCGGATGAAAGGACTTGAACCTTCACGCCATTGCTGGCACTAGCACCTGAAGCTAGCGCGTCTACCAATTCCGCCACATCCGCGTACTGCTTATTATAATCCAAAAGAAATCCAACATCAAGCTTGATTACGAATTTTACACCACGCGTTCATCTCCGCTGCCAAATCTTTCATAGACGTCTCCGCCTTAACACCCGGGCAAAAAATTCCCATCGGGTCAAAAATCTTTTTCACCTTGGCATACAACTGTTTTTCGTCGTTCGGCATATGCTTGTACATAAAACTCGACTTCAGCCGGCCGTCGCCGCCAAACGCCGCAAACGAGCCTTCATGCTTATCAACAAGCTGCGCTACCTCTGCAAATAGTTGCAAAATTTTCTGGCGTTCGCTGACTTTTTTACTATCAAACTTCGGATATAAGGCCGTATAATTATTGCTAAAATCGACAAACATAGGCAGCGCATAGCCGTACGTCGATTCCAGAGCCTTCAAATCCTCCGCGAAACCAGCGATCTGCTGATCTGCCAGCCAAATTCCGGAAAAGGCCCTTGGCGCAGTCATATGCGGCTCGCTCGGCGCTTCCATCAGAGCCAAGCTGGAATGCAGGCTAGCCAATCCCTGGACTTCCATATCAATCAATGAAATATTTATGGCGTCTATGGCGCTTAACTTCTTCATCATTTTCTTAGCGGCTTTCACCCGCGCACGGTCTGAGAATTCATCAAATATCGCGATGACAACCGCGCCCCTGAAACATTCCTTCGGCGCCCACTCAAGCCGCTTGCCCGCCAGATATGCCTGGCGTAAAATCCGCCCGTCGATCAATTCGACCGAGACTGCTTTATTTTTCATCGCCAAACTTGCCGCCTCCTGGGCATCGGCAATATGCTTAAACGGCGCAGCGACCACCGAATACTCCGGATGAACAAAGTTTGCGCGTAAAATCGCCTCGCAAACAATACCCAAACTTCCCTGGCTGCCTATAAATAACGGCGTTAGGTCAAACGACCCGTCCTTCTGTTTGACTTTGGCAATCGCGCTATAACCTGCCGTATCTGGCAAACTGGGATCAAGCTGAGAAATTAGCTCCGCATTATCGGCGATCAAGTTGTCAATTTCCCGGTAAACCTCGCCCTCAAATGTCGACAAGCCCTTTTTCTTATTCAGTTCGCGCTTGGAAATCCGCCCGGTTTGAATAGCGTCGCCATTGCTTAAGACGACCTCCAACTGCTGAACCGTGTCGGCAAAAAAGCCGTGCGCACCCGTCATCGTGCCAGCCGGAGAAGTGTTTATCGCGCCGCCAATTGTGCCATCTTCGTCGGTGTAAGAAACGTTTGGCAAACCTAATCCTTTGTGCGTCGTCAGCGCCGCATTTGCCGCCGAAACAGCGAGGCCGGCTTGAACATGAATTAGCCGCTGCTTCGGATCGCTGCCCACCACTCGGTTCATATGTGTTTTCAAATCAATTGCGATGCCTTTATTGATCGCCGCTCCCGTTGCGTCAGTAGCGCTGCCTCTGGCAAAAACTGGCAGCACGTGGCCTTTTTCCGCCAACTGCGAGCAAAAGCGCAGCACCTTGCGAATATCATTCATATCAGCCGCCCGCACCACCATATCCGGCCGCCGCGCCAGAATACTGCCGTCTGTCTCGGCTTGGCGTAAAACAGAATCATGAGTAATGACTTCACCCGCCAAATGCTCATTCAGATATGTCGCAATTTTATTCATCAATCCTCCTTGGTCTATTGATTTAATTTTAGCATAAGCGCGCTTAGTTGATAAGTACATTTTGCTTTGATATAATTTGGAAGTGTGCGGATGCGTACTTAACAATTAGTTATGCGGTGTGGTGACTGCGCGGGCAACGTAAGTAATTAGTAGACACGGGGCGTGTCTTTAACAATTGAGTATGCGGATGTGGTGGAATTGGTAGACACGCATGCCTTAGGAGCATGTGCCTCACGGCGTGAAGGTTCAAGTCCTTTCATCCGCACCAAAATCTGGATTATTGAAGGATTCTTACGTTCGCGTACGTACAACACAACAAGTAACTATCAAGAGAGATTTTTGTTTGTTATACTGTTATCATAATGCGTATGAGTAGAATATTGCTTATAGCTGCCATCTTGCTTGTCCTCGCTGGAGGAGCGGCTTGTTATTTTTATCGCGATAAGTTCAGCGAGCCGCCAAAACAAACCGCTATCAAGCCTAAGCACAATAAGCCTTTTAGTCCGGATATCGTTATGACGGTTGGCGATAAGAAATTTGACGTGAAGTTGGCGGATAATGAAACGACACGGGTTCTCTTCACTCAGCTTCCTTTTACAGTGAAGATGGAAGACCATTTGGCAAATGAAAAATTCGCCGCCTCGCCGGAAGATTTGCCAGCAAATCACACGAAACCCAAACGAGTCGAGACAGGCGACATTATGCTATACGGCGTACGAACGATTGTCTTGTTTTATAAATCAATTGACACCCCATATAAGTACGTTCGCATCGGCAAAGTTACCAATCCCGAGCAGCTAGAAGAAGCGCTTGGTGCGAATGTCAAAAAGATTGACGTTACTTTTAGTATGCGGTAGTTTCAGCTTCTCTCTACTAGGTCTTTGCTTGATTAAAAAACTTTTCACGCTTTTATAGCACAAATCAGTGCAGTATAATTTTCTTTTTTCGCCGTTTTGGTATAAAATATCTCTGAGCGGTTTTTATTGAGAAAAATCGCGACTAGTACGGGAAATTAGCTCAGTTGGCTAGAGCGCACGATTCACATTCGTGAGGTCACA
>ERZ772764.1377-NODE-1377-length-15348-cov-3.252403_pt1 | contig 15348 bp, 14 predicted proteins | sample MGYA00512163_ERZ772764 | MGnify/ENA primary metagenome ERZ772764 (study PRJEB29015, sample SAMEA2737903) | human oral metagenome | biome: human oral; feature: human-associated habitat; material: dental | place: China | collected 2094 ... | reverse complement strand
CCTCCACTCACGGAGGGGACCTATTTATCGAACTAACGACTGCGGTTCTTCCACATTCTTTAACAACGCGTATTTTTCAATCCAGCCGATCACGCCGTCCAAATTTTCTTTTTTCATTAAATTGGTAAAGATAAACGGCTGACCATTACGCATACGGCGGGCGTCACCTTCCATTACGCTTAAATCTGCGCCTACGAACGGGGCGAGATCAGTTTTGTTGATAACGAGTAAATCCGAACGGGTGATACCCGGTCCGCCTTTACGTGGGATTTTTTCACCTTGTGCTACATCGATTACGAAAATTGTCACATCCGCTAAATCGGGACTGAAAGTGGCCGAAAGGTTGTCGCCGCCTGATTCAATAAATATGATTTCCACATCAGGAAAACGCGTCGCCATTTCGTCCACCGCTTCTAAATTCATCGATGCATCTTCACGGATCGCCGTGTGCGGACAACCACCCGTTTCCACGCCCATAATGCGTTCTGGTGGAAGCAAACTGTTTTTGGTTAGAAATTCCGCATCTTCTTGGGTGTAGATGTCGTTGGTAATTACCGCTACGCTGTATTTTGACGCGATTTCTCGGGTGAGTTTTTCAATTAACGCTGTTTTGCCCGCGCCAACAGGACCCGCCACGCCGATTTTGATGTAGTTACGCATTTGTTTTTATTTCCTTTGAGTTACGTAGGATGTGTGGATGGATTTTGCAATCTACGTACGAAAATCAATTCCGTGCGTGAACCAGGTACACATCGCCTACAGGTTATGACATATATAATCTGGTATAAAGTTGTTCGTGCTGCATTGCCCGAATATCATTCGCAAGCGTTGCCGCGCCAAGCCATTCTTCGTCGGGTTCAAGGCTTAATTCCACCGCTTGCACCAGTGAATCACGCAAATTAAATAGAATATCCTGTCCGTCCATTTGGCTGAGTGGAATTAATTTTACGCCGTTGGTAATCGCGCTGACGGTTGCATTGTAGTAGAACGCGTAGAGTGTATCGGCTTTGCTTAAGCCCATCGCTTGGGCGACCATCGCAAACACGATAGGGAAGTAGCCTTGCACGCGTTTTTCTGTAATCGTTTGTTGGTATGCGGTAAGTAGCGAGTTCGTTTCGTAGCGGATAAAAATTTTCAGTAATCGAATGCCAAGTTTAAAGCTGCCTTCGCGACTTTCGCGTGCGACTTTGTTGGCAGAAAGTTGCCAATCCAGCTCACATAAGCGGTTGAAATTACCTTCGTTCATTGCATCAAACGCGAGTGATAAATAGGCGCCGTCATTGTAAATCCAGTTTTGTAATAGCTGGGTTTGCATATATTCTTCAAGTGTAGCTTTGCTTGCCACCATACGTTGCTGAACGAAGGTTTCCAAGCCGTTGGAGTGATTAAAACCGCCAATCGGCAGGGTGGGATCGACTAAGTGCAATAATGCGCCGAGATCCGTCAATGAGCGATTTAATGTCGGTGCCAATTGCCGTCTCCGTGGTGGTGATAGCCGTGATGATCGTGCGAATGGCTATGAGAATGCCCGTGACCTTGCGCCGAGTTCGCCCGCAGCGCTTGGCTTAAACGGCGTTCTGCTTTTTGCGGCGCAAATCCCGCCGCTTGTAGCCATTCGAACATCGGTTTGTCATATGGCAATGTGACTTCATTGCCATCTAAAAAGAGCGGCGAATGTTTATTGCCGATTTCATAACAAGCACGAGCCATTTCAGGCAGGGTTTTCGGCGAAAGCACAATCACTTCACTTGGCTGAATATCGATTACGATCGCCAAGTCATCGTTAAGAAACACCACGTCATCATGTTGCAAACGTTGCCCTTCTTTAAGCAAACGCAACGCCACCTCGCGCCCCGTTTCAGTTGTTTTACGTAAGATGTTACGTTCACTTTCATACCACTGTAACGGCACGCGTTCAATGGTTTGAGTAGTGATTTTGCCTTCGGTGCGAAGTACGGTTAAATTGCCCAAGATATTTTCTATAACAGGCAGGATTGGCTTGATGATTTTCATATTATTTCTTTAATTTTACGAAAGCTCGGGGCAGTACGTATCCAAATTGGATATTAAGTGATTGGTCAATAATCGCAAAACAGTACCTATCGCTAGAACATAAAATACCGCTGCGCCAGTGGCACTTTTTTCGCGGGTTCACAGGTGATTAACTTGCCATCTACCCGCACTTCGTAACGCTCAGGATCGACAGTGATTTCAGGCGTGGCGTTGTTTAGCACCAAGTCTTTTTTGCCTACATTACGGCAGCCTTTAACGGCAATGAGTTCTTTTTCTAAGCCGTATTGGGCTTGAATATCCGCTTGTTTGCCGGCTTCGGAAACGAAAAACACGGCGGTTTGGGCAGTCGCTTTCCCTTGGCTACCAAACATTGGGCGGTAGAACACCGGTTGCGGGGTTGGGATAGAGGCATTTGGATCGCCCATTTTTGAAAAACTGATGAAGCCTTTTTTGATTACGGTTTCCGGTTTTACACCGAAGAACATCGGTTTCCAGAGTACAATGTCGGCGATTTTACCCACTTCTAATGATCCAACGTGATCGGCTATACCGTGTGCAATCGCTGGGTTGATGGTGTATTTTGCAATGTAGCGTTTGATGCGGAAGTTGTCGTTGCCTTCATTGCCGAGTTTGCCACGTTGCGCTTTCATTTTGTCGGCGGTTTGCCATGTTCGTGTTACCACTTCGCCCACGCGCCCCATGGCTTGCGAGTCAGAACTCATAATCGAGAATACGCCGATATCGTGCAAAATATCTTCCGCAGCGATGGTTTCAGGGCGGATACGGCTGTCGGCGAACGCCACGTCTTCAGGCACGCGTTTATCCAAATGGTGGCAGACCATCAACATATCCAAATGCTCGTCAATCGTGTTTACCGTGAACGGGCGAGTCGGGTTGGTGGAAGCGGGGAGTACGTTTGGATACATCGCTGCCTTGATAATGTCTGGTGCGTGTCCGCCGCCCGCACCTTCGGTGTGGAAGGTATGGATCACGCGTCCGTTAATCGCTTTCATCGTGTCTTCTAAGAAACCGCTTTCGTTCAGCGTGTCGGTGTGGATTGCCACTTGCACATCCATTTCATCGGCCACTTTTAACGCTGCATCAATTACTGCCGGCGTTGCACCCCAGTCTTCGTGAATTTTCAAGCCCAATGCGCCTGCACGAATTTGCTCGCGCAGCGGTTCAAGGGTGGAGCAGTTACCTTTGCCGAAAAAGCCGACATTCACAGGCAAGGCTTCTGCCGCTTGGAACATGCGTTGTAAGTTCCATGCTCCCGGAGTACAAGTGGTGGCGTGGGTGCCGTCCGCCGGACCCGTGCCGCCACCGATCATCGTAGTAATGCCGTTTTCAATGGCGTGCTGTGCCTGTTGCGGACAGATCCAATGGATATGGGTGTCAATCCCGCCCGCAGTGGCAATTAAATGTGCGCCATTATGTACTTCCGTACTCGCGCCAATAATCATATTCGGGGTTACGCCGTCCATCGTATCAGGATTACCGGCTTGACCGATGCCGACAATACGTCCGTCGCGAATACCGATGTCTGCTTTGATGATGCCGAGTTTGGCATCAATAATCATCACGTTGGTGATTGCCAAATCCAACACGCTCGGATTGTCGCGCGTTGCCGTGCCGGATTGCGCCATACCGTCACGTACGCTTTTACCGCCGCCAAATTTACATTCGTCGCCTTTGGTCAATAAATCTTGCTCAATAGTTGCCCATAAATCGGTGTCGCCCAAACGCACGCTATCGCCCACGGTCGGCCCGTAAGTCGCCACATATTGGCTTCTTGGAATCGTTAATGCCATCATCGCCCCCTATAATTTACCGCTAATTTCATTATGGAAACCATAAATCACTTGGTTTCCGCCAAAGGCAACCAGTTCTACCGTCTTGACTTCGCCCGGTTCAAAACGCACCGCATTGCCGGACGGTACGTTTAAACGCATACCGCGCGCCAATGAGCGGTCAAATTCAAGGGCATGGTTGGTTTCAAAAAAGTGATAGTGTGAACCGACTTGGATCGGACGATCGCCCTTGTTCACCACATCAATTTTCACAGTCTTTCGCCCCACATTGGCATGAATGTTGCCTTCGGCTAGTTTGTATTCGCCTGGGATCATATTGTTTAAATCCTTCTATTTTTAAATTTGCACGAAATGCCCTCTCTTTGCTAAAAGGGAACTTCTTTTTATCTAATTGGGTTATGTACCGTTACCAACTTCGTACCATCCGGAAAGGTCGCTTCAATCTGCACTTCGTGCACCATTTCCGGCACGCCTTCCATAACATCTTCAACACTTAATAATGTTGCGCCATATTGCATTACCTCCGCTACGCTCATGCCATCGCGCGCCGCTTCTTGCAAGTGGCTGGCGATGTAGGCGATGGCTTCCGGATAATTTAATTTCAGCCCGCGCGCCTTGCGTTTTGCCGCCAGTTCGCCCGCGAGGAAAAGCATCAGCTTTTCTTGTTCTCTGGATGTTAGATGCATGTTTGCCGTCCTTTTATTGATTTTACGGATTAAAAAAATTGCTGAGTTTTTGTGAACTTAAGGTACTGTGATCGACTTTATTTTTAAACCATAACATTAGCCAAGCCGTCACAATAAACCCGATAGTATAAGGGGCGAGGCCCATTTTTGCTACGCCAAATTGAATCACTACGGTCAATGCGGTGCCGGTGAGCACATAAACAAAATCTCGTAGCCGTTTGCCGGCAAAGGCACACGCCAATAAAATCGCGGAAAAGCCGTAGATGCCGTTTGCTAGTCGATTTGGTTCAATGTCGAACAAGCAAGTGGCAAAGAACGAGCTGAAAACAGCTGCCGTCATGCCCCACATTGCCGCCCGAGGAGAATTGATTGCGATGGCAAGAAATAACAGCAAGCCGGTAATTAAATCGGCGCCAAAATTAACTTCCGCCCAAGCATAAAAGGGTTGCTTGATGGCATCTAGCGTTGTGGTGTGATCCGCTAAATTTGGTGTAGTTTGCGATAAACCGAACAAACCAAAGTGCGCTATACCTTGGCAAAATAGCCAACAAGTCGCAACAAAAGGAAATGTGTAAGCGGTGAGGTTTCGTTTGGTGAATTCATGCATGAGAAGCGTGGAGAGCACCGCATTGAAGGCGCCTAGCGCAAGGATTAAGGGCGATAAGCCGGTTAGCCCGAAAGTGAAGATTGTGCACATAAAAGCGAGGCTGGCGTTGAAGCCGTATAAACCTTGTTTAATTTCCTTTTGTGGATAGTGCAATAGGATAGCCGATGCGGTGCCGATGAGCGAGCCGAGTAAACAACTTAAGCCTAGCGCCCAGTGACTAAAAAACATGGCGATAGCGATGATAAGTCCCGATAAACCGTTTTCTTGTAAAAAGATTTGTCCGATTCCGACAAGGACGATTTTTATAAACCGCACAAAAATGCCTCCTAAAAAGTAATGCTTTTGAAGTTTAGGGAGATTTCATTAAAACTCAAAGTGTTTATAGTTAAAATTCTAAAGAAAGAAGATTTAATTTAGATTTTATCTAAAAATATTAATTTATTTTTATATTCGTATTGATAACATCGTTTTCTGTTAATTTTTCCTTAAAAACAAAAAGCGCATACCGAGATGCGCTTTTATGTATGTTTTGCTTAGATTAAAGCACTTTCACAATACTTTCACACAAGTAACGGATATTGTCTTCCGTAATGCCCGCCACGTTGATACGCCCGGATCGAACCGCATAAATGGCGAATTCTTCTCTGAGGCGATCCACTTGTTCGGCGCTTAAACCGCTGAAGGAAAACATGCCGTTTTGTTCCATAATAAAGCCGAAATCCTGTTTTGCGCCGTATTCTTTCAGAAGTTGCACGAATAAATGACGCATTTTTTTGATGCGTTCGCGCATTTCGGTCAGTTCGTTTTCCCATTCTTGGCGAAGTTGCGGATCGTTTAATACGGTCGCGACCGTTGCGCCACCGTGCGATGCCGGGTTGGAGTAGAGCGTGCGGATAATGGATTTCACTTGAGTTAATGCGGTTGCAGCGATGTCTGCGTTTTCCGCTACCAAAGTGAAGGCACCGACGCGTTCGTTGTATAACCCAAAGTTTTTCGAGAACGAACTGGCGACCAATAATTCTTTGTGATTGGCGGCAAATGTACGTAAACCGATCGCGTCTTCATTTAAGCCGTTGGCTAAGCCTTGATAAGCAAAGTCGAATAAGGGCAACCAGCCGTTTTTTACGGAAAGTTCGGCCAATTGTTTCCACTGTTCCGGCGTTGGATCAATCCCCGTCGGGTTATGGCAGCAGCCATGGAAAAGCACGACATCGCCTTCGTTGGCGTTGCTTAAATCGGCGATTAAGTTGTCCCAATCCAATGCTTTACGTTCGGCATCGTAATAACGATATTCGCGAATCGTCATGCCCACCGCATTGAAAATGGCATTGTGGTTCGGCCAGGTTGGCGTGCTAATCCAAACGTTTTGTGCTTTGGTTTGGCGTTTGATAAATTCGGCCGCAATGCGAAGTGCGCCGGTGCCGCCTAAACTTTGCACGGTTCTGGCGCGATCTTGCGCAATAATTTGGCTATCTGCGCCGAAAAGAAGTTCTTTGGTGCGTTGATTGTAATCGGCGATACCATCAATGCCGAGGTAATTTTTGCTGTTTTCTTTTGCCAATAAGCGCGTTTCGGCTTCTTTCACGGCGCGCATAATCGGCGTTGCGCCTTGTGCGTCTTTATATATACCGATACCTAAATTGATTTTATTTGCACGAGTTTCTGATTTGAATGCTTCGCCTAAGCCTAAAATCGGATCCGCCGGCGCGGCTTTGATATTTTCAAACATAGCGTTTTCCTTCTTTTGATGTGTGTTATGGAAATTTATTTGCTGTTCTTATACTGCAACCTTTTGCCTTTAGCAAGCAAAAACGCCGCAAAATTTAACCGCACTTTAAGGATATTAATCCGCCTTAAAAAAGTGCGGTTAAAAATGAATTTATTTTAATTGCTCAATTGCCCAGTTTAAGCCAGATTGATAATCATCCGGTAATTCGCCGCGCAGTTTTTCCAATAGCCGAATCAATATGGTTTTATCCGGATGCGTCAAATTAATATGGCCGACTTTGCGCCCCGGGCGTACTTCTTTGCCGTACCAATGCAGCTGCGCGAACGGCGTGTTGAGCCATTGTGCGTTGTGTTCCGTGCCGATTAAATTGACCATCACGCTCGGCGTGAAAATTTGCAATTGGGGCGTTGGTAAATCAAGCAGAGCACGTAAATGCAATTCAAATTGGCTTATGGAACAACCGAGCTGCGTCCAGTGGCCACTGTTATGCACGCGTGGCGCCAGTTCATTAATCAGCAATTGATCGCCAACCACAAAACATTCCATCGCCATCACCCCGATATAATTAAGCTTATCCATAATTTTGCCTAGCATGGCTTCCGCTTGTTTTTGCTGTGCGGGTTGTTGAGCAAACTGTTGCGTCAATGCGGTGCTCACAACGCTATAGCGCAAAATACCGTTTTGCTGCAAATTGTGCGTGACCGGATAAAAACGTTTTTCGCCGTTTTTGAAACGCGCGCCGACAATCGAAACTTCGTAATCGAAGGGAATAAATTTCTCCGCGATCACTTCGCCGAAAAGCTCGTCGCTAATCTCATTTTTATTTTCATCATCGATAATCCACTGCCCGCGACCGTCATAACCGCCCGTACGGCGTTTTACCACGACTTTTTCGCCGATAGTTTGGAATACGTCCGGCCATTGATGGTTGTCTTTTAATAAACACCAAGGCGAAGTGGGAAGTATCAATTCGTCCAACAGCGATTTTTGCGTGAGACGATCGGCTAATAAACCGAACACGTTTTGATTCACAAAATTTTTATGATTGCCGAGGAGTTCGGTTAATGGCGTTTTTTCCCAACGTTCGATCTCCGCCGTGAGCACCGCATTCGGCGGTAAATCAAACAGTGGCGCATCGAATGCCAGAGGCTCGACTTGAATATCCAACGGCGCGCCGGCATAGCGCAACATGCGGCCTAATTGACCATTGCCGAGTACGTAAACAGGGGGATAGAGAGAGGATTTTTGCATGAGGTTTCTTCTTATGAAAATGAATGAAAAAACAACCGCACTTTGAAAGTGCGGTCAGTTTTCTAAATGTTTTTAAACGCGCGGATCCGGGTTATCCAGCACCGCATTGGTTTGATTATCGCGGAATGTTTGCAAGCGCGAATACAATTCGCCATCCCAAGCCGCTAAAATTTGTGCCGCTAACAGACCCGCATTGGCGGCGCCCGCCGGGCCGATGGCTAGTGTGCCGACCGGAATGCCTTTCGGCATTTGCACGATGGAATACAGGCTGTCCACGCCGCTTAGCATGGAACTTTTGACCGGCACGCCCAAAACGGGGACGAGGGTTTTTGCGGCAATCATTCCCGGTAAATGCGCGGCACCGCCGGCGCCGGCAATGATGACTTTATAGCCGTTTTGCTGCGCATTTTCGGCGAACGTAAAGAGTTTGTCCGGCGTGCGGTGGGCGGAAACGATTTCCACGTGATAAGGCAGTTGAAGCGTATCTAAAATTTGCGCGGCTTCCTGCATGGTCGCCCAGTCGCTTTTGGAGCCCATAACGATGGCGATTTGTGGTTGATTGGCTGACATTGATTTGCTCTCAATATAAAGAAAAAACGGGCGTAGAATAGCATAATTTCGCTACTTTGAGCAAACGTTTGCCTCCGCTTGGGGAAGGAAAATCTCATTGCAAGTTGAGTCGTAAAATTTTATTCTAGGCGCGGTTTTTTGTTAGAAAAGAGCAGATTATGTTAGCCAAGGCAAAATATAGAAAAGATTATAAACAACCTGATTTCACCGTAACGGATATTTATTTGGATTTTCAACTAGATCCAAGACATACCGTTGTCACGGCGACCACAAAATTCAAACGTTTAAATAAAAATGCGACAACCCTTCGCTTAGACGGTCATAGTTTCCAATTCGCCTCGATTAAATTTAACGGCAAACCTTTCACCGCTTATCAACAAGACGGTGAAGGTTTAACGCTTAATTTAACAGGCAAAAGTGTGGACGAATTTGAGCTGGAAATTGTGACGATTCTTGTTCCTGCCGAAAATACATCATTGCAAGGTTTATACCAATCCGGCGAAGGCATTTGTACTCAATGCGAAGCGGAAGGCTTCCGTCAAATCACTTATATGTTGGATCGTCCTGACGTATTGGCGCGCTATACGACCAAAATCACGGCCGATAAAACCAAATACCCGTTTCTACTTTCCAATGGGAACCGCATTGAGACCGGTGATTTAGCTGATGGTCGTCACTGGGTGGAATGGAATGACCCGTTTCCGAAACCAAGCTATTTATTTGCTTTAGTGGCGGGCAATTTTGATTTATTGCAAGACAAATTCGTTACTCAAAGCGGCAGAGAGGTGACACTGGAACTTTATGTGGATCGCGGCAATCTCGATCGTGCCGATTGGGCGATGGAAAGTTTGAAGAAAGCGATGAAATGGGACGAAGAACGCTTCAATTTGGAATACGACTTAGACATTTATATGATTGTCGCCGTGGATTTCTTCAACATGGGCGCAATGGAAAATAAAGGCTTAAATATTTTCAACTCGAAATTTGTGCTCGCCAATCCACAAACCGCGACGGACGACGATTATCTCGCCATTGAAAGCGTCATTGCACACGAATATTTTCATAACTGGACGGGTAACCGCGTAACTTGCCGTGACTGGTTCCAACTAAGCTTAAAAGAAGGCTTAACGGTTTTTCGTGATCAAGAATTTTCCTCCGATACGGGTTCTCGTGCGGTAAATCGTATTAACAATGTAAAATTCCTACGTACCACGCAATTTGCCGAAGATGCAGGGCCGATGGCGCACCCGATTCGTCCGGAAAAAGTGATTGAAATGAATAATTTCTATACTGTAACGGTGTATGAAAAAGGCGCGGAAGTGATTCGTATGTTGCACACCTTATTAGGCGAGCAAGGCTTCCAAAAAGGTATGGCGCTTTATATCGCCGAAAATGACGGTAAAGCGGCGACTTGCGAAGATTTTATTTCCGCAATGGAACGTGCAAACGATTTTGATTTAACCCAATTTCGTCGTTGGTACAGCCAATCCGGTACGCCGGAATTATTTATTAGCGATGCTTACGACGAACAAACGCACAGCTATCGTCTGAAGGTATCTCAATTTACACCGCCGACCGCCGATCAAATGGAAAAAGTAAATTTGCATATTCCGGTTAAAATCGCTTTGTATGCGCAAGACGGCACTAAACAAATGTTGCAATGTAATGGCGAACCGTTGAGTGAAGTATTAAACGTTACTGAAAAAGACCAAATATTCGAATTTCACGGCATATACGGCCGTCCGGTGCCTGCCTTGTTGGCGGATTTTTCCGCACCGGTGAAATTAGATTACGCTTTCACCACGGAGCAGCTTCTTGTTTTATTAAAATTTGCCGAAAATTCTTTCGTTCGATGGGATGCAGCACAAATATTATTTGTGAATGAATTACGACGTAACGTAGCGCATTTTCAACAAAACGAAGAATTTGAAATTTCTCCGCAAATTTTAGTGGCACTCTCACAAGTGTTAGAACATTACGAAGAAAATGTTGAACTCGCTGCGTTAATTTTAACTTTACCGAGTAATCTTGAATTTGCCGAAAATTTCAAAACCATTGATCCGGACGGCATTACGGCAGCGCGTGAGTTTATGTTGCGCGCGATAGCGGAATATTTGAAAGAGCCGTTGCTCAAAACCTATAATCACATCCATTTAGAAGACTACCGTGTCACACAGCAAGATATTGCCCTTCGTGCTATGCGTAACTTGTGTTTAAGCTATTTGGCATATACGTCACTTGGTAATAATATTGTGCAAAAACATTACAATTCTGCCGACAATATGACAGACAAGCTTGCCGCGTTGAGTGCCGCCACCAGCACCGCATTGGCTTGTCGCGATACGTTGCTTGCTGATTTTGAGCAAAAATGGCAACACGATGGCTTGGTCATGGATAAATGGTTCGCTTTGCAAGCCACCCGACCGGACGAAAATGTATTAGAGGTTGTGAACCGTTTGATGGATCATCCAAGTTTTAATTTCAACAACCCAAATCGTTTACGTGCATTGGTGGGGAGCTTTGTTAATCGAAATCTCAAGGCTTTCCATAAAATAGGCGGTTCAGGATATCGCTTCCTAACGGATATTTTAATCAAATTAAATGACAGCAATCCGCAAGTGGCTGCGCGTTTAATTGAGCCGTTAATTCACTTTGCCCGCTACGATGCACAACGCCAAACTTTAATGAAACGTGCGTTAGAGCGATTAAGTACGGTGGAAAATCTTTCTAAAGATTTATTTGAGAAGATTGAAAAAGCGTTGCAATAAGCCGAAGGGTCACATTAGGACAGGTTTTATACCTGTTCCAAGAGATAAACAAGTATGTATCAGTTATTTCGTCAGGCGATTTTCCAAATGGATGCGGAAAAAGCGCATAATTTTACTATTCAATGTTTGAAACTGGCAGGAAAGCCTTGGTTCCAGCCGCTTTTAAAATCCTTAATCGGTACGCCGAAAGGTTCGCCAAAAACGGTGATGGGCGTGCTTTTTCCGAATCCGATCGGGTTGGCGGCAGGTGCCGATAAAGACGGTGAGGCGATTGACGGCTTTGGTGCGTTGGGGTTCGGTTTTATTGAAGTGGGCACGGTAACGCCCCTTGCGCAAGACGGCAATGCCAAACCGCGCCAGTTTCGTTTGATCGAAGCAGAAGGTATTATCAACCGCAACGGTTTCAATAATAAGGGCATTGATTATTTAGTCGAAAATGTAAAAAACGCCCGTTATAAAGGTGTAATCGGCGTTAATATCGGCAAAAATAAGCAAACGCCGTTGGAACACGGTAAAGACGATTATATTTTTTGCTTGAATAAAGCCTATAACTACGCGGGCTATATTACCGTGAATATTTCATCGCCGAATACGCCGGATTTGCGCCGGTTGCAATACGGCGATTATTTCGATGATTTACTACAAAGCATTAAGGCGCGTCAGGCAATTTTGGCGGAGCAATATAACAAATACGTACCGATCACGGTGAAAATTGCGCCGGATTTATCGGAAAGTGAATTGGTACAAATTGCCGATGCCTTGGTGCGTTATAAAATGGACGGCGTCATTGCGACCAATACCACTATTTCACGTGACACTGTCGCGGGATTAAACAATGCCGAGCAACAAGGCGGCTTAAGCGGCAAGCCGTTACAACACAAAAGCACAGCGGTTATCAAGCGTTTGCACAAAGAATTGAAGGGGCAGATTCCAATTATCGGCAGTGGTGGCATCGACGGCGTGTCAAACGCGCAAGAAAAAATTGCCGCGGGAGCCGAGCTATTGCAAGTGTATTCCGGCTTAATTTATCAAGGCCCGAAATTAGTCAAAGAATTAGTAAACGCAATTAAATAATGACGAAAAAATACGATTTACATTGCCACAGCACCGCATCGGACGGCGTACTTTCACCGCGAGAAGTGGTGCTGCGTGCATTTGAACAGGGCGTCAATGTACTGGCGTTATGCGATCACGATACCGTTGCGGGTATTGATGAGGCTAAACAAACTGCCGATGAAATTGGCATAGCGCTGATTAGTGGTGTGGAAATCTCGACAGATTGGGAAGGGCGTGGCATTCATATTGTTGGACTGAATTTCGATAAAATGCATCCGAAAATACTCGCCCTTTTGGAAAACCAAAAAATACTACGCGAAAAAAGGGCGTTAGAAATTGGTGCAAAATTGGAAAAAGTGGGTATTTCTAATGCCTATGAAGGCGCCAAAACCCTTGCTGATGGCGAAGTTACGCGCGCTCATTATGCCCGATATTTGGTACAAATCGGCAAAGTTTCAAATGACGGCCAGGCATTTAAACGCTATTTAGGACCGGGCAAATCCGCTTTCGTGAAAGCCGAATGGACGAATATTCCCACAACTATTGAAACTATTCATGCCGCCGGTGGAATAGCGGTTATTGCCCATCCGTTACGTTATAACATGACGGGAAAGTGGGTGCGCCGACTAATGGCAGATTTTAAAACCTGGGGCGGTGATGGTGTGGAAATAGCGGATTGCGGTCAAACGAAGGACCAACGCCAGATATTGGCGCGTTGGGCGAATGAATTTGATTTGTTGGGTTCTGTCGGATCGGATTTTCATTTCCCTTGCGGCTGGGTGGAATTAGGCAAGAATTTGGCATTGCCGGAAGGTGTAAAACCTGTTTGGGCAGAATTTTGATGGTTTTTCTAAACTCATATGGCATTCCGCCCGATGAATGAATCACTTTTATTTTGTTTTGGCGCGGACTAAGCGGCTTTTCCTGTTACGGTTAAATTCGAATACCGGCCGGAAAACGGAAGGTAAAAATAGCACCGCATTGAAAGCTTGTGGGAGAAGGCTTCAATGCGGTGCTATTTTAACAAGTCGTTTTTAGACGTTTAGTCTTTGTAGAGCGCGTTATAAAGTGCGCTTTCAAACTGTACTAACGGGCCGCGTTTCGTTTTGCTTTCGAGTTCACCGGTAGAGTAGCCGTTAATAAATTGAACGAAAGCGACTTTTTCACCTCGGGCGTTATTCATAAAACCGGCTAAGTTATATACGCCTTTCAGAGAGCCGGTTTTAGCGATAACGTTTTTTACTAACGGCGGATTAGTTAAACCGCCGCGACCGCTGATGGTGCCATCCACTCCTGCGATGGGAAAGGTTTCCATTAAATGAAGTTTGTCTTCGTTTCGGGCGATGTATTCCAGCACGGAAAGCATGGTTTTCGGCGCAACAAGATTGTGGCGCGAAAGGCCGGAGCCGTCGGCTAAGATGCTGTTGCCGAATTTGATGCCTTGTTTTTGTAATATGGATTTTACTGCGAGGGTGCCGAGTTGGAAGGAGGCGGGGCGTTTGTAGTAATGGTAGGCGACTGCGCGGAATAGCGAGTCGGCAATTTGATTATCGGATTTTTTCATCATTTTTTTCAGTAAATCCGGTAGCGGTTTGGAAAAATGTTGCACGAGCAATTGAGCTTGCTGCATTTTTTGCGGTTGCAAAACTTTGCCATTAAATTCAATGCCGAGACGTTTTAATTGACGTTGAATAATGGCCGCGGCATAGGCATCGGGATCTTGCACGGCAAAGCTTAAACCAAAGGGTTTGGTTTGACGCGCTAAACAGCCTTTTACTTGGTAGCGATTATTGTCGTGCACCACTACGTCCAATTGGCAATAAGGCGCTTCGTTGCTATCCGCGATATAAACTTGCCCGAACACTTGAATGGGGAATTGCGCGGGTACATTAATTTTAACGGTTTCACCCGGTGCTTGATTGGCATCAAGTTCTGCGTAGAAACAGTTGTTATCGATGTTAGCGGCGGAAGGAGGTGAGTTGAAACACATCGTGAGATCATTCCAAATCCAACCTAAGCCACGGTCGTGACTGGAGAAAACCGATGTATCTAACACTAAATCGCCGTTAATTTTATTCACGCCTTGTTTTTTCAATTCGGCGAGTAAGTCGTAAAGTTGCCCGCTAGTGAGATCGGGATCGCCGGTAAAGCGGACGATTAAGTTGCCGTCCAAATCACCGTTTTGGATTTTTCCATTAGTGAGTAATGCAGTTTCGAATTTGAATTCGTCGCCTAATACTAATTTTGCCGCCACGGCGGTAAATACTTTTTGGGTACTTGCCGGCAACATAAAGGTGGAACCATTGTAATCAGCGACAATTTTATTTTGATCGATATTTTTTGCGATAACTGCAGTGCTGGCGCCTTCCGGCAAATTCGCGATCAAGGGGGCAACGTTCACTTCTGCGAGGGCGTTAAAAGAAAGGCCAAACGAAATAAAAAGGGTGCGAAATAGGGTTGAAATTAAAGGTAATCGAGTCATATTTGCGGGTTTTGGTTGCTATTTTTTTTTAGGCGAACAATAATAGCCACCGAACGAATGAGTGTAAACCTGATTTACCCATTTTATCGATTTTGTTTAACACTTTAGTGGACTGCGGCAAAATTCTCGGATTTTGCCGTGGTTTTCTTTTTGACTAAATTTTAAGGAAACAGGCTATGAAACAAATCCCGATGACCGTTCGTGGTGCTGAATTATTAAGAAAAGAATTAGATTTTTTGAAAAATGTACGTCGTCCGGAAATTATTAAGGCCATTGCGGAAGCCCGTGAACACGGTGATTTAAAAGAAAATGCGGAATATCACGCTGCTCGTGAGCAACAAGGTTTCTGTGAAGGTCGTATTCAAGAAATCGAAG
>ERZ772764.1376-NODE-1376-length-15367-cov-3.449713_pt1 | contig 15367 bp, 16 predicted proteins | sample MGYA00512163_ERZ772764 | MGnify/ENA primary metagenome ERZ772764 (study PRJEB29015, sample SAMEA2737903) | human oral metagenome | biome: human oral; feature: human-associated habitat; material: dental | place: China | collected 2094 ... | reverse complement strand
TTAAATTTTTTACAAATTAATAAATTATATAAAGAACATTATTTTTATTACGATAAATATTTAATGGAAGTGGCAAATTTTGTAAAAAAAATACCTGAAAATAGTATTTTTAACTTGGATGGAACATTTAATGATGTACATGCAGGAACTTATGTCTTAAAAAATTATAGAGTTAGAATAAAAGGAGATTCTTACTATAAAAAAACACCTTTTGATATTTCTCAAGTTGATTATTTCCTTAAATTTAAAGATAAAAGTAAAAAAGATATTATTAAAAATAAAGAAAATATAATATGGGAGAATTTAAAATATAAAATTACTAAATCTAATGAATATGAATACATTAATTTATCTTTAGTAAATGGTTTCTATAATTTGGAAAAAAACAATGAAACTTATTTTCGATGGACAAGTGCTAAAGAAAGCATAATTAGTATTATAAATGAATCAAATAAAAAGATTAAATTAAAACTTATTTTTGATGTTAATGGAATAAATAAAATAAATAAAAATATTGAAATTTTATCAAAAAATACTATTATAGGAAATGGAAAAACTCCTTCTCGAATAAAAACAAAAACAATAGTTCTACAACCACATGAAAAAAAAGAAATAATTATAAAAATTAATGAAAAAGATCCATTAACAAGGATAAATAATACAAGAGATACTAGACTTTTTGGAATATTTATAAAAAATATTGAAATAGAAATAAATAAAGAATAGAGGTTTTTATGAAAAAAAAAATACTATTTATAGTTAATTATTATTATCCGTATATAAGTGGCTTATCTGAAACTGTCAGAATATTAGCAGAATATTTTGCTGAAAAAGGTCATGAAGTTACAGTTTTATGTGAAAATCATAATTCAAAAGAAATTTTAAATGAAGAAATTATAAATAAAGTAAGAATAATAAGAGCAAAAATATTATTTAAAATAAATAAAGGAATGGTAAGTACAGATTTTATCTTTAAAGCTATTAAAATTTCTAATAAATTTGATGTTATTAATATGCATGTTCCAATGTTAGAAGCAGGAATAATTAGCACATTTATAAAGAAAAAAAGGATCATTACAACATATCATTGTGATATTGATTTAGAAAAGGGCATTTTTAATAGTTTTATAAAAATTATAATGAATTTTTCAAATTCATTATGTTTAAAAAATTCTTATAAAATCTTAAATGCTAGTCTTGATTACGGAAAACATTCAAAATTAGCTTCAAGATATACTGAAAAATTAGTAGAAGTTGGAACAACTATAAAAGAATTTTTTCCAGTAGAAATTAAGAAGAATAAAAACAAGAAAATCATTGGATTTTGTGGAAGAATTGTTATGGAAAAGGGAATAGATGTACTAATAAAAGCTTATCAAATAATTCAAACAAAAAGAAATGATGTTGAATTATTAATAGGAGGAGATTATAAAAATATAGCAGGAGGAAGTATTTATCCTAAATTAAAAAAATTTATAAAAGACAATAATTTAAAAAATATAAAATTTTTAGGAAAAATATCTGATGATAAAATACAATTTTTTTATTCTTCACTTGATGTTTTTGTATTACCAAGTGTTAATCCACTGGAGGCTTTTGGCTTAGTCCAAGTCGAAGCAATGTTATGTGGTACTCCTGTTGTATCTTCTAATTTATATGGAGTAAGGACAATTGTTCAAAATACAGGTATGGGACTTATACATGAACGAGGAAATGCAAAACAGCTTGCTGAATGTATTCTAAAAATTTTAGAAAATCCATCTAAATATATAAAAACTAGAGAAGAAATATCAAAAATTTACAATACAAAAAAATGTGCTTTAGGGTATGAAAAGTATTTTGATGAAGCAATTAAGGAGAAAAATGACAAAAAATACTAAAGAGTTAATAAGATATATATTTTTTGGTGCTATAACAGTTGGAATAAATATACTACTATTAAAACTATTTATTGATTTAGGACTATATTATATTTTATCAAATATAATATCCTATTTTATAGCAGTTGTAATAAACTATATTTTTAACAAATATTATGTATTCAGAAATTTTGAAATAAAAAAAACTAATATCATAAATAAACAATTTCTTAAATTTATTGGAATGCGAATAGTTTCTTTAATTGTAGATAATTTTTTATTCTATATATGTGTAAGTATATTACAATATCCAATTTATCTAAGCAGAATTGCTTTAACAATTGTTATTATTGCATTAACCTTTATTTTAAATAAATTTTTCATATTTGTAAATAAATAAAATAAAATTATTACATATTTTAAAAGTTGATGTAAATTGACATATTATTAAGAAAGAAAGGATTAATAAAAATGATAATTAGAAGTAAAGCCCCTTTGAGATTAGGGTTAGCAGGTGGGGGAACTGATGTATCACCATACAGCGATGAATTTGGCGGTTACGTATTAAATGCAACTATTAATATGCACTCTTATTGTACAATAGAAGAGACTCATAATGAAAATATAATTTTTGAAGCAATTGACCGCAATGAAATGTATGAAACAAATATTAAGAGTTATATTGAATTAGATGGGTTATTAGATTTACATAAAGGGGTATATAATAGAATAGTTAAAGATTTTAATAAAGGAAAACCGTTACCATCTTTTAAAATGACTACATTTTCAGAAGCACCGGCTGGTTCAGGATTAGGTTCCTCGTCAACAATGGTAGTTGCTATACTTAATGCATATGTAGAATGGCTGAAATTACCTTTAGGTGAATATGATATTGCTAACTTAGCATATAAAATAGAAAGAATTGATATAGGGTTAAGTGGCGGAAAACAGGATCAATATGCTGCTACATTTGGTGGTTTTAATTTTATGGAATTTTATGAGAAGGACAGAGTTATTGTAAATCCATTAAGAATAAAAAATTGGATAAAAAATGAGCTAGAACACAGAATGCTATTATTTTATACAGGAACTTCTAGAGATTCTGCAAAAATAATAGATGAACAGGTAAAAAATGCAACTAAAAAAGATAACAGGAGTATAGAAGGAATGCATGAACTAAAAAAAAATGCATTGATAATGAAAGAAGCTATTTTAAAAGGAGATTTTGAGTTGTTTACTGAATGTCTTGGAAATGGATGGAATGCAAAGAAAAAGACAGCTTCTGTAATCTCAAATCCTCTAATAGAAGAAATTTATGAAGAAGCTATAAAAAATGGAGCGAGAGCTGGAAAAATTTCTGGAGCAGGAGGAGGAGGATTTATGATGTTTGTAATTGATCCTTTGAAACGTATTCAAATAAAAAAAGCATTAAAAAAATATGAAGGCAATGTAATGGAATTTTCATTTTCTGATAAGGGAATTGAAGCCTGGACATTGAATGATAAATAAACAAGGAGATAAAAGTTATGAAAAATTTTATAAAAAAACAAATTGAAGATTCTTATAAAACAAAAAAAATGATATTAGAAAATGAAGAAATGATAGAATTAATAAAAGAAGTTGGAGAAAAAACAATAGAAGTTTATAAGAATGGTAAAAAAACAATAATTGCTGGAAATGGAGGAAGTGCAGCAGATGCTCAACATATGGCAGGAGAATTTGTAAGCAAATTCTATTTTGATAGACCGGGATTGAAATCATTAGCAATAACGACAGATACTTCAATTTTAACGGCAATTGGAAATGATTACGGATATGATAGAGTTTTTGCAAGACAGGTAGAAGCAAATGGAGATGAAGGAGATATATTTTTTGCTATTTCAACTTCTGGAAATTCTAAAAATATAGTTGAAGCATTAAAAGTATGCAAAGAAAAAGGCATACTAACAGTTGGATTGACAGGAGAAAAAATTGGGAAAATGGATGAACTTTGTGATTATGTTATTAAAGTACCATCAACTGAAACACCAAGAATTCAAGAATCTCATCTTCTGATTGAACATATGATATGTGCAATTGTAGAAGAAGCTATATTCGGGAAAGGTTTTTAGTAATATGGAAGCTATAGTATTAGTAGGAGGAAAAGGGACTAGACTAAGATCAGTTGTTTCTGATGTTCCTAAACCAATGGCTCCTGTGAAGGATAAACCGTTCCTGGAGTATTTATTGAATGAATTAATTAATCAAGGAATAAGTAAAGCAGTATTAGCAGTTGGTTATAAAGCAGAAATAATTATGGAATATTTTGGAAATAGATATGAGGACATGGAAATTGAATATTCAATAGAAGAAAATTCTTTAGGAACTGGCGGAGCAATAAAAAAAGCATTGGAATTAACTACAGAAAGCAATATTGTAATCGTTAATGGTGATACATTTTCAAAGGTCAATTTAGTAGAAATGATGAAAAAACATTTAAAGAATAAAGCAGACTTAACAATAGCAACAAAGACTATGAGAGAATTTGACAGATATGGCCAAGTTTTAAGTGAAAATGATAAAATAGTAGGTTTCAGGGAAAAACAGTATTGTGATGAAGGAAATATAAATATAGGAACATATATAATAAAGAAAAATTTTTTTAAAGATATAAAAACAGAGGAAGTTTTTTCTTTTGAAAACGATATTATGGAAAAATATTTTGATGAAATGAATTTTATAAGTTATTTGTCAGATACAATGTTTATTGATATAGGAATTCCTGAAGATTATGAAAAAATTTTTACAAAGATTATTTAATTAAGTTTATGATAATGATTAATAATTTTTATTATTAATTTTTTAAAACAAAAAAACTTTTAAAATGAAAAAAAATTAAATACTCAATAGGAACAGAAAAGATAATAAAAATTAATATATTATCAAAAAACGTCTACCTTATTTTGAAAGATCCAAGAAAGGATTTATATTAATGATAAAAGATTATATAAAATTAATGCGTCCAAAACATTATTTAAAAAATGGACTTATACTTGTCCCTTTATTTTTCTCAAAAGAAATTAATATTTTAAATAAGACAATTGATGTTTTATTTGCCTTTTTAGCATTCTCATTTGTTTCTTCAACAATTTATATAATAAATGATACTATGGATGCTGAAAAAGATCGACAGCATCCTAAAAAATGTAAGAGACCAATAGCCTCAGGAAAAATATCTAAAAAGAATGCTATTGTTTTTTCAATATTTTTATTTATACTATCGTTTGCTTTTCATTATTTTGGAAATGGAAATAAATTATTTTCTATATCAACGATATATTTAATAAGTTACTTTTTTATAAATTTATCTTATAGTTTAGGATTAAAAAATAAACCTATTTTAGATTTGGTACTTTTATCTGCAGGATTTTTACTCAGAGTTTTATATGGAGGAGAAATTGCAAATGTACCTATATCATATTGGTTATATTTAATAGTTATAACGTTCTCATTTTATATGGGATTTGGTAAAAGACGAGGTGAACTAGAAATAAAAGGGGATAAAAATACTAGGGAAGTTTTAAAAAAATATTCTTATGAATTTTTAGATAAAAAAATGAGTATTTTTATGGCACTAACATTGGTATTCTACTCTTTATGGACTGTTGATAAAAAAACAACTGATGTTGTTGGAAGTGATTTATTTATATGGACTGTTCCTTTAGTAATTATCATTTTTTTGCGATATAGTTATGTTATTGAATTGGGAGAAAGTGATGGAGATCCTGTTGAAGTGCTTTTATCAGATAAAGTATTAATAAGTTTAGTTATAGTTTATATTTTAGTAACAATAATATTTTTTTACAAAAATTTTATTTTTTAGGAGTTTGGTGTTAATGAATGTATATGACTTTGATAAAACAATATATAATGGTGATAGTACATTAGATTTTTATATTTTTTCAATAAAAAAAAATTTACTATTATTAAGATATTTTCCTAAACAATTTTCAGGAATAATTTTATATCATTTAAAAATTATAAATAAAGAAAAATATAAAGAATTTTTCTTTTCATTTTTAAATGGAATCAAAAACATAGATGATGAAATAAAAAAGTTTTGGGGAAAAAACGAAAAAAAAATAAAAAATTGGTATTCAAATCAAAAAAATGAAAAAGATGTTGTCATTTCAGCTTCGCCCGAATGGCTGCTAAAACCAATAACTGACAAATTAGAAATTAATTTAATTGCAACTAAAGTTGATAAGAAAACAGGAAGATTTGATAGTTTAAATTGTTATGGAAATGAGAAAGTAAAAAGATTTAAAGAAAAATTTCCGAATGGAGAAATAGAAAATTTTTATTCAGATCATCATTCTGATACACCAATGTTTTTGATTTCTAAAAATGCTTGGATTGTAAAAGGAGAAAAAATAGAAAAATGGACTGATGGAAAGGAACAAATAAAATGATAGCTTTGAGTAAAGAATATAAAGAAAAAATAAGAATTTTTGCAGGGTCATCGAGTAAAGAATTAGCAAAAAAAAATAGCAGAGTATCTTGAAATAGATTTATCTTCAAATCAGATAGTAAAATTTGCAGATGGAGAAACTTTTGTAAAATCGAATGAAAGTGTTAGAGGTTGTAAAGTATTTATTATTCAATCAACTTCAAAACCAGTAAATGAAAGTTTAATGGAATTATTGATATTTATTGACGCGTTGAGAAGAGCTTCAGCAAGAGAAATAACAGCAGTAATTCCTTATTATGGATATGCAAGACAAGATAGAAAAGCAAGTCCAAGAGAGCCAATTACATCAAAATTAGTGGCAAATTTATTGACAGTAGCAGGAGCAACAAGAGTAATTACAATGGATTTACATGCAAGACAAATTCAAGGATTCTTTGATATTCCAGTAGACCATATGGAAGCATTGCCAATTTTAGCAAAACATTTCATAAAATATGGATTCAGTCCAGAAGATACAGTTGTAGTATCGCCTGATGTTGGAGGAGTAAAAAGAGCTAGAGGATTGGCAAACTGGTTGCATACACCACTTGCAATAATTGATAAAAGAAGAGCAAAAGCGAATGTATCAGAAGTTATGAATATAATTGGAGATGTAAAAGGTAAGAAAGCAATTTTGATAGATGATATGATTGACACAGCAGGAACAATTTGTAATGCAGCTCAAGCATTGATAGATAAAGGAGCGACAGAAGTTTATGGATGTGCGACTCACGCAGTATTTTCAGGTCCAGCAATTGAAAGATTAAAAAATTCAGCATTTACAGAAGTTGTAATAACAGATACAATTGAATTATCAGAAGATCAACAATTTGATAAATTGAGAGTCTTAACAACAAGTAAAATGTTTGCTGAAACAATTAAGAGAATAACAACAAGTGAAGCAATAAGTGATTTATTTAAAATACCTAAAGAAAACAATTTATAATTTCTGGAGATAAAATATGTTAAAAAAATATTAAATAAAGAGACCTTTCTATATCTTATCTTTGGAATAATAGTTACATTATTAAACATTAGTTTATTTTATTTATTTATTTATAAATATTTGGAAAATGTCAACAGGATTAGGAAATATATTAGACACTATCATTTGTATTTTATTTCAATATTTTACTAATAGAATATGGGTTTTTGAAAGTAAAAATAATGGTAAAAAGGCTATCAAAGAATTTATACAATTTATACTAGCAAGAGGTTTAACTGCGATTATTGATCAGATTTTTGTTGTAGTTGGGGTAGATTTTTTTGTAGCAAAATATATTAGTTATTCACAACAAGGAATATTTAGTGTGGGAATCAAGATTTTATCAAATATTATTGTAATTATATCTTTTCTAAATTATTTGTATTCAACAAAAAAAAACAATAAATTACCAACAGCACAATGACAACTAAATAACCGTGATCAAAAATATTTTACTCTCATTCTTTAAAATTTGTAATACAATAGATTTTTCTTATTAAAAATAGTATAATAAACTATAGGCAAAAATGAAAAAAGGCTGGAGGTTTATTATGAAAAGAGGATTACCAATAGGTACTGAAGATTTTGGAGAAATTATTGAACAAGGAAGTTTTTATGTTGACAAGACTGCATTTATAGAAGAGATATTGAAAGACAGTGCTAAGGTAAAGTTATTTACACGTCCTAGAAGATTTGGGAAAACATTGACTTTGTCTATGTTGAGATATTTTTTTAATATTGAAAATAAAGAAGAGAATGAGAAATTTTTTTCTGAATTATATATTTCAAATAGTGAATATATGAAATATCAAGGGAAATATCCTGTGATTTTTATTACACTTAAAGATCTGAAGCATGATGCATGGAAAGAATGTCTTAAAGGTATAAAATCAGTGATTTCAGATTTGTATGATGGATATAGTTTTATACGAGAAAGTCTTGATGATAGAAATAAAAAGAAATTTGATAAAATATTTTATGAAGAAGATGGAAATTATGAAAAGGGATTATTGGATATTTCTAAATATCTATATCGTTATTATGATAAAAAAGTTATTCTTTTAATAGATGAGTATGATGCTCCTCTTATAAATGCTTATGAGAAGGGATTTTATGATGAGGCAATAAATTTTTTTAGTATACTTTATAGTTCTGTGTTAAAGACGAATGATTATCTCCAAATGGGAGTTCTTACAGGTATTTTAAAGGTTGTAAAAGAAGGAATATTTTCAGGACTCAATAATATCGAGACTTATACGGTGCTTGATGATCACTATTCTGATGCTTTTGGATTTACTGAAAAGGAAGTGGAAAAAGCCGTTAGAGAATATGGATTGACAGATGAAATTGGGGAAGTTAAGAAATGGTATAATGGGTATAAATTTGGAAATTTTGAAATTTATAATCCTTGGAGCATATTAAAATACTTAAAAAACGGAAAAACTGAATCATACTGGATAAATACAGCATCAGACCTTACAATATTAAGATTACTAAAAGAGGCAAATGAATCAATGTTTGATGGATTATTAAATATTTTTAATGGAAAAAGTTCAATACAATCAATAAATATATCTTCTGAAATGAACAATATGCAAAATTCTCAAGAAATATGGCAATTAATGCTATTTAGCGGCTATTTGACAATTGATAAAAAAATAGATGAGTATACGTATTCTTTAAAACTTCCGAATTATGAAGTGAAATCATTTTTTAAAGAAAAATTTTTGGAGTATAATTATACTGAAAACAAAAGTTTATTCAAAAAAATGATAAATGCGTTATTGTTAAAAGATATTGATAAATATGCAGAACTTTTACAAAAGATATTATTAAATTCTATGAGTTATCATGATGGTGCAAAAGAAGAAAAATTTTATCATAATCTAATTTTAGGAATGCTTTTGTATTTAGACAGCGAATATAGCATAAAATCAAATATAGAAGAAGGATATGGAAGAACAGATGTACTTATGTTTCCTTTAAATAAATTGCAGCCAGGATTTATATTTGAATTTAAGGTATCTGAAACAGATGATAACAAATCCATGGAAAAAGCTGCAGATGAAGCATTAAATCAGATAAAAGACAGAAAATATAAAACAGAAATGAAACAAAGTAAAATAAAGGATATTTTACTTTTAGGAATAGCATTTAATGGAAAAAAAGTAAAAGTAAAATTAGGATAAAATTTTAAGAATAAAATATTTTTAATCATAGTTATTAGGTTGGTTATGATTTTTTATTAAAAAAATTCAGGAGATATTATGAACAAAAAAACAATAGTTTTATCAGGAATAAACCTGATTGAAGGCGGTCCATTGACAATTTATAAGGACTGCCTTAGATGTGTAGAGAAATATTTTTTAGAAAATTATGAAATAGTGGCTCTTGTACATAACAGGGAACTTTTTTCTGAATTTGATTCAAAAATAAAGTTTATCGAATTTATGGATTCTAAAAAAAGTTATTTAAAGAGATTTTATTATGAATATTTTTATTTCAAAAGATTGTCAAAGAAACTAAAGCCTTATTTATGGTTTTCATTGCATGATATGACTCCAAATGTAGTAACAGACAAAAGAGCAGTTTATTGTCATAATCCTATTATTTTTTATGATGTGAAGAGAAAGGATATGATTAATGAATTTAAGATGTTTATGTTTTCTAGATTTTATAAATATATCTACAAAATTAATATTAAAAAAAATAATTTTGTTGTGGTTCAGCAGGATTGGATTAGAAAAAGATTTAAGAAAATTTTTAAAATAAAAAATGTGGTTGTTGCTCATCCTAATGTTGTTATAGATGATTCAAATAATAATTATAAAAATACAAAAATAGTAAAAAATAGTTTTTTATATCCTTCATTTCCTAGAATTTTTAAAAATTTTGAAGTCATTTGTAAAGCTGTTGAAATATTAGAAAATAAAAATATTGAAAATTTTAAGGTATATTTGACAATAGATGGAAGTGAAAATATTTATTCAAAGGAAATTGTTGAAAAATATGGCCGTTTAAAATGTATTGAATTTATTGGATTACAAACAAGAGAAAATTTGATGAAATATTATAGTAAAATAGAAACAGTGATATTCCCTTCTAAACTAGAAACTTGGGGATTGCCTATTTCAGAAGCGAAGGCATTTGGTAAAAATATAATTTTGGCAGATTTGGAATATGCGCATGAAACACTGGGAACTTATGAAAAAGTGATGTTTTTTGGGCCTGATAATGCTGAAAAATTAGCTGAAAAGATAGAAATGTTGATAAATGATGATGAAAATATGAAAAATATAGAATTTGATGGAAATTTTGAAAAAAATATTGAAAAACCATTTTGTAAAAATTGGAAGGAATTATTTGATATTTTACTTTTGGATAATAGATAATTTATTTAAATTATCACAAATAATTTTTTATAAAATATAGAAAGAAGTTTAAAAAAGAGTATGGGAAAAGATAAAATTGTTATATATTTTGGATTTAATAATCCACTTATATATAAACGTGGAGTAGAAAATGTTATATTATCTCAATCTATGGCATTGCCAGAAAATGTAAAAAAATATTATTTATTTTTTGGTGAAAAAGATGAGGAATTTTTGTGGAATGATATAAAATGTATATCAATAATGCATGATTTATTTAGATTTTTTAAATTAAATACATTTTTAAATAAATTGTGTAGAAATGCTGAATGTGTTATTCATTCTCATAATTATTTGATGAGTTTTTTTCTTTTGAAAAAAACAGATATATTTACTGTTCATGACGGGCTTTTTTATTTATCATCCCAAACCAATCATAGATTTAAAAATATTTTTAAATTTATTGAAAAAGCAGTCTATAAAAAAAGTAAATTAGTGCATTTTATATCGAAATTTACAAAAGAAGAATCACTTTATAATAAAGATAACTTTATTATTATTTATAACACTACTCCACTTGAAAAAGTAAAAGTAAAATTTGAAAAAGAGAACTGGGATTCTAAAAAAGTAAAAATATTTACAGTAAGAAGTATTGAAGAAAGAGTAAATTTAGAATTACTTATTGAACTTGCCCAAAGAAATAAAAATTTTGAAATAAAGGTTTCTGGAAAAGGACCTTTGATTGAAAAATATAGAGATGAAATAAAAAATAAAAAATTAGATAATATTGAATTAATGGGATTTTTAGAAGATGAAAAAATAAGACAATATTATAAAGACTGTGATATTGTTACAGTTTTGGCAAAATATGGGGAAGGTTTTGGACTTCCTATTATTGAAGGATATTTGCACGATAAGCCTGTCTTTGCTTCAAATGTATCGGCAATTCCTGAAGTTATTATTAATAAGGAATTTTTAATAGAGAATGATGTTATAAATTTAGAAAATAAAATTTTAAATTATTTAAAAAAGAATAAAAGTTATAATTTTAAAGAATACTATTATAGTAATTTTGGAAATGATGTGATAAGGGATAAATATTTTAAATTGTATAATCATACTTTTAAAGTAAAGTAATTTAAATATGGAATTTATAAAAAAGGAGTTATATAAATATGGAAAGAAAAAAAATTTCACTTGAAATTCAGTGGGCTGTAGGACCTAAAACAGGAGTTGGCTGGTATATTTTTAATATTGTAAAAGGATTGGTTCAAAATAATAAGAATGATTATACTGGTGAATTTATAAATTTTATGAATAGACATAATGTTAAGGAACAAATTAACTATGATATAAAAATAAAGCAAAATAAATTTATTTCATATAAAATTTATAGCATTTTAACTCAAAAATTAAAAATAAGCCATAATTTTTTGATGAATACAAAATCTGATATATATCATTTTTTTAATTTTATAATTCCTAAAAATATAAAAGGAAAAGTAATTGTTACAATTTACGATACTGTATTTTTTTCTGCACCTGAAACTATGGGTGGTATGAAAACTATTAGCGAATATAAATATGCTGCTGAAAGATCTGATTTAATTATAACTATTTCTGAAAGTGCTAAAGCTGACATTATTAAACATTTTAATATAGATGAAAAAAAGATAAAAATTGTAACTCCTGGAATTGATTTACAAAAATATTCTTACAAATATTCTAAATCTGAACTTGAAAATATTAGAAAGAAGTATAATTTGCCAAAAAATTATATTTTATATTTGGGAACAATTGAACCCCGAAAAAATATTGAAAGAATTGTGAAAGCATTTAAAAAATATAAAAAGGAAATTAATGATGATTTAAAACTTGTGATTGTGGGAAGAAAAGGCTGGAAATATGATAATATTATGAAACTGATTGAATCAATGGGAACGGATATTATAATTACTGGATATATTGATGAAGAAGATAAAGTTCCTATTTATAGGCTTGCACAGATTTTTGTTTTTCCATCTTTATATGAAGGTTTTGGAATGCCGATATTAGAGGCTATGGCATCAAAAACACCGGTAATCACATCAAATATTTCTTCAATGCCTGAAGTAGCAGGAAATGCTGGAATATTGGTAGATCCTTTTAATGAAAATGAAATTTTTGAAGCATATAAAAAAATTTTATCAGATGATGAACTAAAAAAAGAAATGGTGCAAAAAGGATTAGAACAGGCAAAAAAATTTGAGTGGAAAAAATCTGTAGAAATGCTTGAAAAGATTTATGAGGAAATATAGTAGACTTAAAATAAAATATGGAAAGGTAAAATATGGAAAAATCATTTTATGAATTGTGGAAATTGGGAATTAATTTTATTAAAACAAAAATATTTTTTCCAAAAGCTAGGTTAATTCGATTTCCTTTTGATATAAGAGGAAAAAAGTATATAAAATTTGGAGAAAATTTTACAACTGGAACTGGCTGCAGAATTGAAGCATATAATTTTCAAGATTCACATAATGCTAAAAGTATAAAAAATAAAAATACACCTCAATTAATAATAGGAAATAATGTTCAAATTAACGATTATGTCCATTTGTCATGTGCAAATTCATTAATTATAGGAGACAATGTACTGATAGCAAGCAAAGTTTATATTTCTGACTTAAATCATGGAAATTATTCATTTTCAAAAGACTTTGAACATTCTAATCCTGAAGAAATTGCAAAGGAAAGAAGAATTTTTACAAAACCAGTAAAAATTTGTGAAAATGTATGGCTTGGAGAAAATGTATCTGTATTGCCAGGAACAGTAATTGGAAAAAATTCTATAATTGGAGCAAATTCTGTTGTTTCTAAAAATATTCCAGAAAACTGCATTGCTGTTGGAAATCCAGCAAAAGTAATAAAAAAATACAATTTTGAAACTAAAAAATGGGAAAAAATATAAAAATTTTGAAATATTTAAATTGTTTGATTAAACTTAAGATGTTATAATCTTACTAATTAAAAAAAGAGTGGAGGATTTTGCATGTATGACTTTACAGCTTGTATAGTGACTTATAATACTGACCAAAAGGAATTAACTCAAATCATAGGTTGTTTTCAAAAAACAAAATTAAAATTTAAACTATGGATATCAGATAATTCTGAAAAAGATACTTTGAGAAATTTTATAAAAAATTTTTCAGATGATAGAATAGAATATATCTTTAATAATTCAAATAATGGATTTGGATCAGGTCATAATATTGTGTTAAAAAAATTAATGGATGATAATTTTAAAGAAAAAGCAGAATTTCATATAATATTGAATGCTGATATAATTTTTGAAGAAAATACTATTGAAAAAATGATTGATTATATGAGAAAAAATCCTGAAATTGGGCAGATAGGACCGAAAATATATGAATCCAGTGGAGAGGTAAATAAATCTTGCAGGTTATTGCCTACACCATTAAATTTAATATTTAGAAGATTTTTTCCAATAAAATCTATTGTAGATAAAATGGATTATAATTATGAGATGAGATGGTGTGATTATAATTCAATAATGGAAGTTCCAATTCTATCTGGATGTCTTATGTTTATAAGAACAGATATTTTGAAAAATGTTGGAATGTTTGATACTAGATATTTCATGTATATGGAAGATTATGATTTGTGTAGAAGAATTGGACAAAAATACAAAGTAATATTTTATCCTGAAGTAAAGATAATTCATAAACATGGAAAAGCATCCTATAAAACACGAAAAATGATGATTGCACATATAAACTCAGCTATAAAATATTTTAATAAATGGGGATGGTTTTTTGATAAGGAAAGAAAAACAAGAAATAAGGAATGTATAAAAAGATATAAAAAATAATTTATTTGGTAAATGATTAGGAGAATAAATGAAACAAAAGGTTTTAGTAACAGGAGCTAATGGATATATAGGAAAAAATGTTATAAATTATTTGTTAAATAATAACATTGAAGTAGTAGCTGCTGATATTTCTTTAGATAAAATAAATGATAAAGTAAAAAAAATAGAAGCTAATATATTTGAAAATACTGACTATCTTTTTTCTAATTTGGAAAATGTAGGGACTTGTATTCATTTAGCATGGCGTAATGGATTTGTACACAATTCTATTACTCATCTTGAAGATATTTCATTACATTATAAATTTTTAAAGAAAATACATGAATTTGGTATAAAAAATATAAATGTTATAGGAACTATGCATGAAATTGGATACTGGGAAGGAGAAGTTGATAACAATACTAGTACTAATCCTATTTCTTTTTATGGTATAGCAAAAAATAGTTTGAGACAATCTTTGAAAATATTAGAAGAGAGCGATAAGGAATTATTAATAAAATGGCTTAGAGTATTTTATATACAAGGTGATGATAGGAATAATAATTCTATTTTTTCTAAAATATTACAAAAAGAAGAAGAAGGTGCTAAAACTTTTCCATTTACTACAGGAAAAAATAAATATGACTTTATTAATATAGAGATATTAGCAGAGATGATTTCAAAAGCGGCTTTACAAACTGATATAACTGGAATTATAAATTGCTGTTCCGGTAAACCTGTAAGTTTAAAAGAAAAAGTTGAATCATTTTTAAAAGAAAATAACTTAAAAATAAAATTAGAGTATGGTGTATT
>ERZ772764.1371-NODE-1371-length-15402-cov-4.567994_pt1 | contig 15402 bp, 13 predicted proteins | sample MGYA00512163_ERZ772764 | MGnify/ENA primary metagenome ERZ772764 (study PRJEB29015, sample SAMEA2737903) | human oral metagenome | biome: human oral; feature: human-associated habitat; material: dental | place: China | collected 2094 ... | reverse complement strand
AGAGGTGTGTCAGGTAACTAAGGAAAATGCCAAGAGGTTTTTTGGTATAAGGTAGAATATTAATAACTAAAGGTGAAAATTAGCGTTGGTGAGAGAAAAATTCTCTCCCAACGCTAATTTTTTACAAAAAAGGTGAACACACATCAAATTTCGTGTGTAATTTAAATTGCTCAAATAAAAAAACAAGGAGAAATGATATGTGTTCTAAATTGTGAAGATGTATTATTTTGTCACAATTGTATATATATCCTATAAAACTATTTAATAAAAAAAGAAAGGATTACTCATTAAACTTATTGAATGTATTGAAAAAATTGTTATATAGAGATATAAAGGTAATAAATATGGTTGCATCTTTTAGTAGTAGATTATTTGAAGAAGATATATCGAAAGTTTGCGAATCATTAAAAAATAAGGTAAAATATTAGTAGTATATAATAATAATGTAGATGAAAAAATAAGCTCCCTAATTTCTACGAAAAGTGTTATAGGTGAAGGAAATCTTGAAAATGCTTATTTTGACCATCAGTTCGTTTATAATAGAAGTAATCAGATATAACTAAAAGGAAATAACAGTGTCTGTTTTTATGCATAGATAAACAAGTAGAATCATTTGGAAAAAATTCAGGATTATCTTGTGTTATTTCTGCATTTATTTCAAATATACTATTAGATAAAGGGGATTTAGCTTTTGAAGAGATTGAAGACTCATTAGAGAATATATCTAAAATTAATGAAAAAAAAACATTTTGTCACGAATCTGAATATAAGACTGAGTATAAGGAATATTATGATGAATTATTAGAGATAATAAATTCGAAATATATAATTAATAAATCAAGACCGATAAGTTTGAAAACATTATTAAAATTAGGTATTATTAATCCATACATAAGTATAAATAAATATAATATAGATAGTTTTATCAAAAGTATAAATAATAGATTTAATGTATGTATTTCTTTGAATGGACTATTTTTACATCAAGTTACAGCGATTAACTCTTTGATTGAAATAATTATAAAATATCGAAAGGAGATTAGATATGCTTAAAAATGTATATGTCAAGATTTCTTTAAACTTTATAAGGAAACATATGCTGATATACTTATTGGTTTTAATAGCAATCCTAGTATCAGTATATGCTGTTTTTGTTCCTTTTGTAACGGGCAAGAGCCAGTCTATTAACTATAAAAGGGTTGTAGAAAAGGTTTATCCAGACTATCCTGCCACATCCTATCTTGCAAGTGATAGGGAGGCCAAACTAATTGAAGAAAATAAGGCTGTGTCAAAATCTATCAAGTATGAAAACTACGGATTCTTTACCAGTCAGAAATCTAGACTCGAGTATGAATTAAAGGGTTATACAAGAGAGGCCCTTGATGCCAACCAATATGTTCTAGCAAGTGGGCGTTTACCTAGAGAGAATGGTGAAATGCTATTGGATAGGTCCTACTTAAGTCAAGAAGGGAGTCCTAGTCTGGGGGATTTCATTTCAGGCCTCAATAATCTAGAATATGAGCTAGGAAACAAGCATGAAATATATTCTGCAACTAAAAAATATAAGATAGTAGGCCTTATAGAAAAAAATAAGGATTATACTAGGGCTATCAGCAAAATTAAGACGAAAAACAGGGTAAGGGTCAATCCAATCTTATGGATATATAATACTGACAAGTACCCAGACCAGAGCCTTAGCTATACAGTTCTAATTAAATTTAAGGATGGTATGAATAACCTATATGGAAATTGTGTAAAGCTGGGAATTGATGTAGCTGATGATCCACAAAAGGTAATACAAAACTTTGAGCTTTCAAGGTTAAATGAATCTATTAGCTATGTTACTAGGAGCAATGACGACAAGATTTTAATTTTTGTGGCAGTCCTCTTTATAGCCAGCCTATTTAAGCTATTGAATGATATTAGACTTAGAAATATGGGACTATTGAAAATACTGGGGGCTAAAGGTAAGGATGTATTTAAAATGCTAATAGGAGAGAATTCGCTATTAGGTTTACTTGGATTAGTCCTAGGTCTATGTATAAGCTATGTCCAGACCTATAGGTATATAGGGGGTAGTAATGTTACAGATTCAGCAATAGACATTATGCTAGGCAACTACAGGGTTTACTTTAATGCAGGAGATATATTGCTAGTGATTACTGTTATATTTGCCCCAATCCTGGTCAACATAATATATTTAATAATTAAGTACAATAAGACAGAGGGTCTTGACCTACTTAACGAGGATAGGAAGACTAGGGCGAAAAATATTAATTTAGAAAAAATAAGGATTAGGAATATAGTATCAAAAATAGCTATAATCGGTTTTTTTAATAATCTTTATAACTATCTACTACCAATCCTTATAATTGTAATTATGGTCAGTAGTATAATTAATGTTCTAGGTGTTGAAAAAACTGTGGCAGAAAATAATTCTGCTTATAATGTGAGTGAAGCAAGCTATCTAGGAAGGAATTTCCTCGTTAAAAAGAATTCTAGCTTTTCCATAGATAATGGAATTGATTCTAAAGACCTAGTGGACATAAAAAAGTACAAGAACTTTACACAAAATATGGAGCTATATGGTTATTTACTTGAAGATACAAGCCAAGTAAATAATTCTGTACTAGAGAGTAAGGGTATTTCATCTAGTACGGGTAAATATGAATTTGATTGTACTATTACAGGTATAGATTCTCTTAGACAAGGGGAACTTAAAGACAAGGGTATACTTTCCAGCGAGGATATTAAGAGTATAGGGCAAGAGAACCAAGTCTATGCTGTGATAAATAACTTTTATTATGATGGTCAAACAGACAAGTACCAAAAGTTTTTGAAAAACCTAAAAGATGGTCAACTCGTATATATAAAGCTACCATGTATAAAGGATGGTCTACAGACTTATAAGCTTTTACCTGTGAAGCTTATACCAAATAAGAAACCTAAGGCTACTATAGAGGAGAGGACTGCTAGTAATTCTTCCACAGTAGAGATAATGTTTGACCTAAATAGGCTAAAGAGCTTGACTAATACAAGCACAGTTAGTGCTATTAGGTTTGATGTCACATCAAGTGATGAGGCAAATCTAGTTAAGTCTAGATTATCCTCGAGGTTTGAGGTCAAGGACAGGGATAGAGAAAGACTAAATAAAAAGGAGCTTAGAGATAAGATATACTTTGATAAAATCAAATTTAGGCTAAGCTTCTATTCAATACTCCTATTATTCTCCTTAGTATTTACTATAAGGATAATAACAGACAAGAAGACAAGAGATGTTGGTGTATTGAGGATGCTAGGGGCTGACAAAAGGTTAATAAATAAGACTTTATTTGTCGAAAATATGATATTTGTAGTGACTAGTCTGGTGATTGGAGTGTCAATAGGCCTATATAGGGTCTATAAGTACTACAAGATTACACGTGATCTAGACCTATATTATAAGGGAATAGCACATGTAGAGTTTCATCCACCATATGCTACTATAATTGTTTTAATAGTATTAGTATTTATAATATCAATATTAATGCAGATGTACTCAAATAAAAGGCTTGTATCAAAGAATATAATGCTTGATACAAGAAGTGAATAGTAAAATTTATTTTATGAAAGGTTGATAATATGAAATCCTTAAAGATTGACAACGTGAAAAAATACTATGGGAAAAAGGAAAGTCTAGTGAAGGCAGTAGATGGCATAAGCCTAGAAATTGAAAATCGAAAATTCACGGCCATAATAGGAACTAGTGGTTCAGGAAAAAGTACCCTGCTTCATTGTATGGCTGGCCTAGACAAGCCAACTGAAGGTAGCGCATTTCTTGATGAAAGAGATATATACTCCTTAAATGATGATGAGTTATCTAAAATAAGAAGACAAGAATTCGGGTTTATATTCCAAAGCTTTAACCTGATACCAGTCCTTAATGTTTATGATAATATAATCCTATCAATCCAGCTAGATGGAAAGAAGGAAGACAAGGAATATATTATGTCTATAGTAAAAAAGGTTGGCCTAGAAGACCAACTTAAGAAGTTTCCTAATGAGCTATCGGGAGGCCAGCAGCAAAGGGTAGCAATTGCAAGGGCCCTATCCAACAAGCCAGCTATAATATTTGCAGACGAGCCTACAGGAAACCTTGATAGTAAGACTACTGAAGAGGTAATGAGCCTGCTTAGGTCTACTGTAAAAGACCTAAACCAGACCCTACTTATGATAACTCATGATGAAAATATAGCAAAGCAGGCAGATAGACTTATTACCATAAGTGATGGGAAAATAATAAGAGATGAAAAAAAATGATAAAAACATTAAAAAATTCTTAAAATATGTGTGTAAAAATAATAAAAAGAAAATATTTATATCTGCGATATTTGTGATATTAGTTACAGTATTTGATTTGTACCTTCCACTCTTATTAAAGAAAATAATTGATAAGGGTATTATGGAGAAAGATATAAATATATTGTTAAGGTTTGTTGTAGTATATTTTCTAATCCAACTAATGTCAATTTTGATTGAGTTTATACTTAATTATATTTATTCGCTGATGAGAAACTCTATTGCAATAAAAATTAGGCTTAAGATACTAAAACATATATCTGATTTATCGGGAAATTATTACACAAACAAAAAAACAGGGAATGTACTTTCTATTATACAGTCGGATATAGATGCAATAGAACGTCTGGATGCAGAGTTAGTGTTTTCTTTAGTGAAAGATTTTTTTACAGCCATAGCAGCATTATATTTTATGATTCGCCTACAGTTGGACTTATTTTTGTTGATTGTAGTATTACAACTATTATTATTCTTATTGCAGAGAATTTTTACTAAGAAAATACATGCAAATATAACAAAAATAAGAAAGGAGTATGGAGAAATTACTAATGTTGTACAAGAATATGTGCTAAACATTATGAGTGTAGTTATATCGAAATCTAGAAAATTTTTTATCTCAGATTATATAAAAAGAGAACGTAAAATGATATATAAAAATATTAAGACAGATATGTTATATAGTGGTAATATTTCTGTAGCAATAGCTATAAATTCAGCAATAACAATGATACTATATGGATATGGTGGATATAAGATTATAAGTGGAAATTTAACATTAGGAACTTTGCTGGCATTTCAGAGTTATAGTGCGATGCTGTTAGGACCATGCATGAGTATTGTAAATGCAAATAATAGAATTCAGCAAGCAAAAGTATCTGTAGATAGAGTGTATAGTCTATTAGATGAAAAAAGTGAAATAACAGATAATAAAGACTCTATAATATTAAATAAAGGCAATATAGAAAAAATTGAGTTTAATAATGTTAGTTTTAGTTATACCAGCCACGAAAGAAAAGATGAATATGTTCTAAAAAATCTTAATTTAGTTTTTAGTAAAGACAGTGTATGTGCTTTAGTTGGAAATAGTGGATGTGGAAAATCAACGATTATAAGTTTGCTTTATAGATTTTGGGATGTTGACTCAGGAAATATACTTATCGATGAAAATAATATAAAAAGCGTAAATTTAAATTCACTAAGAAAACACATATCTATAGTAACTCAAGACTGTATCATATTTGATGCAACAATTAAAGAAAATATTTGCCTAGGAAAAAAGATAAATGATGAACAATTACAGTTGATTTGTGACAAGGTAGGTCTAAGCGAGTACATATCTAGTTTAAAGGAGGGTATAAATACAAAAATTGGTGAAAGGGGAGTTAAAATATCTGGAGGTCAAAAACAGAGGATTGCAATTGCTAGGACAATACTTAATGATAGTGATATTATTGTTTTGGATGAAGCTACATCAGCACTAGATAACATATCACAAAGCAATATTATAAAAAATTTAAAAGGATATTTGAACAATAAAATTGTAGTTATAATTGCTCATAAGTTATCTACAATCAGGGATATAGATAATATTTACGTCTTAAATGATGGTAAAGTCATAGATAAGGGAAATCATGATAATTTATTAAGACACTCAGATCAATACAAAAAGTTATATTACAATGAATAGGAGCTTTAGGAATTTCATGACAAGGATAATGCTAATGGAAAGGTATAAGATACTAAAAGGCAACATCCATAGCTATAAGTTTGCTATGGATGCTGCCACATAATTTTATAGATTTTATTGATTTAAATTATCACCAACGTTATTTGACATAGAGCCATTATTTCTCTCACCAAGGCTAAATATTATACAACCATATATTTTCATGTTTATTTAATTCATCTTAAATGGCGGAGAGAGAGGGATTTGAACCCTCGGTGCAGTTTCCCACACACCCGCTTTCCAGGCGAGCCCCTTAAGCCACTCGGACACCTCTCCGTATTATTACCACCTAAATAATAATACCACAAGTAGTCCAATTTTATAAGCCCCTATTTTAATTATAATCAATAAATTCCAGCATATTGTCCATCTTCCTATTCATAATACCGCCCACTGAACGATATCCTACACCATAATAACCAAGGGAAGGATCAGTAAGTTCATACTGCCTCAAGGCCCTAGTCCATAGTTCCTTTTCTTCATAGGTAGGGCTCTTTACATGTATGTTAGGATCTTCATGGTCCGGTTGGGATGAGTAGAAGGTGCAATTTCTAGAGTTCTTCTGACAAAACTCCTTTACCCCATCATGACAGGCGAAGTGGTCTACATTACCCCCACTCTTGTCATGGCTGTTCTTGGCAAGACTCTTGTAGGAGAAGTTGTTACCATGTTCAGCTTCAAATTTTTCTATGGCCCTGATAACAGTATTCTTGTCTATTTCCAGGTTCCTATTCTTGGTAAATATTATATTTTCCTTATTTACACCCATAGTTTCAAGGGCTCTCACCATCTCCATATCTCTTAGATAGGTAAAGTCTTCCCTACTAATCCTGCTCCTTCCAGTCCTGATAAACTCACGGTCCAGGGCCTCATATATCCAGCTCTTGCTGCCATCAGTCATCAGTATCAGGTAGACCTTCCTACCATCCTTTACATCCCTGATTATATCCAGTCCCATATCGATTGTCTCATCATCCTGGTGGGGATTTATATATACTACATCTGTCATATATTTTTTAACCAGGCCACCTACAGCCACTATCTTTTGGAAGTGGTAGTCGTGGACTTCTTCACTTGTCTTCTTAACCAATACTATATTGGCATTCATAGCTGCAGCCAGGGGAGATGCTGCTACTGTATCTGCAAATGTCTGACCTGAAGCAACCAGGCCATTCTTAGCTTCCGGGTAGTAGTCTTTTTGGATAATCCTAGATGTTTGATACCTGTCCTTACCACTTATTCTCCTGGCCTTGCCTATCTTGGCCATGGACTCCTTACTGATAGTATTTTCACCACCAATTACCAATACTTCTTCTGCCCCATAGTCATTTATAATTTTTGCCATCTTGTCGTCTATATCTCTTGGTACCAATAGCATTGGAATTCTGTTCATATAGGAATAAGATGACATAGATAGGCTGTCTGCAAATACCTCACTGCTTGCCAATATCAGGTTCTTCTTTATATCGTTATTATTTTTATGGGCAAATTCTCCACACTTATAAGATAGGTCAAATGGTCTATCGGCGCTGATACTTGTAACCTTGTAACCCTTGCTAGCCAAGTCAGATCCTAGCTTTGGATTTATATTAGAGCCTACAAGATAGGCGTGTTCAACCCCCAACCTAACCATTTCTTCCCTGGTTCCCTTATCTAGTCCACCCTTACTGTTCAAGAGTATAGGGGCGTTTAGGTAGGCTGATACCTGGATGGCAGACATACTGTCTACATAGTTAGACCCATCTACTATTATAACCTCATCTGAATGGTCATAGGCCATCTGTGATATGAGCCTGGATGTCTCCTGCCTGTCCCTACCACTTAAGCTTATGTAGTCCCTACTAGAATCGGTAAGGAATTGGTCAACTTGTTTTTCTCCATAGGCTTCTACACCCAGGCCTCCTACCAATCCCAATCCAATACTAATCACGCTAGCAAGTGCCAAACATTTATTTAAAAACTTAACCATTAATATACCTCCAAATAATAGAATTTCACATAAAAATTTCTCTCTTCAATAGAATATCACATAATACGGACCTTGTAATTATATTTTAATCCACAATTTATTAATTTTATATATTTTAGGTGATTTTTACTTATTAATCCTATCTACTTTAGCCTATTTTGATTTTTCTTCCCTTCTTTCCTTAAAGAAGTCGGTCAATATCTTGCTGGCCTCTTTTTCCAGTATACCAAACTCATAGTCTATCTTCCTATCCTTGTAAACCTCTAGTTTGAAATCATTGTGTTTGCCTACCAGGTGGTTTTTCTTATGACTGGCCCCTATATATAGGCTCTTTATCCTAGAATTTTCTATAGCACCAGCACACATTAGGCAGGGCTCCATGGTCACATACATCTGACAGTCATATAGTCTCCACCTGCCTAGGGCCTTGGCCGCCTCCTGGATGGCTACAATCTCTGCATGCTGGGTTGGGTCCCCTGTCAGCTCTACCTGATTAAAGCCCCTACCCACAATCTGGCCATCATATACTACTACGGCACCTATGGGGGTTTCCTTCATGGCATAGGCCTTCCTAGCCTCTTTCAAGGCCTCGGACATAAAATAGGCCTTGTCACTAGCCCCTATTTGACCTGACCCAAGACTTCCCTGGTCAGACTTATCCATGCTTCTAGCTGGCCCACATGCCTTGTGACCAAACTTGCCATCCCTCATAAGGCCGGACATAACTGCTACACCCTGGGCACCTCTTTCAAGTACTTGGTCCACCCTATCTGGGCCTATCCCACCTATGGCATAGACTGGTAGCTCGGAAGTTTTACACATTTTAGCTAAGAAGTCCAGACCCCTAGGATCCAGCCCCTTCTTACAGTCTGTTGGGAAGATATGACCGGCAAATATATGGCTGGCCCCAAGTCTTTGGGCCTGGCTGACCTCATCTAGAGAATGGGTAGAAACACCTATACGATCAAAATGGTCTATAAAAGACTGATATTTTTCCCCATCATTGGCCAGGTCTAGGAGGTCATAGAGGGGCATATGAATATTTTTTATCCCCAATTCCATGGCAGATTTCCAGTACTTGTGGGCATAAATGTCTATCTCATAAGCCTTACAGAGTTCCTGGACATCCCCCAGTAATTTCAGGTAGGCTTCCTGGTCTAAGTCTTTTTCCCTAAAGACCAGGCCCTCTATTAGGAAATTCTCCAGATATATTCCCTGCCTATAGGCTACAAATACCTCTTCAAGCCTCTTTAAAAGACCCTCTTGGCAGATTTTCCTATTGGTTACGACCATCAATTTTTTCTTATTTCTTTCCCCTCTTTTTTCCATACTACTCCCTTACTTGATACCTTCTTCAGTCAGGTTTATATAATCACTCATAACTGGTTGCAGGCCACCTGCCTTTATGGCTTCAAATACCTCTTTAACATCTCTAGTGTCAGCGATTTCAAACTGTTCATCGCCCTTTTCATTTTCAATTTCCTCGGAATGACTTCCTATACCCGTACTTACACCAGCAGATATCTTGGTAGCTGCTATTTTTATAATGTTGTCCCTAAACCTTGGTAGCTCCCTAGTTGATACCGTGATGCTGGCAAATGGCAGGAAAATCCTATAGGCACAAATTATCTGTAGTAGTTGGGTTTCGTGAACATCCTTAGGATTTATTTTATCATTATTTATAATAGGTCTCAACCTCGGACAGGAAATTGCTATCTCTGCATGGGGGTACTTTTGCTGGAGTAGGTAGGCATGATAGCCTGTAGCAAAGGCATCCTTCCTAAAATCATCCAAGCCTAGTAGGGCTGCAAAACCGACCCCTCTCATGCCTCCCCTTAGGGCCCTCTCCTGGGCATTCAACCTATATGGGAAGACCCTCTTGTGACCTGCCAAATGTAGGGTTTCATACTTGTCAGAATTATAAGTTTCCTGAAATACTGTAACGTAGTCTGCCCCACAAGAATTAAGGTAGGCATATTCATCAGTATTCATTGGGTAGACTTACAGGCCTACTATACTAAAGTACTTGCTGGCCAACCTACAGGCCTCTCCTATATACTTTACATCAGAGTGCTTCCTACTCTCCCCAGTCAGGATTAATATTTCTTGAAGGCCTGTCTCCGCTATGGCCTTCATTTCCTTTTCTATCTGGTCGAAATTTAACCTAGACCTCTTTATCTTGTTGTGGGAATTAAAGCCACAATAGATACAGTAGTTCTCACAGTAGTTGGCTATATATAGGGGGGTAAACATATATATTGAATTACCAAAGTGGGCCCTTGTCTCCCTCTGTGCCCTCTGAGCTATCTCTTCTAAAAAGTCCTGGGCAACTGGTGATAGGAGGGCCTGAAAGTCCCTAGGTGACAAGATATCCTTGGCAAGGGCGACTTTGACATCACTTGCAGTAAATGAATCATAGTCATAGGCCTCCATCTGGTCTATTACCCTGGCCATAATATCTGATTCTAGTCTTTCCATCCCATCCATATATTCCATGTGGTCTAATTTCTTCATATCTGGCACCCCCTAGTCCTCTAAGAATCCTGTTAGTGGTGATGAAGCGACCCCACCCTTTTCTACAACCCTGCCCAGCTTGGCCAGGTAAGCCAACCTACCAGCTTCTATAGCCTGCTTAAAGGCCTGGGCCATCATAGGTATATCTCCAGCAGTTGCTATGGCAGTGTTGGCCATTATAGCTGCAGCCCCCATTTCCATAGCCTCACAGGCCTGGGATGGTCTACCAATTCCTGCATCTACAATTACAGGCAAGTCTATTTCGTCTATCAGAATCTGGATAAAGTCCCTGGTAGCCAAGCCCTTGTTTGATCCTATTGGAGATCCAAGTGGCATTATACAGGCTGCTCCAGCATTTTTAAGGTCCCTAGCCACATTTAGGTCTGGGTACATATATGGCATAACTATAAAGCCCTCCTTGGCAAGGATTTCTGTAGCCCTTATAGTCTCCTGGTTGTCTGGAAGTAGGTACTTTGAATCCCTGATTACCTCTATCTTTACAAAGTCACCACAGCCACACTCTCTTGACAGCCTGGCTATCCTGACTGCCTCTTCTGCATTTCTTGCCCCTGATGTATTTGGTAGAAGGGTCACTCCCTTAGGTATATAGTCCAGTATATTTTCAACCTGGCCACCCACTGCCCTCCTTAAGGCTAGGGTAATAATCTCTGCCCCAGCATACCTTACCGCACTATCTATTAGGTCCAGGGAATACTTACCTGACCCCAATATAAACCTAGAATTAAACTCTCTACCACCGATTATCAACTTATCATTCATAATTATTTCCTCCCTATTTTTCATCCTTAATTAATATATTCTTTTAAAATTGCACACTTAATATTTTTCGTTCTATCCTTCGAGACCCATAAGTAGCCTAAGGATTATATTGGCCTGGTGACCTGCACAGATACTGACCCTCGGAGCCATCATACCGGGTATATGTTCAAAATCAGACCTCTCATCCCCACATAGGTATAGCCTGGAAAACTTCTTTTGAGTCCTAATAAGGTTGGCATCACCTAGACCTGCCATGCCGGAAGCTGCTATTACCAGCTTGTCATCGGAGTTGGCCAAGACCTCTGATACCACCATTGACTTTGTGACAGGATCATCCAGGGCTTCACATATTATTTGTTGGCCTTTGACAATGTCCATAATATTGTCCCTGTCGATTTTTATATCTATGACCTCTAGGTCTATAAAGGGGTTTATGGAACTGATAACCTCTACCAGGGCCTGGGTCTTTTTCATACCTATATGGCCCAGGCTATAATGCTGCCTGTTAAGGTTTGAAGCCTCCACCTGATCAAAATCAACCAGGACCAACCTTCCTATACCAGACCTGGCCAGGTAGACTCCTATATTCGATCCCAGGCCTCCAAGGCCCAAAATACAGACGCTGGACCTAGCCAAGACCCCATCTGTGTCACCTATGTTTCTCTTAAATATATCCTGAGGACCTAATACCCTTCCTTCTATATTTATATTTTCTAGTCCCTTATATATACTTCTCTTTAAGCTAATGATATTCTCTTCTTTTTCCCTAGACTTCTCTAATTTATCTTCTATCTTAACCACCCCCTACAAAACAAACTATCTCTACCTTGTCTGACTCATTTATTACATAGTCTCCATAGGTCCCTCTTTTTATAATGGTCCCATTTACCTCTACGGCCAGCCTATCTACATTAAAGCCTTGATCTTGCAAATATTTAAGTAGACTTTGACCTCCAGCCAACACTTCCTGTCCATTTATAATCGTCATGATTTCACCATCCTTTTTCATGTAAATATTCATTTTTGCCGAAAAAAAACGCACGAAGGAAGCCTACACCCGTGGTGGTGTACCCCTTCGTGCGACGTTAATCAACACTCTGATGTTATTTTACTATATTTTTACTTCAAATACAATAGGAAATCGATATTTCAAGTAATTATATTGTCTAACACCTTCTGAAACCTATCAGAATCAAAGAAGTTTTTTGCCCCTTGAATTATCAAGCCACTAAAAAACCGACCCAAGAATCAGACTTTGTCTAATCCCCCAGGTCGGCTAAATTTTCTAATATTAAGCTAAAATCTTATTCCCAATAGTCTAGGTCTTCAGGACTTAAACCAACAGACTTAGCGTGAAATTCTGGTTCCTTACCAGCCTTCTTCTGTTCTTCATAATCCTTAAGAGCCTTAATAGCTACTCCACCCAAAATTACACAGCAAGGGATGTTTATAAGAGCCATCAAGCCCATTGTAATATCAGCTAGGGCCCAAGCTGCTTCCATTGATATGATTGCACCAAAGAATACTACTAGTGCAGCGACCACATAGAATATCTTCATAAATCCATCACTTGGCTTCTTGTTACCATTTAGGTAAGATAGGCCTGTTTCACAATAGTAAAGGTTACCTATCAATGTAGTGAAGGCAAACATAATCATAGCTACTGTAATAAATAGAGGTCCAAATGAACCAAATATAGAACGTAATGATTCCTGTACCATTGGTGCACCTGCCATATCAGGCTTGATAGCAACGCCACTGATTAATATCATAAATGCTGTTGCTGAACAAATTAATAAAGTATCTATATATACAGACAAGAACTGTACTAGACCCTGCTTAACTGGGTGAGATACTTCTGCTGATGCTGCTGCATTAGGGGCAGAACCGACACCGGCCTCATTTGAGTAAAGTCCACGCTTGATACCATATACTAGACAAGATCCCGCTAGACCGCCTGCAAATGACCTACCACTAAAGGCATCTGTAAATATCATTCTGAATACTTCTGGTAACATTCCTATATTTAAAACTAGGACTATGATTGAAACTAGCACATAAGCTACACCCATGAACGGAACTATAACCTCTGTTACACGGATCATACTCTTACCACCGCCAACTATAGATATGAAAACTGCAAGGGCTATAATTGCACCTATGATCTTTGGTGTTATGCTTGGATTGTAAAAACCGTATACTGAGAATGTGGACTGTAGGTTATATGAGCACAATAGGTTAAATCCAAAACCATATGTCAATATCAAACACACAACGAACAAACCTGCAAGGAACTTGCTCTTCAAAGCTGTTTCAATATAATAGGCAGGTCCACCGTAACAACCACCTGTTTTTTCATCTTTACGCTTGTAGATCTGTGCTAGTGTAGATTCTATAAAGGCTGTTGCCGAACCAACTATAGCTAGGACCCACATCCAAAAGGCTGCACCTGGACCACCAAGTACTATAGCTGTAGATACACCAACGATATTACCAGTACCTACACGAGATGCAGTAGAAACCATCAAGGCCTGAAAAGAAGAAACTTTTCCTTTTTCACCTGGCTTTTCCTTAACTGCCCTTATAGATTCTGGAAATAATCTAAGCTGGACAAACTTTGTCCTAAAACTGAAATAAATACCTGCTACTGCTAGTACTACTATCAAAATAGGATAGTACATAACGTCATCAATTTTTGTCAATAATTCTAAAATAAGTCATTCCTCCCCTTTTGCAGAATAAGACATCTCAACAGTCATCCTAATTAGGTACTGTTATTAGATACCAATACTCTGAAATTTAACATATTTATTACTAATTTATTCCACAATAATATTATCCTATAAATGGAATAATATTGCAAGTAAAAAAATAAATATTTCAAAAAAATCATTTGCCTGCTTGTGTGTTTTTAAATAATGCATAATTTCAGACATTTTTGGTCATAAATAAAAAATTTTGCCTTAGTAAACGCCTTTTTTTGAAAGTTACGCATGAAAACATTCAAAAGCTCTTCCTATTCTATGCTTAAATGAAATAAAAATTTCAATTGTTTCAATATGATAAAATTATCCTTATCTTAAAAACCATACTCTATATAAATACTTTGTTTGATATGCAACTTAAGAGAAAAGAAAATAATCGACAATTTTTCTGAAATATATTAATATAAAGATAAGTAGTATTAGGGAGGTAATTCCATGTTAGTGAAAATTAGTAAACCAGTTTTAGACGCTTTGAATTACCACTATAAAATCGATTGGACAATTAAAACTCCTATTGGAAAAAGCTTTGGAACTTATTATATATAACATAAGAAAGGATACTATTATGAAGTACTGTGAAATATGTGGATATAAATTTACTTTTAAAGATAGAATAAAAGGTTGCCTCAGATTGCACTCAAAGCACACTCTTGAATGCAGTCAATGTGGATCCTTTTACATAGTAGAAGCTACTATTTATAGTTTTTTATACAACTTTATGCTTGGTTTTCTTCTTAGTTCTTTTATAATTTTTGTTTCTAATAAGATGATATATGTTATAAACAATATTTTGATATTTGTATTATTGAATAGCCTGTATTACATAACAAGTCATAAGTTCCAAAAATATAAGCTAAAAATAAAGTAAAAAAAAGAGGAGTGTCATCTCCCCTTCAAAGCCTAGACAAAGTCTCCTAAGTCGTTCATGATTTAAGGGACTTTTTTCGGTTGTATAATCCTCACCAGAATACTCCATTTAACTAAAGAAAGAGCCTATAGTCTGGTACACTATTGGCTCTTTTAAAATAACAAATTGTTAATCTCTTTGGCTACATATATTTAACATAGCTTCATTTATATAGTGTTACCTATATACAAATTAGCGCATTTTTGATTACTGCTTTTAGATTATATATGTTTAAATCTTGCTTCTTTTTTCAATACTATCTAGGAGAATTAAAAATAATCCTATCATAAACAATTTACTTCTGCTAAAATATATAACATTAAAAATTTCAGAAAATCTAACTAGTTCTATATCAACTGGTCTGAAATTAAATACAAACCATGAGGAAAAAATACATATTAGT
>ERZ772764.1367-NODE-1367-length-15412-cov-3.040959_pt1 | contig 15412 bp, 12 predicted proteins | sample MGYA00512163_ERZ772764 | MGnify/ENA primary metagenome ERZ772764 (study PRJEB29015, sample SAMEA2737903) | human oral metagenome | biome: human oral; feature: human-associated habitat; material: dental | place: China | collected 2094 ... | reverse complement strand
GAGGACGGCGACTTCGGTATAGCCGATGCAACAGGTTCCCCTGGTACATACAGCTTCACGCTGAATCACAAGGCAGCGTATGTCACGTTCATACCTTACACTGCTCAAGCAGTTGTCTCAGGTGCTAAGATTCAGAAGATACGCCTGTACACCAATAATGCCACAGACATGCTGACTGGTACTTTTGATGTAGATGACAACGGAACACTAAGCAATCCTGTAGGTACTTCAAACAGTATAGAGCTTGATATGACAGGAGGATCTTGGGCAGGAGGATTTGCCATTCCTGGAACTCCTACTTACGCAACCAATGCTGCTACCATAGTAGTCAATCCAGGTACATATAACGATCTCATTATCGAGTATACATTGTATGACCCAGTAACTTATGTGAAGGGAACCATCACTAAGACCTACGCAGGTCCAATTACCTTTACAGCAGGTACCAACACTCCTGTAAAAACCAATCTACAGGTAAAGGAATACGCTGCAGACAAGTATTATCAATGGGATGCTCAACAACATTACTGGGCTGGCTATGAATGGAATGGTTCAAATCCAACTCAACCGACAATAAACGGGCAGCAAAATAGTATAGATGCTCCTTCGAGTACAAAGGGACCCTCTGCACATACACCACGTGACTATAACGATATACTAGGATATAGTGATCCAACAGGTATGGCTCCCCCTGTTGAAGCAAGCCATTCTACTGCTGGGGCTCCCAATGGCAATGAGTCTGCATGGTATATACACGAAGGCGATCCACACTGGGATGCTAAGACGCTGTGGGCTACCATGGGGCATCTGTATGTAGGTGGAATATGGCTTAAGAAACTAAGTGTAATGGCTCAAGAAAATAGTAAAACGCTCCAAGAGCTAAAGAAGAAAGCTCCTAATGGAAACGATTATGCAGGTACCTTTGAAGCAGTCTACTTAGGTTCCTATGCAAGAATTCTTAGAGTCTTCCCTAAAGACATTCCTAGCAATTTGAACGATTACTTCTATCTTCCTGCACTGGGAAGATATAGTTACCAAGGTACTTTTGGCGATTGCGGTTCAATTGGCTATTATTGGACCAGTACACCTCATCCAACCAGTACTGATGGTGCTTTCAATTTTACATTTTCCCCTAGTTATATGATTGTAAATAATAACAACAACGGTAGAATAGATGGAAACCGCCTATTCAAGACTACCAATGAAAATGAATACCGCCCATTCTAAATTAGATGGCATTTATATTCATCATATCAAGGCAGTTGTCTTCCTTATATCAAGAGGATTGCTTTCCTTATATCAAGGCAACGATCTTCATATAATGAAGAGGATTGGCCTGATATAATGAATAGAAAACGAAGCAAAATATAACTAACGGAGTCTTGCTGAAAGGCGAGACTCCATATTCTTTAAAACTTAAATTTATTATTTTATGATTTCATTTAAAGTAGTTGAGACCGTCCACAGGATTGGTCCAAAGAAAGGTCAGAAAGCCTTTAATGCCGTACCGAAAGCCCCGATGAAGTTTTCAGCAGATTGGCTCGTAAATCGTATTGTTCGCGAAACCTCGTTGAGTGAGGGAGACGTAAGAAACGTGATTATCACCCTGCGTAACATTGCTATTGAGGTGATTAGCCTTGGTGGTTCGCTAGACCTTGGCGACCTCTTTTCGTTCCGCACCACGATACCGTCAAAGATGGTCGATAACGAGAAAGATGTCACCGCTGATTCCTTGAAGCGTCCCCGTGTCCTTGTTCGTTGGAAGTCTGCCGTCACGGATGCACTGAAGAAAATTGAAGTGGATGTGGATAATCCTGCGAGGAGGAAGACTAAAGAGGGAAAGGAAGAAAAGAAAAAGAAAGAGAAAGAAGGTGGAGGACCAGAAGCGGGATAACAGCAACAACAACAGCAACAACAACAACTGGCCCCTCCCCCGACCCCTCCCCCATAGGGAGGGGAGTGAAATGCGCAGTTTGCTAGAGGAGGATGGAAGCTAGATGGTGTTAGTTGGTGATGAAAGAGAGGGGAGCTGGTAGCGGGAGCTATATGCAAGTAGAGGGTTTGTCAAAATGCAAATTAATAAGTTGACAACTTTTAAACTATAAGTAGTTTTTCCCTAAAAGCAAAGAAAAGACCATTTCTTTACTCACAAACGAGTACAGAAATGGTCATTTTTATTGGATTGTTTCAAACTGTAAGATTATCAAAATGATATTTGCATTTTGACACACCCTCTTTTCTTTTTTATTTGTCTGCTGTTAATCGATTTCAACAGCTTACGATTTAATTTCTGGTCTTTTGGTTACTTGATAATTACTAATCAAGATTAATCTTCTTTGAAACAATCAATGCCTCTGCAATTACTGCTGCAACGATAGTAACAATACCAAATGTCAACATAATGTTATCCTTTCTTCTTTTGTGCGGAACCCCTTTGGTTCTGCGGTTATTACTTATTTTTCTTTGTGAATTCAGTACAAAGGTAGGAAAGATATTTGACATAGCCAACTTTTTTAGTCTTGTTTGCAATATAACACGTGGATGCTTGATGTAAGTCAATAGTATTGACTATGGTCAAAAAGTAACTAAAAAGAGTTCAAAAAAGGTCGTATAAATTTGTTATGATTACTTAGAAAACGTATCTTTGCATACGATTAAGTATTTAAGATAACATACATTTATGGATAGGCTCATTATTAAGAACCAAGAGTTTGACAGCAGTATGGATGCTCGTTTCCTCGAGATTCAGAATGCTCGTCGTCAGGCTTTGGCTCAGAAGGCTAAAAAGCACTAAAACAAACGCCTCGCATTCGTGGCTATTCGTAGCTCGGTAATGCGAATTAGGTAAGAAAACGTGTACAAGATTAATCTTAGAAAACAAGAAAAGACCCAATCATCATCAAATGATTGGGTCTTTTCTTATAGTGATTTAGTTAATCACTTACTATTTTTATTATGCTTGTTTAGAAGTCGGCATCCTCTCCAACCTCATCGGCTTGCATTTCCAAATCCTCTGGGTTGGTGTCGAATGTGGTACGATAGCTTTCTTCAGTGAGCTTGTCCTCATCGAAATCCTCATCGTCTGTATCTCTATCTTCTTCAGGCATCATGTCGTCTTCATCATCCAAATCCTTCAAGTTTTCTTCTTCTCCAATCTCATCAAATGATGAAAGTTTAGTAGTAGGTACGTTTGAAATTGGCTTTTCCTTAGCAAAGATAGCTTCTGTCCATGAGCCCTTTGAAATCTCAAGAACTTCGAAGCCATCAGCGACTTTCTTCTCATAAAGACCACCTGGTTTCTTCAGACGAGCGGTTGGAAGCGTAGTTGTACTTATATCAAATCCACTTAAGATAATATCCTGTACGCTCTGCGGAAGGCTCTCCCAACCACCGCCAAAGTTACGCTCAAGTACTTCTATTAGCTTTTGAGCTGATATATGATGGATATTTTCCCAAGTTAAATCAGTAATACGTTGGATTGATTTTTTCTTTAAAGCCCATTTTACAGTGGTACCCTCATCAAGTCTAACTTGACCAACTTGGCAGCCACGTTCTTCGTATTTCTTGATAACTTCAGGCTTATCAACCTTAACTTCTTCTATGGTAAAGGCACTTTTGATTACATCAATATAATGACGCTCATTATCCCTTAAATCGGCGTCACGTTCTGCTTGTACCCAAAGGCGGAAGACATCGTTTTCCTGAATGTCCCACACATTGCTTTTTGTTAGATTCTTTAACGATAGTGCTTGTCCTTGTCGCTTCATATTGTGTTTACTTTTTCATTTTGCTTTATGGTATAGCTTTGTGCAAAGCCATACCCTCAGACCTGCTGCAAAAGTATATACTTAAACGTAAACTTCCAAACTTTTTCGCTGAAAAGTTATCCAAAAGTGAGAAATAAGCACAATTTGAAAACGCTATTTACTAAGGTAGGGTGTGCAGTTCTTGATTTCTATAGGTAAAGCCTTTGCTTTACACTTCTCTGCAGTGATGCTTAACTCCACAAGACAAGCCCGTGAATTCATTGGTTTTCTTTGGTCAAAGATAAAGTTTCCAATACCATAATAGATTGGTTTTCCTCGATATGTCTCTATTGTTTGGAGTGTATGACTATGGTGACCAACAATAGCATCAGCCCCTGCATCTATTAGATTGTGTGCATCTTCACGCTGCTGTGGAGTGGCTCTGAAGTGGTGTTCCCATCCCCAATGTAGTATAAGGAGAATATAACAATTCTTATCTGTGACTCGTAAGCGTTTAACTCGCATGATAAGACTATCTATACTCTCCTGACTAACACAAGGTTTTTGAGGAAGATAGAGGAAGTTTTCTAAGGGTAAACGTAGGGATGAAACTACCCAAACATGGCGTGGACTTGTAGAAATGAGTACTGGTTCTGCTGCTTCCTCCATATTCTTACCAGCCCCGATAGGTATCATTCCTGCTTTTTTAATCTGTTCTTGTGTGTCTAAAAGTCCTCTTCTTCCTTGGTCAATACTATGATTATTGGCTAAGTTGAGGTGCGTTATGCCATGACGACGTAGTGTAGGCAACCATTCGGGTTCGCCTCTAAAGATGAAACGTTTGAACACTCGTTCCCTTATTTTGGTCACTGGACACTCTAAGTTGGCAATTACATAGTTAGAAGAGTGAAACAATGAGTCGATAGTAGGTGAGAAGAGAGCATCGACTCCCACCATATCAATCTTCTGTCTTACCCCTCTGTCAAGTAGGAGGTCACCTGTAATAACGATACGTAAGGTGTCGTCTACCTCTTTAGAAGTAGACTTCTTTTTGTCTGTATCATTAACTCCTATCCCGCTGAAAGATAGTAGGATAGGAGTTAGCAAGCATATTGTAACTTTAACAACCCGAGCTATAGAATGTCTCTTCATCATCAGCACTCATTCCTTTTACTGGAGCTATGATCTCTTTCATCCATGATGGCGTTCCACCTGTTGGTGACTTCTTTAATTCCTCTTGCCATTCTTCGTCCGTCATGCGTGGGTCTGAAATCAAACGAGTGAACTCACGATAGGAGAGTACAGAACCGCGTGTAAGATAGAGGGAACCATCAATCTCTACAACTACGTATATTTCGTAGGCAGGACCAACTCCTTCATATAGCACACATTTATCATCTATGGCAACATTCTCACCTGCGGCTGTGAATACGTCAGCAACAACAGCGACCTTCTTGTCGGTACTCACCACATCCGACCAGCCCTGCAACATCTGGTTATCTTCGCTGACAAGCTCCAAAGAGATGTTCTCCACAGTCGAACCAATAATCTCAATCTGGTTATATTCCTCATCAGTTATCTTTCCACCATTCAGTTCTTTCTTACTGATATCACGGCAGAATTCAGCCATTTCCTTTATTCGTTCATATACAGCCTTTGCCTTTTCAGTCTGTAATCCGTAAGTGGTGAGGACTTTATCCATTCTTGTTACGAGTGCAATAGCTTTCTCCCAAAACTTTATGTTAGGCTCTACATAACCTTTCACTACAGGTGGTTCAGGACCTCCATCACCACACTCTGCTAACATCGGCTGCTTTGCATAGAGGATAGCATCATGCTTTAATTCAGCCCAAGAAGCAAGTGCTGTGTTCAAATTCTTCTTCTGCCATTGTGGTGTCTGCATGAAATAAGGAAGCGACTGTGCGGTGTCACCTAATGACTGGAGCGTGTACATCCATTGATTTGCTACACAAGCCTCCCAAGGAGTATTAACCACTTTCTTACGAGCTGTGGTTAATGCCTTAGGGAAATCCGCCCACTTCTGTGCTTCTTTCAGCTCATCCATGAGAATACGTTCGGCACCTGGCAGTCCCATCACAGCCATCCAGTCGAGTCCCTTAGGGCATGGACGGAGGGAAACAGGACTATCTTGATCCGTAGTAGCTATCAATGCCTCTGCATCAGGTTGATAACGCTGTGGCATAATGTCTACAACATATTTGCTACCATGTGTTTTCTTCAACTCGATACGTGTTTGTTTCTTTGCAATTCCTTCGATGTCTTCCGTCAGCTTAGCCATATCTTTTTTCGAAGATAATAGCTTTTCTATAGGTAAGTTCGTTTCCTTAATAAGTTCCGCAACCTGTATGAGGGTAACATTATCAGGTGTTCCCATAAGATAAGTGATAGGTTCACTTACCTTGTCGTATATGGTTTTGATCTTTGGTTGTTGATTGAAGACATTGGCGATAAGTGCAATCTGCTTCATCTTAGCAGGCTTGTCCGTGCCAAAATGGGCTGTTTGCAACCACATCATACCACGGAAGTAACGACTACAAACCTTAGAACGGGTATAGTGACCACGTGGACGGAAGAGCGAATAAGCAAACATTCCTCCTGGAGGAGCATATTCCAGCATCTCAGAATATCCATTCTCAGCCTCAAAAGCCTTATTAATTTCCTCCATTACCATTGTTTTGTAAGCTTCAGGAACATTCAATGTGGCAGCTGACGTAGGAGCTTTATCATGACTAAAGAGCCAAGATGCGACTGCAAACCATGCCTGACCATATTCTGCTGCATCCTTTATTTCTGCATTCTGACTGCTTGTAAGCTGTTTCATTTCTACTCCCATTTTGGAAGAAAAGACAATCATCAGGGAGTCCAAGTGCTTCTCCTCTACATCACGCAGTACACAATCAAAATAGAGGTGGAAAAGTTGTAGATAGAGATCGGTGGTAACGAAGCTTGGGAAATCAGCATAATCATTCTTCTCATATACGTGGAAAAGCTGATTATGTTCGGCAGGAACAATCGCAAAACCATTCCGTCCCAACATGCTATATAGCTTCGGGTCAAACTCTTTCAGCTGGAATGGATTGATAAGATTCTTCATATTCACCACGTCCTTACTGTTCGCTGGTTTAAAGTTCAGCTTTCTTAATTCTGCTTCACGTGCACGGATGCGCTCTGTAAAGGCAAGTTGTTCTTTCGTATAACGTGGTGAGAACTTCTTACCAGTGGTCTCTTCTTTTTCACCAACATCCCAAAGTGCATCGTTATACCATGTTGTTGTATTGTATAATGCACGTAAGGTTGCATCCTTGAAAGGGTATCCCTGCCTTGCAGCAAAGGCGTTTCTGATTGCACGTAGTTCTACAAGATTGAGTTTAGAGATATCCATCTGCGTATCAATCTTACCTTTCAATTTTTCAATATTGACTTTTCCAGCACCAGGGAGAATAAGAGGCGTCTTCTTCTCTTGGGCACGTTCAATATATGCATCACCTGTATTGCTATCTGTCTTTACACTTTGTGCCCACGCAGTAGGTGAGACTAACAAGATTAGTAATGCAATAGCTACAGCTCTAAATGCGTTCTTTTGCATTCGCTTGTAATAGGGATTGTGTTTCATCTTGTCTTGGTTTAAATTGTTATATTTTAGTTTTATTCGTTCGAAGTAAATCGTTTTAGGGCTTCTTCGTGGCTAACCGCTTCTGTTAAAAAGCGTACGAAAGAAAGTCCGAAGTCGTCCCAAACATAGTCTGCGACAACATATTTCTCATCGGTGGTTGCTTGCAATGTACGCACGTATGGTTCAATAAAACGAAAATCGCATAGTATTCCACCCATTCGCGACCCCATCCACATGGGACGTATTTTACCATTTATTTGCTTAAAGATGAAGAGGCGGCGTGCAGGTTGTGGATAGAAGCGAGTCGGTTTGATAACCCCAACGATTGCTTCGTCCTTTCCATCTCCATTAATATCGCCTGTTACGAGTCGATAAACAGGGTAGGGAAGCCGCCATTTCGCAATAGCTGTTCTGCTTTTTTTATTCTTCTCTGGTCTTTTCAGTGCTGTCTTGCTTTCTATCTTAGGATATAAACAAAGCCATGAAAGTGAGTCGCTGACACGTTCCAACTCAAAGGTCAAGGGCTGTTGTGCCATAGTTCTTCCTACAATGAGGAAAAAGAGCAACATACAACTTATTCGCTTGTATTTATCTTTAAACATATATGGCTACAAATATAGGCACTTTAACGGATAAAACAAAATATTTCAAATAAAAAATCCTGATTTCACCGATGTGAAATCAGGACTGGCTGAATGTCTTCGAAATCCCAACATGAGATAGAGTGGGACTCGTGACAATTTTGTTATCCTTCACCTTAAAAAACTAACCTATGTATTTCGTACTCTTATTTGCGTGAATTATCCTTGCGTGGTTAACGCAACTAAGTAACTATATGTTTCTGTTGATGTCTTTAGTAAAATAGTTTTTTTAACCTCTTTTCATCTCATACAAGTCAAATTTAATCTCAACTTGGCTTGTGAATATCTATAGAGGATTGCTTTTTTTTGTCTTAAACAATCTGTGTTATGTTGTTGTTATCATCCTCTAATTCTATATATGCAAAGATAGAATATAATATTCAAACAAGCAAATTTTTTGTTTAGATTGCTTGCGCTTTAACATAAAATTAACTATAATGACCTCTAAACGCATTGTTTTTGTTTGGTTTTCTACCATTTTTTATATTCTTTATGTCTAAAACGCTATTTCCTCTATTTTTATTCCAGCATGTTATTTTTACTTTAAGAATTTATTGCTATTCTATTTTTTAGTCGAGTGTTAACTTAGATATCGTTGTTTAGAATCCAATTTGTTATTGTTTTGTCATGATTTTTCATTCCCTTTATAAGTAAGATATGCTCTTTTGGCTTCAAGAAGACGCCTAATAGGCTTGCAAAAGGTGCCCTTTTGGAGTCTAAGTAACGCCCTTTTGGGAGCCTATTAAGCATCTTTTGAAATGCCTTAACTTAAGTGATTGATTCTCTGTTGGTTAGAAAGATGATGTTTGCATGTGTTTTTCGTCCTTATTTTAATAGGTTTATTTGGATTTGTGTAAAGTCTTTTCAATGCGGTATGTATAGTTGAAGTATTTCATGATGAGATTTTCAATGTAGGCAGATGAGAGAATTAAATGAGTTTATGAATGATAATTACACCGTTAATGAGATCATAAAATAGCAATATATTGAGCTATACATGATGAAAATGTTAATACAAAAGTAATTTTGTGATTAACTCAAAAAGTTGCTTTTATAGTTGCTTTGTAAAAGATAAAATACTATATTTGCAGCGTAAGATTGAATATTTAATCTGTTACTAAACAATCTAATGTGGTATTATCCACTAATCTATTACTAATATCTAAACTATGTAGCCGATGAATGTATTAGACTATGTAAAAGCGTTCAATGAGTTTTTGTGGAATAGTTTTCTCATGTACGCATTGTTAGGAGTAGGCATTTTCTATACTGTCTACCTTGGTTTCCCACAGATTCGCCATCTAAATTTGGCGTTTAAGTATGCTTTTGGTCCAATATTCAAGAAGCGAAAGCCTGGTGAAACAAAAGTTAATTCATTCCAAGCATTAGCCACAGCTGTAGCCGCTCAAGTTGGTACTGGTAATATTGGTGGTGTGGCAACAGCTATTGCAAGTGGTGGTATGGGAGCTATTTTCTGGATGTGGGTATCTGCATTGTTAGGAATGAGCACCATTTTCTCTGAGGCAGTACTTGCTCAGAAGTATAAGAAAGAGTATCATGGCGAGACGGTCGGAGGCTCAGCTTATTATCTTTATTATGGACTTGGTAGTAAGTGGCTTGCTGTTTGCTTTTCTGTTGCTATTGTTCTTGCGTTGGGATTCGTTGGAAATATGGTACAAGCAAACTCTATCTCAATAGCTTTGAATAATGCTTTCCATATACCTTCTTATATAATAGGTATCGTTTTAGCAGCTGTTGTGGGTGTAGTAATTATTGGAGGACAACGCCGAATCACCGCTATTGCCGAACTTTTAGTCCCTTTCATGGCGGTTGTATATATCTTGGGTTCGCTTGTTATCATTTATATGTTTGCTGATCAGTTGCCTCATGTTATCCGCACAATCTTCCAGGATGCTTTCTCTATGAAGTCAGCAGCAGGTGGAGCCGCTGGTACGGTGATGAAATATGCCATTCGCTATGGTGTTGCTCGTGGTCTGTTTTCGAATGAGGCTGGTATGGGTTCAACACCTCATGCTCACGCTTTGGCTGATGTTAAAGACCCTTCTGAGCAGGGATTTGTAGCTATGGCAGGTGTTTTTGTTGATACCGTTCTTATCTGTACATCAACAGCCTTTGTCATTATGCTGACAGGTTCTTTCCAAAATCTAAGCTTAAAATCGGTTGCTATTACGCAAGAAGGTTTCGAGATAGCTTTTGGAAATGGTGGAATTATCTTCCTTGCCATCAGTCTAATCTTCTTTGCTTTCACAACAATTATTGGGTGGTATATGTTTGCTGAGATGAATATCAAGTTTATGTTTGGTAAGAAGGGCATTCTTTCTTATCGTGCACTTGTTGTTCTCTTTGTCTTTCTTGGCTGTCTTTTTGCAGCAGATATGGTATGGGAATTGGCAGATACCTTCAATGGTCTGATGGTAATTCCTAACCTTATTGGTATTATTTTCCTTGCACCTCAGGTAAAGGAAATATACAAGAACTTCTTGGCAAACAGAAAAGAAAATAATTCTTAAGCCTTTTGTCAACTTCTATCGTTATTTTCTTTTGATGTTTCTTCTTATTATGTTGAAACCAATCAATTGAAGAATAAATAGCTATTTTGAGCGGTGAGCTATATGTTGGTATGTGCTCACTGTTCTTATGAATCAGGTAAGTAGTTATATAGAGAAGTTTGGAGTAAAAGATAATAGAAGTACGAACTTTACTGATAAAGAGAAGCAGACTTTATAGAATACGATAATACAATGCTTAATAATGATTATGTATCGATAAAGAGTTATTCCGCACATAGCGTGTTGATGGTTCGCACGTGTTGTGTTGTTGGTTAACACCAATTGTGCTGAGCGCTAAACATCTTGCAAAATGTCACCAAAGTAGCTTCAACTTATTGTTATAAACAAGTTGTACTACAAAGAATTTACTTAATCTACTGGGTCAGTAGCTTATTTCGTAAAGTTGATAAGATACCACTTCAAGGAGATACTATTCTTTCTTTTATCCTATAAGAGTAGAATAATGCAGTTGAAATAAAATTCAATGAATAACTTATGTCTACTTAAACTAACAACTCTTATTTTCTTTTTTCACCCTCCACGATTGGTTTCTGTGCATTCATTTTGTGCAATTTAGATGTGAGATGTTTGTAAAGGCGAGCAACGATTTGAGGATGCGAAGAGGCAAGGTTGTTCTTCTCAGACAGGTCGCTTGATAGATCATATAGTTCTTTTTGACCTGTAAGATACGAATAAATCAATTTCCATTGCCCTTCACGAATGGCACAATTAAGACTGATACCCAATCCCTCTCCGTCCCAAATGTTAGGATAGTTCCATATTAGTTGTCGCTTCTTATCACCTTGTTGTTTACCACGAAGAATAGGTGTAATATCTTGTCCATCTATTTTTTGTGGTATATGATAGTTCTTAATACCCGCCATGGAGAGTAAGGTGGGGTAGAGGTCCTCTATGATGATAGGTGTATGTGAGCGAGTATTTGGTTTTACAATATTGTTCCATTTTACAATAAAGGGAACTCTTATACCTCCTTCATACAGAGAACCTTTACCACTCTTGAGTGGTGCATTCTGCGTGTAAAGTTCTCCATCCCGCCAATAGGATGATGAGGCGAGTCCTCCATTATCGCTCATAAAGATGATGATGGTCTCTCGCTTAAGTCCTGCCTTTGCGACCCAATCCATGAGATCTCCCAAACTTTTATCCATTCCTGCAATCAATGAAGCGTAAGCAGCTTCCTTTTCCGAAAGACCACGTGCACGATACGTAGGGTAAAAACGCATATCTCGATCGATTGGTACGTGCACAGCGTAATGAGACATATAGAGATAGAAAGGTTGGTCGTATTTCTTAGCCTTCTCTAATGATGCTATTGCCTCTTGTGTAAGGGCTTCTGTGGCAAAGATACCAGTACCCCAATAACGTTCCAAGCCTGGAATAGCGAATGGAGATGTGGGTTTGCCATCTTTTGTAAAACCATAGTTACGTTCGCTTAAATAGGTAGCTAATCCACCAGCTGCCGTACCTGTAATGTTTATGTCAAAGCCAAAATGGCACGGATTCTCACCCGGAGTGTCAATAGCTCCCCAGTGTGCTTTTCCGCAATGTATGGTGTGATAGCCTGCATTTTTTAGGAGTTGTACAAAGGATATAGCCTTTGTAGTATGTGCGACATTACCGCTTTGCGCAATACCATTATAATTCCAATCAGGTAATGTTACGCCATCTCGTTTCCCATCTGTCATCTTATCGCGATGTAAAGTCCAATTCGTTACTCGATGGCGAGCCATATTCATACCTGTCATCAGACTACATCTGGAGGGCGAACTGATAGGAGTTGCATAAGCATCTGTAAACATCATCCCTTCGGAAGCAAGTCTTTCCATGTTAGGTGTATCGTATTTCCGATTATTGGCAGTAATCGAATCGGCAAAGGGAAGAGATGTGTCCTGCCATCCCATGTCGTCTACCATGAACAAGATAATATTGGGTTGTGTATTTTCTTGTTGTGCTTTGGCTGGGAAGGAAATGCCAAGAGCAGCTATTGAAGTTGTAACCAACAGGTTAGAAGAGTGCTTTGAATTATATAAAGTATAGTTGTTCATTGTTGTATCAATCATTGATAGGGGTTTTTAGATAGAGTACAAAGTTAAAAAGAAAGTTGCTAATCACCACATAAATATGATGAAGTTCTTAAATTCTTTTGCTATAAAGTTATTGAGAGTGTCCTATAGTAGATGCATGATATGGTTAAACTACCAAATATATAGGGATACATCAAGGATTATAAAGGGAGAAAAGTTTATTTATGTAATATAGTAAATAGGATTCTGGCTGGAATGGTCTTAATAAAAAAAGTCAGACTGCGGACAGTCTGACTTAATTGTATCATTTTTCTAAACAAAGAACGATGGTTATAAACACCTTTATTTCTTTACTGCCCATTGGAATGTACTACATGGTAATCCTACCTCATTCACAAGGTTGGCACGTGTAAAAGGTTGCCATCCATAACGAACATAGAGTGGGCGTGTTACTGAAAACGACTTAACAAGAATTGTGTTAGATGATATTATTTGTGCTTCTGCTGGATAATAGATGCCATCTGCACCTGCTACCTCAAAGCCAATAAGGCGGCTGCCCTTAGCTGATAGTGACTTTGCGTGAATAAACTGCAATTCAATTCCATTGTCTTTTGCTGATACAGAATGACAGATAGGGCCATCAGATTCTATGTTGTAGTTATAACTATGGTGTAAAGCCTGTAAGCCAAGTCGCTCACCGACAGGCTTTTTGTTCGTGTAATGTACATCTAAGGAATCACCCACATCTGTTGTAACAGCCATCCAGGTATTACGTAGTCTTGATGCCATACGACGCTGAGAATCACGGAAACGTGGCCATGAAGGACGATTCAGGCTGGAGAGCTGTACGAAATAAAATGGTAGTTCTGGGTTATGGAAGAAGTTACGCCAACTCTTCTGTAACATCGGGAAGAGACGTTCGTGTAGTTCCATGTTATGTGCATTGGACTCACCTTGGTACCAAACAATTCCCTTGATACTATATCCTTTTAGTGGAAGCATACCAGTCTCGAACATATAGGCTGGTGCATAAGGATGACGTTGCAGTGGGTTCTTACTTACGCTGATGTTTTGCAATGCTCGCTCACGTGCCCATTTCATACCGAAATCTCCATGATACCAATCACGAAGAATAGCTGGCATATGTTGTTCTAACGTATGGCGGTCAATCCATGACTCTGTAGTGGTACCACCAACAGCATTACAGATGATACCTACTGGGACCTGCAAACTGTCTGCTAACTTCTTTCCAAAGTGATAAGCTACAGCTGAGAAGCCACCCAAAGATTCTCGAGAGCAGTTACGCCATGGTCCAATATGGAGGTACTGATGACGATTTACAGAGTCGCAAGCATTAGCTGACCATGCTACGGCAGTCGTTGGGTAGATAGCTGACATATTAAAAAGATGTAAGTGTGTCTGACTGTCAGCCTCATTCAAGTCTTGTGTCCTGCTCTGTACAGCATTTACAGGTAACTCCATGTTTGATTGCCCTGAGCAAAGCCACACTTCACCAACGTATATGTCTTTAATAGTAAGCTTTTCTTTCTTCGTACTTATTTGGGCTTTATAAGGTCCGCCAGCTTTCTCAGCAGGGAAGGTGATCTTCCATTTTCCTGCATCATTTGTTATAGCTGAAAGCATATGCCCATTGAAGTTGACCTTAACAGTTTCACCTGCATTTGCTTTTCCACGGAAAACAATAGGTTTGTTGCGCTGAATAACCATACCATCAGTATACAATGAAGACAAGGCAAGCCCACCATAGTTGCCTGTCAAGGCTCCATAGACCGTCTCTGCAATAATCTTTGCGCCCTCAGCATTCGGGTGAATAGCATCGGCAAGAAGGTCGGGACGACTATATAGAGGTGTATTTAAGTCAATGAGTGGAACTCGTGTCGCAGTCGCCACTTGTCGTATATGTTTCTGAATCTGCGCATACCAGTCGCGTGTACCACTCTCAAAACGTGGATGACGCTCAAAGATAGGGGTCATAAGACAAATCCAAATCTTTGCTTTAGGATTCGCCTGACGGAAACTATCAATCAGACGGATGTAATCAGCATTAAATTCTTCACTGTATTCAGGCCAGTTTCGTGGGTCGGTATCATTGAGTCCAAGATGGATAATGACAAGGTCTGCCTTGAAGTTCAAAGCGTCTTGGTACTCTTGTTGGTCGACATAGGGACGATGTCCATGTTGTAGTAGTGTAGTTCCAGAGTGTCCGAAGTTTCTGACTTCATATTTATCTCCTAACATCTTCTGTAGTTGTGCTGGATAACAATTCTTTTCTCTATCGATAATTGTCATTCCCCATGTCACACTATTTCCTACACATGCTACCTTGATTTTGCCGCCAGCAACAGCAGTCAAAACCATAAGGAGCATTCCAAACAACACGATTGTTCTTTTCTTCATAATCATTTATAAATGTAGTAATGGAAGGTTTTGCTTTTACTTAATATTTAACTTATACATAAATTCTTTGCAAAGTTAATTATAATCTATGAATAAAGGAAACACTATGGATAACAAAAGCATTTTAATGGGTAAATTATTATACAAAAGGATCGGTAGTGTGATGAAAAAGTATAGACGCGCAACTATTCATATAGCATTACAAAAGGTTATTAATATACAAGTGGAATAACTTAAATTTCTGAACTTTTAAATAACAAAAAACCTTATGAAACAAGAGGTTTGAGACTTATTCCGTTAAAAATAGATTTTGCATAAACATGTGTTCGCACACATCATTATAATGAAAAAATAATCT
>ERZ772764.1357-NODE-1357-length-15457-cov-5.950786_pt1 | contig 15457 bp, 20 predicted proteins | sample MGYA00512163_ERZ772764 | MGnify/ENA primary metagenome ERZ772764 (study PRJEB29015, sample SAMEA2737903) | human oral metagenome | biome: human oral; feature: human-associated habitat; material: dental | place: China | collected 2094 ... | reverse complement strand
AGAAAGGCAAAGGCAGCTACAACAGGCAGGCAGCCAAAAAATGGCGGGACGGTTTTGAACAACCGTCCCGTTTGATTTGCACTATGCATAACCAAAGTGCCGCATACAGCCTTGACTGGCCTGTATGGAAAATATTTCAGCTACAGGCTACCTGAAAACCACCTTACCGATTTTCAGGTAGCCTCAAGCTTGGGCAGGTTCCAAACCTACGCTACGGTTTATTCCCAAACAATACCCCATAACCAAAGGCAAGTAACAGCAACACCACTATCAGCCAAGTAAGAGGCGATTCATTCAGCTCTTTGTAACGCAGACCGATTGCCTTACAGGCTCGATAGCGTAGGAAAAACGGCAACAGAGCGTAGGCAAACATCGCGCCCACCGCCAGCCAAAATAGGATTTGCCCCGCCAGCGGCGACAATGAATCCAACACGCCCACCATCCAAACAAACAAGGCAAGCAGCGCGGGAATCCCGAGTGTGTATGCCCATATCCGCCGAGCCTGACCCCAATGCACCGGCTGCTTGATGATTTGATAATTCGTGCCGGAGAGCATGGTCGGTTCCACCGATAAAATCCGTGCGCTATACAGCGGAATCAGCGGTATCCATAAAGCCACAATCCACGCCGTGGTGATGTATGTACCGTCCGGCTCATAATCGCATTCACCGACAAACGTGGTGCCAAACCCATTGAGTGTGAACATACTTTCCCTTTCTTATATTTTTATTTGAACCATCTGGAAAAGGCTACCTGAAAATTGATTTCCCTTTTTCAGGTAGCCTTTTGTGGTTACACCAAGCCTTTCTTAGCTAAGTAGCCTTCATAATCGCCCAGATAATATTCATAGCCGCCTTTGCCGTCGAGCTCGATAATCTGCGTGGCGAGCGAGGAGACGAACTGGCGGTCGTGCGACACGAAAATCAGCGTGCCTTTGTATTTTTCCAGCGCCATGTTCAGCGATTCGATGCTTTCCATGTCCATGTGGTTGGTCGGCTCGTCCATAATCAGCACGTTTGGGCGCAGCAGCAGCAGTTTGCCGTAGAGCATACGGCCTTTTTCGCCGCCGGAGAGCACTTTCACTTTCTTTACCACATCGTTGCTGCCGAACAGCAGGCGGCCGAGCGTGCCGCGAATCACTTGTTCGTCGTCGCCTTCCTGCCCCCATTGGCGCATCCATTCTGTCAGGTCCATGTCGCAGTCGAAGTCGTTTTCGTGGTCTTGCGGATAGTAGCCGATGGTGGCTTTTTCCGCCCATTTGATGCAGCCTGCATCGGGTTTGATGTCGGAAAGTTTTTCGTCAAACGCGCCGGCCAGAAGTTTCAGCAGGGTGGATTTGCCCGCGCCGTTCGGGCCGATGATGGCGAGGCGTTGTCCGGCTTCCAAAATATAAGACAGTTTTTCAAACAGGGTTTTGTCGAACGATTTGGCCAGATTTTCCACTTCCACGGCCTGGCGGTGCAGTTTGTTTTTCTCGTCCGTTTCAAAGCGGATATACGGGTTTTGGCGGGTGGACGGTTTCACTTCCACCATTTCGGCTTTGATTTTGTCGGCCTGTTTCAAGCGGCTGGTCGCTTGGCGGGCTTTGGATTTGTTGGCAGAGAAGCGCGCCACAAATTCTTGCAGTTCCTGCAATTTTTCTTTGGCTTTGGCGTTGTCTTTCAGCGCGCGTTCGCGGGATTGGGCGGAGGCGAGCATGTAGTCGTCGTAATTGCCGGGGTAAACGGTGATGGTGTTGTAGTCCAAATCCGCCATGTGGGTGCAGACTTCGTTCAGGAAGTGGCGGTCGTGGCTGATGATAATCATGGTGCTGTCGTATTGGTTCAGCACGCCTTCCAGCCAGCGGATGGTGTTGATGTCCAAGTTGTTGGTCGGCTCGTCCAAGAGCAGCACGTCGGGTTTGGAAAACAGGGCTTGCGCCAGCAGCACGCGCAGTTTGAAGCCGGGCGCGACTTCCGCCATGGTGGCGTTGTGCAGTTCTTCGGCAATGCCCACGCCGCTTAGCAATTCGGCGGCACGCGCTTCGGCGGTGTAGCCGTCGTATTCGGCAAACTTGGCTTCCAGTTCGGCGGCGTGCATATAGTCTTCTTCGGTGGCTTCGGGGTTGGCGTAAATCGCGTCGCGCTCGGTCATCGCCGCCCACATTTCGGTGTGCCCCATCAGCACCACGTCCAGCACGCGCATGTCTTCGTAGGCAAACTGGTCTTGGCGCAGTTTACCCAAGCGCACGCCGTGTTCAATCGCCACTTCGCCGCTGGTCTGCTCCAAATCGCCGCCCAAAATCTTCATGAAGGTGGATTTGCCCGAACCGTTCGCGCCGATTAAGCCGTAGCGGTTGCCTTCGCCGAATTTGACGGAGACGTTTTCAAACAGCGGCTTCGCGCCGAACTGCATGGTGATGCCGGAAGTGGAAATCATGGGTGTGCCTTTGCGGAAAATTAGAATGTAAAAAGCGGGCGATTTTAACACAATCAATGCTTTCTGTATTTAAAACAACCCTTCTCACCATAGCCGGCATCTATGGCAGCGGAAGCTGTTCTTTCTTCTTGCCGGGCGAGGAGTTGCAAACAGCATAAACAATACCGCAACGCCAGCTAACGCAGCAGGCAGAAGTGCTTTAGCCGTGCTTGCAAAATTTTCAGGTAGCCTTTACCCTAACGCCCTTATTCATTTCCACATCTTAACCAATATCATGAACAAACCGTTCCGCACACTCATCCTGGCCGCCGCACTCGGCTGCTCAGCCCTCGCCGCCCATGCCGAAACCCGCGTGTTGCTTGAAACCAGCCAAGGCAATATTGAGCTTTCCCTGGATGAAACCCGTGCACCGAAAACCGTGGAAAACTTCCTCGCCTACGCCCGCAGCGGCTTTTACAACGGCACCATCTTCCACCGCGTGATTCCCGGCTTCATGATTCAAGGCGGCGGCCTCACCGCCCAAATGGCCGAAAAAGCCCCCATCCGCCGCGCCCTCGATAACGAAGCCGCCAACGGCCTGAAAAACAACCGCTATACCATCGCCATGGCGCGCACGGCCCAGCCGCACTCTGCCACCAGCCAGTTTTTCATCAACTTGAAAGACAACGCATTCCTCAACCACACCGCCCCCACCGCACGCGGCTACGGCTATGCCGTATTCGGCAAAGTAACCGCCGGTAAGGAAGTGGTGGACAAAATCGCCAGCGTGCCCACCGGCACCGTGGATATGTATCAAAACGTGCCGCGCACGCCCGTCGTGATCCGCCAAGTGCGCGTCCTTTCGCAATAATCCCAACGCATCAGGAGTATGACCAGATGAAAAAAGCCCTTGCCCTTGCCATCCTCGCCGCCGCCTTCGGCAGCGCCCAGGCCGACACCTATAAAATCGACAGCCACCACGCCAACGCCCGTTTTGCTATCGACCACTTCAACACCAGCACCAACACCGGCGGCTTCTACAACCTCAGCGGCACCGTGGAATACAACCCGCAGGCCAAAACCGGCAGCGTGAAAATCGACATCCCCGTGGCCAACCTGCGCAGCGGCAACGAACATTTCGACCAACACCTCGCCTCCGCCGACCTGTTCAACGCCGCCCAATATCCCAGCATGCGCTTTGAATCCACCCGCTTCAACTTCCGCAACGGCAAACTCGCCAGCGTGGACGGCCGCCTTACCCTGCTCGGCCAAACCCACCCCGTGCGCCTCAACGCCGACCGATTCAACTGCTACCACAGCCAGCGCGTCAACGCCCAAGTATGCGGCGGTGATTTCAGCACCACCATCGACCGCAGCAAGTGGGGCATGAACTTCCTGCAAGGCGTGATCAGCAACCAAGTGAAGCTGAACATCCAAATCGAAGCCGTTAAGCAATAACTCCGCATAAAAGGCTACCTGAAACCCCAAACCGTTTTTCAGGTAGCCTCTTCCCTTTTCTCCAACCTAATTACAGGACAATAGACATGATCAAACTCCACACCAACTTCGGCACCATCGGCATCGAGCTCGACCACGAAAAAGCCCCCGAAACCGTCGCCAACTTCGAACAATACGTGAAAGACGGCTTCTACGACGGCCTTATTTTCCACCGTGTGATCAAAGGCTTCATGATTCAAGGCGGCGGCATGGACGAAAACATGCAGGAAAAACCCTCCCGCGCCCCGATTAAAAACGAAGCCCAAAACAGCCTGAAAAACAACAAATACACCATCGCCATGGCGCGTACCCAAGCCCCGCACAGCGCCTCCTCCCAATTCTTCATCAACACCAAAGACAACGACTTCCTCAACCACACCTCCCCAAGCCTGCACGGCTGGGGCTACGCCGTATTCGGCAAAGTAGTGGAAGGCCAAGATGTCGTCGACGCCATCGAAGGCGTGGCCACCAAACGCCACGGCTACCACGACGACGTGCCGGTTGAACCCGTAGTCATCACCAAAGCCGAAATCGTATAAGCAAACCAGCCGGGCCGGCTGCAGCATGCCGGCTCGGCTTTCACATATAACCATCTATGTATAAAGGGAAAATAATATGATCTTCATCTGGGGCAGCAAAGGCTATTTCGACGACCTTGGCGAAAGCGGCGAGAGCTGCATCTGCGGCCACTGCAACAACCGCGTCAACCTGCACATCACCAACGCCTACACCAAATTCACCTTCTTCTTCATCCCCCTGTTCCGCATGGAATCAAAATACTACCTCACCTGCCCCATTTGCTCCCACGGCTGGAAACTCAAACGCCAGGAAGCCAAACAATTGATGCAACCCCGCTAAACTGCCATGCCCATCGACCTCGGCATTTACCACCGCCGCCTGCACAAACTCGCCTACTACACCCGCCACAGCCCCTTCGGCCTGTTGCCACACCGCCTGCTCGCCAAATCCATAGAGCCCGTATTGGCCGAGTTTGCCCGCCTTCCCAGCGAAATCCAGCAGCAAATCCGGCAGCGTGTGGACTACTGCAACCGGCAAAACCAACCATTTACCCTTTCAGGTAGCCTCACCCCGGTAGGCCTAGCCGGCAATTTCAAACGCGGCAGCCACACCTCCGCCTACTACTACGACCTCGCCGCCCTCCTGCGCTACTTCCCGGCAGAAGCCCGCTTCGCCTACGAATTCGGCGACGTCACCCACATTCCCGCCCAGCCCGCTTTCGTGAAAAGCCGCCCCATCCGGAGCGACAACCAACACTCCGTTTTGCTCAAGCTCGACAGCGTGCGCCACTTCTACATCTACCCCGACCGCACCCCCTTTGCCGCCAAACGCAACCAACTCGTCTGGCGCGGCGCCGCCTTCCAAGAGCAGCGCCTGCGCTTCTTGCACCAATACCACGACCATCCCCAGTGCGACGTCGGCTGCGTACACAAACAATCCATCGGCCAGCCCTACCACCGCAGCTTCATGAGCGTAGGCCAACAGCTGCAATACAAATACATCCTCAGCATCGAAGGCAACGACGTCGCCACCAACCTCAAATGGATACTCGCCTCCCGCTCCCTCTGTTTCATGGCCACCCCCGTCTACGAAACCTGGCTGCTGGAAGGCCTGCTACAGCCTGAAGTCCACTACGTCCACCTCCAGCCCGACTACAGCGATTTCGAAGAAAAACTCGCCTTCTACCAGCAACACCCCGATGCCGCCGAACGCATCATCCGCAACGCCAACGCCTATATGCAGCCCTTCTTCAATAGCAGGCAAGAACTGATCACCAGCTTGCTGGTGATGCAGAAATATTTTGAATTAGCCCAAGGCTGATGAATCAACCCGGCCACAACAAAAGGCTACCTGAAGCACAGCGCAAACCTCACACGCTTTTCAGGCAGCCTTATTCAATCATCTTCAATCAAAACCGCTCGTGCGGCGCCAGATAGCGCCACTGCCCCGGCGGCAGTGCACCGAGTTTCACCTTGCCGATGCGGATGCGCTTGAGCCCAACCACGCGCAGCCCCACCAGCTCGCACATGCGGCGGATTTGGCGTTTTTTGCCCTGTTTCAGCACAAAGCGCAGCTGGTCTTGGTTTTGCCACGACACCTTGGCCGGCCGCAACGCTTCGCCGTCCAGCTTCAGACCGTGGTTCAGCAGGCTCAGGCCTTCTTCGGAAAGCTTGCCCTTCACGCGCACCAGATATTCTTTTTCCACACCGCTGTTTTCACCGATCAGGCTTTTGGCCACGCGTCCGTCTTGCGTGAGCACCAGCAGCCCGACCGAGTCGATATCCAGCCTTCCGGCGGGGGCGAGGCCGTGGCGGTGTGCCGCTTTAAACTTTTGCGGGCTGCGGTCTTCCGGCCAATGGTTGGCCTCAGTAATCAACTCAGCAGCGCTGCGGTAGCCTTTTTCAGCTTGCCCGCTCACGAAGCCCACCGGCTTGTGCAGCAGAATGGTCACCCGCCCGGCCTGCTCTTCATGCGCGGCGCGGTGCAGCTCGATGCGGTCGCCCGCGCCCACCTTTTGGCCGAGCACGGCTTTCTCGCCGTTCACGCTCACCCAACCGCGCTCGATATAGGCATCGGCTTCGCGGCGCGAACAGAGGCCGAGCTCGGCCATGCGTTTGGAAAGACGGACGGTGTTGTCGGGTGTGGTCATATTCGTTTCTTTGTTAGGCAGATGTTGATTTCAGGTAGCCTGCTTGGCGTGAGGAGGCTACCTGAAACTATTGGCGAAGCAATGCATTAGGAAATGCAATACTGTAGCGACACTGGAAAATGGTATTTCAGCCAGCCTCTTCTGGATGCCGGGCAAACCAATCGCGCACACGCTGCAAATCTTCGGCGGTGTCCACCCCGGCGGCGGGGGCGTTGTCGCACACGGTTACGGCGATTTTGCCGCCGTGCCACAACACGCGCAGCTGCTCGAGCGATTCGATGCTCTCCAGCGGCGAGGGCGGCAGGCCGACGTATTGGTGCAAAAAGCCCACGCGGTAGGCATACAGGCCGATGTGGCGCAGCGGGGCGAAGCCTTCGGGCAGCACGGCTTGCGTTTCGGCGAAGGCGTCGCGCGGCCAGGCGATGGGGGCGCGGCTGAAATAGAGGGCGTTGCGCCGCTGGTCGAGCACCACTTTCACGCAGTTGGGGTTGAGAAACTCGGCCACGTCGGCAATCGGGTGGGCGGCGGTGGCCATTTGCGCACTGCTGCTGCCGAGCAATTCGGCGGTGCGGTTGATGAGGGCGGGATCAATCAGTGGCTCGTCGCCCTGCACGTTCACGGCGATGTCGCTATCGGCCATGCCCAGCAGCAGTGCGGCTTCGGCTAGGCGGGCGGTGCCGCTGGTGTGCTGTTTGCCGGTGAGCACGGCTTCAATGCCGTATTCGGAGCAGGCGGCGGCAATGGCGGTGTGGTCGGTGGCCACGACGATGCGCTGTGCCTCGCTCAGCTTGGCGCGCTCGGCCACGCGCACCACCATGGGTTTGCCGGCAATATCGGCCAAGGCTTTTTCAGGTAGCCTGCTGGAGGCCAGGCGGGCGGGGATGATGACGGTAAACGGGGTGCTCATGCGTGCAGCTCTTCTTCGGTGAGGGGGCGGGCTTCGTTTTCCAGCATGATGGGAATGCCGTCGCGGATGGGGAAGGCCAGCTTGGCTTGGCGGCTCCACAATTCTTGGCGGCCGGCATGGTATTCGAGCGCGCCTTTGGTGAGCGGGCAAACGAGGAGGTCGAGGTATTTTTTGTCCATGGTTTGGGGTCTCCGGTTGGTTGGGTTGGCGCGGCGGGTATCGGGCGCGAACGCCTGTTGGCAAAATTGCTTACGCTGTGAGGCTGCCCGAAACTTTTCCGCGCGGCCTGCCGTGCCGCTGTTTTCAGGTAGCCTGCTCCTTAGTCCGGCAGGCAGCGGCGCATTACGGCCTGCACTAAGGCTTCCGGCAATTCGGCGCGCACAGGCAACACCCATACTTCCTGCGCGGTGTCGGCGGCGAGCTTCACTGCGTCTTTTTCAGTGACGATGTAGCAATCGGCTGCGGGCAAATCGGCAATCTGCCAGGCGGCGTGGTCGGGCAGGGCAATTTGCCGTTCGGTTTCGATGCCCAGCCGCGCCAGTTCGGCAAAAAAACGTTCGGGCTTGGCGATGGCGGCGGCGGCGATAACGCGGCGCTGTTTCAGGTAGCCTTCAGGCAAGGGTTCGTGCGGGCGGTGCAGGCGGTAAATCTGCCCGCATTGCAGGCGGCTGCGGCAAAGCAACACGTTATCCGGCAGCGCCCAATCCGGCTCGGGGCTGTCGGGCGTGCTGTTAGCGAGCAGCACGGCGTTTACGCTTTCCAGCCGCTGCAAAGGCTCGCGCAAATTGCCGTTGGGCAGCAAATCCAGCGGCCGCCCTACATCGGCGGCGGGGAACACGGCCAGCTCGAAATCGCGTTGCAGGGCATAGTGTTGCAAGCCGTCGTCGGCAATGATGATTTGCACTTCGGGATGCGCGGCCAAAAGCGCCCTGCCCGCTTCGGCACGGCGGCTGCCCACGGTGGCAGGAGCGCCGGTGCTGCGATGCAGCAGCAGCGGTTCATCACCGGCCTGCGCGGCGGTGCTTTGGCTGGTTAACACATGCACGCCCTGCCCGCTGCGGCCATAGCCACGGCTGATGATGCCGGGGCGGATGCCGCGCTCCTGCAAGGAACGCACCAAGGCCTGCACCACCGGGGTTTTGCCGCTGCCGCCAGCCTGCACATTGCCCACCACTACCACCGGCACAGGCAGCTTTTCGCTGTGCCGCCGGCCTTTCAGGTAGCCTTCACGCCGCCGCGCCGCCAACAGGCCGAACAGCCGTGCCAGCGGCCATAAAATCGGCGTAAGCAGCGGATTGGGCGTTTGCCAATGGCGCTCGATCAGGCGGTACAGCATTTTTCAGGTAGCCTCATCTTTCAGCTAGCCTGCCGGGCGCGGCGATAGTGCACGAAATCGAAGCGGATGCCGTTGGCAGCCGCAGTGTGGCTGCTGCGCTCGACCTCCTGCCATTCGGCAGGGTTAAATGCGGGGAAGAAGGCATCGCCGTCGATATCCACGCGCACTTCGGTGAGGCGCAGATCGGTAGCCAGCGGCAGGGCTTGGGCGTAAATCTGCGCGCCGCCCATGATGATGAGTTCTGGCACGTCGGCCAACATAGCCAGCGCGGCATCTAAGCTGTCGGCACGTTCTGCGCCTTCGGCCTGCCAGAGCGGCTGGCGGGTAATCACGATATTGCGGCGGCCGGGCAAGGGTTTCTTGGGCAGCGAATCCCAGGTTTTGCGCCCCATCACCACGGGTTTGCCCAAGGTGTAGCGTTTGAAAAAGGCGAAATCTTCGGCGATATGCCAGGGCATGGCGTTGCCGCTGCCGATGCAGCGGTTGTCCGCCACGGCGGCGATAAGGGTGATGGTTGGCATGGAAGGCTACCTGAAAGTGGAGCAAAACGCCGTCATTGTAACGCAAGCCATCTTCCTTCACAGCCCCAAAACGTGCGCTTTGGTGTAAAATCCGTTTTCTTTCTTTGCGGCGCATGCCGCTTTTGCTTATTTCCCTACAACGGAGCAGCGGACATGACCATCATCCCCCCCAACCACGAAGGCGCCGGCCTGCATATCGGCATTGTACAAGCCCGTTTTTCCAACGAAATCGGCAGCGCCATGCTTGAAGTGTGCACCGAAAAACTAGTGGAAATGGGCGTGCCCGACGGCAACATCACCGTAGCCACCGTGCCCGGTGCGTTGGAAGTGCCGCTGGCGCTGCAAAATATGGCGCAGTCGCACAGCTTTGATGCGCTGGTGGCCTTGGGTGCGGTGATTCGCGGCGAAACTTATCATTTCGAATTGGTGTCGAACGAGTCCGCTGCCGGCATCAGCCGCGTGGGGCTGGATTTCAACATCCCTATTGCCAACGCCATCCTCACCACCGAAAACGACGAACAAGCCCACGTGCGCATCCAAAGCAAAGCCGCCGAAGCCGCTGTGGTGGCAGTGGAATGCGCCAACCTGCTGCGCCGCCTAAATCCGGCCGGCAACAGCCTGCCCGATGCCATCGTGTAGCCCTTGATTTCAGAAAGCCGAGTAATGAAACCGAAAAACCGCACCCCGCGCCGCCGTGCGCGTGAATTTGCCGTGCAGGCGCTGTATCAGGCCGCGCTCAACCAGCTGCCCGATACCGAAGTGGCCAAAAATATCCGCGAAAACGAATACTTCGCCAAGGCCGACAACGAGCTCTTCACCGCCATTTTCTTCGGCGTACAGGCCAAACGCCGCGAGCTGATGCAGATTATCCGCCCGCTGCTCGACCGCGACGAAAAAGACCTCAGCCCCATCGAATGCGCCGTGCTGCTGGCCGCCGCCTTCGAGCTGCGCGATATGCCGGAAACGCCCTACCCCGTGATCATCAACGAAGCGATTGAAGTCACCAAAACCTTCGGCGGCATCGACGGCCACAAATTCGTCAACGGCATTTTGGATAAACTGGCGGCCGAACTGCGCCCCAACGACCCGAAACGCGCTTAATCCGCACCCGTTGGCCCATGCCGCAGGCTACCTGAAACCGCTGTATCCGCTTTCAGGTAGCCTTTGGTGTTTTATCGTGAATATGAATAAAAACAAACCGTAGGATAAACTAAAGCACCCCGCCTGCTATTTTTCAGGTAGCCTCAGCCGCCGCTATGCTATCCCGTTAAAACAGGTAAAATACCTGCCGCACAGGCTACCTGAAACTGCCACGCCATGTATTATAAACTCGCCCCCATCATCCACGTCCTCTCCCGCCTCGGCTTCGTGTTTTCGCTGCTGCTCTTGGCGCCCACGCTCGTGTCGTATCTCTACCAAGACGCCGCCTTCTGGGTGTTTGCCGACACCGCCGCCGCCACCATCTGCGTGTCCGGCATCATCTGGCTCATCACCCGCAGCCATCAGCGCGAGCTGCGCACCCGCGATGGTTTCACCCTCGTCTTCCTGCTGTGGGTGGGGTTTGCCGTGGTTGCTTCCATGCCGTTTTATTGGTATCTGCCCGGCATCAGCTACACCGACGCCTTCTTCGAAGCCATCTCCGGCCTCACCACCACCGGCGCCACCGTTTTCACCAACCTCGACAGCTTCCCCCCCTCGCTCAATTTCTGGCGCCACCTGCTCAATTGGGTAGGCGGCATGGGCATCATCGTTTTGGCTGTAGCCATCCTGCCCATGATCGGCGTGGGCGGCACCCAGCTTTTCAAAGCCGAAATCCCCGGCATCCACAAAGACAGCAAGCTCGCCCCCCGCATCTCCCAAACCGCCAAAAACCTTTGGCTGATTTACGTTTTCTTCACTCTCATCATCTGCCTCGCCCTGCGCCTGGCCGGCATGAGCTGGCTTGATGCCGTATGCCACGCCATGTCCTGCCTCGGCCTGGGCGGTTTCTCCACCCACGATCAAAACATCGCCTATTTCAATTCTCCACTCATCGAAATCATCATTGCCATTGGCAGCATCATCGCCGCCATCAGCTTCACCAACCACTACTACGCCTTCCGCCAACGCAGCCTCAACGCCTACCGCCGCGACAGCGAAGTGCGCGTGATGATTACCACCCTGATTGCCAGCATCATCGCCTGCGCCCTCTACCTGTGGCACAAAGATTTCTACCCCGATTGGTCGCACGCCCTGCGCTTCGTCGGCTTCAACTTCATCTCCATCGGCCTGGCCAACGGCTACGCCAACACCGACTTCGCCGCCTGGCCGCTGCCCGTTTCCCTCTGGATGTTTTTCCTCGCCAACATCCTCTCCAACGCCGGCAGCGCCGGCGGCGGGCTCAAAACCATCCGCGCCATCGTCTTGTTTAAATTCAGCCTGCGCGAAATGATGCTGCTGCTGCACCCCAACGCCGTGCACACCGTAAAAATCAACGGCATGCACATCGCCGAGCGCACCGCCATGACCGTGCTCGTATTCACCGCCGTTTACTTCCTCACCATCATCTTCGCCACCTTCGCCCTCATGGCCACCGGCCTCGACTTCGTTACCGCCCTCACCGCCGCCACCGCCTGCATCACCAACGCCGGCCCCGGCCTCGGCAGCGTCGGCCCCGCCGGCAGCTACGCCAACCTTGCCGACATCCAAAAATGGCTGTGCACCATCGTTATGCTGCTCGGCCGCCTGGAAATCTTCACCGTATTCATGCTCTTCACCCCCGCCTATTGGCGCAAATAACGTTGAGCGGTTTCAGGTAGCCTTTATCCCGCTTGAGGCTACCTGAAACATCAATTCTGCCGAAACAACATAGGATAATTCAGACTACCAAATCTGGCAGCCCGACTGATTTTCAGGCAGCCTCACCACAGATGATGGCTACCTGAAAAGTAGTGCGGCGTTTATGCCCAATCCGGCTCAACATTCCATCCACCACATCGGAACAAACCCATGCCTTTCCCCGTAGAGCCCAAATATATCCAAGCCGCCGAACAAGCCCTCGGCATCCAGCTCCCACCCCGCTTCAAAGCCAGGCTCTCAGCCGAAAACGGCGGCGAAATCCTGCTCGAACCCGACAACGAAGACAGCAGCTTCACCCTCCTGCCCGTATTCGACACCTCCGACAAAAAACGCCTGCGCCGTACCTGCAATCACATTGCCAAAGAAACCGCCTCTGCCCGGGAAAGCTGGCATGGTTTCCCCGCCCAAGCCGTGCTGATTGGCGACAATCAATGCGGCGACTTCCTGCTCCTATTGCCCGAATCTCCGCAACAGCTCGGCGAAGCCATCTTCCTCTGGTCGAGCGACGGCGGCGAATTGGAGCAAGTAGCCGGCAGCATCGACGACTTGGCCGAGTAAGCACTTGATCGTTTATATTATCTTTTCAGGTAGCCCACATGTGAGTTGCCCTTGCATCAGCAGGCCAGGCAATTCGTGCTCCATGTGAGCAAAACCAAGCCTTCTTTGGGGCATCGCAATTTTCAGGTAGCCTTTCCCACCCAATCCGTTATAATCCCGCCCGTATCGCAGCAGGCCAGACAGTCGCCGCGCCTTTGGGCGGGGAGGAAAGTCCGGGCTGCACAGAGCAGGATGCCGGCTAACGGCCGGGCGCCGCGAGGCGACGGAAAGTGGAACAGAAAGCATAACCGCCAATGGCCGTGGCAACACGGCACAGGTAAGGGTGAAATGGTGCGGTAAGAGCGCACCGTGCGGCTGGTAACAGTCCGTAGCAGGCCAAACCCCATCCGCAGCAAGACTAAACAGAATGCAACGACGCTGCTCGCCGAGCATTCGGGTAGGTTGCTTGAGCCGCTTGGCAACAATCGGCCTAGAGGAATGACTGTCCAACGACAGAACCCGGCTTACCGGCCGGCTGCGGTACACATTATTTCTCATCGTTTCTATAAAACTGGAAGCATCCTTGGTTTACCCTGCCCCAGCCTACTCGGAATGACTCAATATCCAAGCCGTGCCAATTTATAAAATATTAAAACAACTACGGGCGGAAGTGCTTTCACACTTCCGCCCGCATCATCACAAGGGTTTAAACTTAGCGAACCTGGCTGCCTACCAGGCCGCCCAAAGCGGCACCGCCCAAGGTTGAGCCAGTGTCACCGCCGATCACATTGCCGGCCACACCGCCCACTGCGGCACCCACAGCGATATTGCGCTGTTTGGTGGTCATGCCGGTACAGGCGCTTAGGGAGGCAGTCAGCAACATAACGGTGAAAAGAGAAGTAACGGTAGATTTTCTCATGATATATACCCTTTCTGTCAGTATTCAGAGAGGCATGGCGAATTTGACCGCCCTACCTGCCTGTGAGAGTATCGCATTTTTCTGTGATTGCATTAAAAGGCAGGTAAATGTCTGTTTACTCCGTTGCACACATCATTCACTTATTCTGTGCCATCACCTTCGTGGGTGGGGTGCTGTTTGAGTCGCTGGTTTTGTCGGTGCTGCACACCAAAAAAGTCAGCCGTGAGGCTCGGCGCGAAGCCGAACGGGCACTTTCCGCTCGGGCGGTGAAAGTCATGCCCTGGGTAGTTGGGTTGCTGTTTCTTTCCGGCCTGGTGATGATGCACCGCTACCTGCAAATTCTCCACAATCCGTTTGCCAATTCTTTCTTTATCCAGCTCTCCATCAAGCTGCTGCTGGCTTTCAGCATCCTCTGCCACTTTCTGGCCGCCGTTACCCGTATGCGCCGCCACACCATGACCGTGGCCTTTTCCAAATACATCCATCGCGCCGTGCTGGTGCAGATGCTGCTGATTGTGTTTCTGGCTAAAGCGATGTTTTACATCGCGTGGTAACACAGGCTACCTGAAAGCATCAGCCACAATCTAAAATGAAAATAACGTTTCTGTACTGTTACGCCAAAACATAAGCCTCAGAGCAGTTTAAAGCCACAATCCAACCTTCTCCTTCGTTCTAATCCTGCATTGTTGCGCGATTCTCACAGCCCGCCCGTCACCCTGCGCATCGGGTGCAAACAGATTTGCCAAACCGCCGAATATGGTTTAGAATCGCGCCGTTTTTCAGTTATTTATACGAGATAAATGAGAAATGGCCCCGAGGCCATTTTTTTGTTTTTTCAACTAGGGAATCATGGATATTCAAGCCGTTTTAGAAAAAACCCTGCCCGGCCTGGGCTATGAATTGGTGGATTTCGAGCTCACCGCGCAAGGCGATTTGCGCGTGTTTATCGACAAGCTCGAAGGCATTACCGTGGAAGACTGCGCCACCGTCAGCAACCACTTGAGCCGCCTCTTCATGGTGGAAGATGTGGACTATAAACGGCTGGAAATTTCCAGCCCCGGCCTCGACCGACCGCTAAAAAAGGCAGCCGACTTCATCCGTTTTTCAGGTAGCCTCGTCAAGCTGAAAACCCGTTTGCCGGTGGAGGGTCAGAAAAACTTCATCGGCCGCATCGAAAACTTTGAAAACGATGTGCTGACTATCGCCTTCGATGGCAAAACTGCTGCCATCGAATTATCCAATATCGACCGGGCGCGCCTGAAGCCCGAATTCTAATTTGCCTATTTATCAATTAATGGAGAGTTCATTCCCATGAGCCGCGAAATGTTGCAACTGGCCGAAGCCCTGGCCAGCGAAAAAAACGTTGAATCCGAAGTGGTATTCGAAGCATTGGAGTTCGCCCTGTCGGTGGCCGCCAAGAAAAAGGCCGACCGCGAACACATGGACGTGCGCGTGAGCATCGACCGTAACACCGGTGAATACCACACCTTCCGCCGCTGGTTAATCGTGGCGGATGAAGACTACACCTATCCCGACACGCAAAAAACCATCGAGGAAATCCAAGAAGAATTCCCCGATTCCCCACTGCAAATCGGCGAGTATTACGAAGAAGAGCTGGAAAACGTGGCCTTCGGCCGTCAAGCCGCACAAACTGCCAAGCAAATCATTTTGCAGCGCATCCGCGATGCCGAGCGCGAGCAGATTCTGCAAGAATTCCTCGCCCGCCGCGAAGACGTGGTAATGGGCACGGTCAAACGCGTTGAGCGCCACGGCATCATTGTGGAAATCGGCCGTTTGGACGCACTGATTCCGCGCGACCAGTGCATCCCGCGCGAAA
>ERZ772764.1355-NODE-1355-length-15461-cov-14.480722_pt1 | contig 15461 bp, 16 predicted proteins | sample MGYA00512163_ERZ772764 | MGnify/ENA primary metagenome ERZ772764 (study PRJEB29015, sample SAMEA2737903) | human oral metagenome | biome: human oral; feature: human-associated habitat; material: dental | place: China | collected 2094 ... | reverse complement strand
CCTCGGTGTCGAACTGCTCGTCGGTCAGGTCCTCGGCAGGGCCGAAGCTGCCGGTTCCGGCGTTGTTGACCACGATGTCGAGGCGACCGAAGGTCTCCAGGGCGGCATCAACGACGCTCTCCACGCTGGCAGTATCGCGCACATCGCAGTGCAGGGCGAGGGTCTTGACCCCGAACTCCTCGGCGATCTCCTTGGCGACGGCCTCGACGCGCTCAACGCGGCGCGCCACGGCGACGATGTTGGCGCCGGCACTGGCCAGGGCCTTGGCCATCTGGATGCCGATACCGGAGGAGCAGCCGGTCACGAGGGCCGCCTGGCCGGTCAGGTCGAAGTAGTTGCGGTCCATGATCATCTCTCTTCCTTGAGTCGTTCCTCGGCCCACCGGCCGAGCAGAACTGGTGTGAGGGTTGGGCACCCTGACGATCAAGAACATATATGGAAGAGAGAGGTTAGTACATATGATAAATCAGTGGTTGACCCGAGGAAGGTGACGCCAATTCGAGAAAGCCCCGCCCATCACAGTGGGTCATCTCCGCAACGAGCGGCATCGAAGCGCTCAGCGTCTCTCAGCGGTAGGCCTCCCAGGAGGCGCTCTCGTCGTAGCGGGCCACGAGGACCAGGCCGGACAGGGCGTAGGGACCGCCGATGTAGGGCATGACCTGGACCAGGGCTGCCGCCACCTTCTGGCGGGAGGAGCCGGCCCTGATCGCCCCGGCCACGTGCGGGCGCAGCTGGGTGGAGGCACCGATGGCGGCGATGGCTACGAGGCTGACGAACTCGCGCTGGGCGACGTCGAGCCCGCCCCGGGTGGCGAAGTCGCCGAAGGCCGAGGAGGTCAGCAGGTGGGGCACGAACTCATTGAAGGGCTCGGGCAGAGAGGAGAAGACCTCCTTGACCTCATTGCCGTACAGCGGGGTCTGGATGGCGGCTCCGGCCTGCTCCCGGGCACTGGGATCGATGGCGTCAACGGTGCCGGCACTCTCCAGGGGCAGGGAGATGCCACGCGCCTCGAAGACCTTGTTGGCGATGTCGATGGCGTTGAGCGTCCTGGGGAAGCCGATGTAGGGGGAGCACTGGTAGATGGTCTCGCGCAGCTGGAGCGGGCTGGCACCGATGTTGAGGGCCGCGTCCACATGGGCCTTGAGCTGCGGGAGGGTCTGCATGGCGGTCAGGACGGTGACGGTGAGCAGCTCTCGCTCGACGTCGGTGAGGACTCCTGTGGAGAAGGCCTCGTCGAAGATCTCGTTCTGGAGGATGTCGAAGAGCTCTGGATCCGTGGGATGCGGCTGCGGCTCCACGCCAAAGAGTCGGGTGAAGGTCTCACAGGCCTGTGGTGTCAGCGCCATGGAGGGCTCCTTACGATTCGCGGGCGGCTCGACCCGAGCATGTCACGTCGGCCGCCCCGGCGATGGGTTCGCTACGCCCCGTCGCCGGATTCGCGACGGGGCGACCTCTCAGACCAGTGCCATGCCGCCGTCGACGAGGATGAGCTGTCCCTGGACATAGCTGGAGGCATCGGAGGAGAGGTAGAGGATCGTCCCGTTGAGCTCGTCCTTGCCTCCAGGGCGGCCGGCGGGGTTCAGCGCGTTATAGGCCGTCAGGAACTCCTCGCTCCTGAACAGGGTGCTCTCGGTCATCTCGGAGGCGAACAGCCCCGGTCCGACGGCGTTCACGGTAATCCCGTAACGGGCGTAGGAGCAGGCCATTCCCTTGGTGAGCCCCAGGACCGCAGCCTTGGAGGCGTTGTAGGCGTGGCGGATGAACACGTCCTGCTTGTCGGCGATGACGGCGTTGACCGAGGCGATATTGACGATCTTGCCGTATCTGCGCTCACGCATGAGGGGCACGACGTACTTGCTGACGTGGAACATGCCCTTGACGTTGGTGGCGAAGGAACGGTCCCAGTCGGTCTCCGAGAGGGTGTCGACACCGCCGCGCACGGCGACCCCCGCATTGTTGAGAAGGATGTCGATGCGCCCATAGGCCTCCACCACCTTCTCGACGGCGTTACGGCAGCTCTCCTCGCTGGTGACGTCACAGCGGACCGCGAGCGCACGGCGTCCGGCCGCCCGGATCTCCTCACCCAGAGCCTCCAAACGCTCAAGCCGCCGGGCGAGTAGGGCGACGTCGGCACCATACTCGGCGTAGGCACGGGCGGCGTCCGCACCGAGGCCCGAGCTTGCCCCGGACACGACTGCCACCTTCCCACTGAGGTCGAACATACTGGTCATGGTGGTTCCTCCTTGCACCCTCCGGCGCACCTCAGGTGGCGTCGTCGGAGCGGACTGCGTGGCTGCTATGAACCATGCCGGGGCTGTCGGGGCATCGCAAGGGACCAAGAACCTTCCTGGATCTTCTGCTCGACTGGAGCCGCAGCGCCTCACGGGCGTGAACGTCCGTGAGCAGTCACCGTCCGGAACCAGCAAGCCTCCGGGCCATGCGGATGACGCGGGTGGCCTGATTCTCGAGCTCGGCGCGCGTCAGGCTCACGCCGTCATCGTCCGACTCGGCCTGCGCGGCCGATGGCCGAGCGTCGCTCCCTCGTCCGAGCGCGGCCAGGAGGTTCTCCCGGTCCGGTTCGCCTCCGGGCATGAAGAGCTCGTTGCCGGCCTTGATGGTGGCGGCTGCGGTGGCGCGCGGGTGCTTCATGTCGCTGCGGGTCATGCCGTCGACGACCCAGTCGGTCATGACCAGGCCGTCGAAGCCCCACTCCTGTCGCAGGATCACCTCGAGCAGCTCGACCGACTCCGAGGTATGGACGCCGTTGATGAGGTTGTAGGAGGTCATGACGGCGGCGGGTCGGGCCCGACGCACGCAGATCTCGAAGGCGCGCAGGTAGAGGTCGCGCAGGGCTCGGGGACTGACCCGGCTGTTGGAGTTGAGGCGGTTGGTCTCCTGGTTGTTGCAGGCCAGGTGCTTGATGGTCACGCCCCGTCCCGGATGGGACTGGACACCGCGGGTGATGGCAGCGGCGATGCGTCCGGCCAGCAGTGGGTCCTCGGAGAGGTACTCGAAGTTGCGTCCGCACAGGACGCAGCGGTGCAGGTTGAAGGCGGGGGCGAGCCAGAGGTCGACACCGAAGCGCTCCATCTCGGCTCCGACGATGTCGCCGAGGCGCTGCGCCAGCGCCGGGTTCCAGGACTGGGCGAGCGCGGTACCGATGGGGATGGCGGTGGTGTACTGCTCGCGGATCTCGGCGGGTTCGCGGGGTTCTGGAGCGTCTGCGATGCCGAGGGCCTCGCGTCCGGCGTCGTCCATGAGCTCGAGGAAGGTGGCGGGCAGGCTGGAGTCGCCCAGGGAGAAGGGGCCCTCGGCGTCGACGCCGTAGGTGGGGGCCAGGCGCAGGCCGGCGGGTCCGTCGGCCATGATGATGCTGGGCAGGCCGGGGATCCGGGTAGTGGTCTGGCCCGCTGCGCCGATGACGGTGGTGGAGGCGGCCCCGATGACGGAGCCGGACTCCTCGCCGCGGCGGTAGTCCCCCAGGACGGTATAGATGAGCTCGTCGTCGGAGAGCCCCCGGGCCAGGGCGAGGGCCTCACTGAAGCCCTCCGGAGCGGACTGCCCAATAGGCTCGGCGACGTCCGGCCGGCGCAGGTGGGCCGGGTCGACGGCGAGCACCGGCACATCGGCCGGTACATCGAGGGACGCCGGAGCCTCGGGCCTCCAGTCGGTGAAGCCGGGCTCCCCCAGGTCGCCGGTCAGGCATCGGACGGTCGCGTCCTGGGCGAGCTCAACGACGGCGACGGGGCTCAGCTGCCGGCTGGAGGTTCCCGCTCGCAGCAGGTAGCGCCCGGCCTCCAGGATTGTGGCACGGGTGGACTCGTCGTAGGAGGCCAGGTCGGTCAGGTCGATGTCGATGGTGATGTGCGCCGTGGCGCCGGGAGCGATCTCGTCGGTCTTGGCGAAGCCGGCGAGCGCCTGAAGCGGCTGGTCGAGGCGACCGGCCGGGACACTGACGTAGGCCTGGACGGTCTCCTTGCCTGGGCGCTCACCAGTATTGGTGACATCGACGTCGATGCTCACGCGCGCCCCGTCAAGGCTCACCTGGCGGGTCTGGATGTCGAAGGTCGTATAGCCCAGCCCGAATCCGAAGGGGAAGAGCGGTTCCTTGCCGACCGAGTCGTAGAAGCGGTAGCCGACGTAGATGCCCTCGCGGTACTGGGTGTCATCAGGATCGCCGAAGTCGCCGATCTGGTCGTCCTCGTCCCAGGCGGCCCAGGTGGTGGCGAGCTTTCCGGAAGGGTAGGCCCGGCCCAGGAGGACGTCGGTGAAGGCGTCGCCGATGGTCGCGCCGAGCTGGGAGAGCAGGAGGATGTTGCCGACGTTCCCCAGCGGACTGAGGTCGACGACACCGCCCACGTTGAGGACGAGGAGGAACTTCTCGAAGCGGTCGTTCAGGGTGAGGATGTCGCGGACCTCGGTATCGGTGAGACTGAGGTCCCCGGCCTCGGGGGTGCGGTCGCTGCCCTCACCGGAGGTTCGGGCCAGGACGTAGACGGCCATCTCCGGGTCGGTGCCGGCGTCAACGTCAAGGGGGATCGAGTACTCCGGCTCGGGCATGACCGAGCCCATGCCGATCATGATGGCGGGGACGCCCCGCTCAGCGGCCTCGGTCCTGATATCGGCGATGAAGTCCTGATGGGCCTGGTCGCGGACGCGGTCGTAGGCCTCCAGCCAGGGCCGGGTGACGACGGTGAAGCCGGCCGCCTCCAGGCCCTCCTCGATGGTGGTGACATGGCGGGAGTTGACGTCGCCACTGCCGGTCCCGCCCTTGACGGTGCCGCGAGCACCAGAGCCGAACAGGGCGATCTCGCCTGGCTCAGCCAGGGGAAAGGCACCGTCGGAGCGAAGCAGCACCATGCACTCGGTGGCCAGAACGCGGACTGCGTTGAGGTGGTCGATCTCGTAGGTCTCCATGTCGCATTTCCCCTTTGTCATACCGACGGAAGTGCCGCGTACACTCCGCGCACAGGCCGCGTACACGCCTCCGCACTGAGTGAACGAGCTGGGTTCACCCCATCATCGCAGCGCTCTGATACCTACGATAGACGGCGCGGGCACCGGATCCGGAGATGTCTTCGGACAGCGTTCTGTGCCCTGCGAAGCGGAGGAGTCATGAGGATGTTCAGGGCAGTCAGCAGGAGCAGGATCGCCGTCGGCATGGCCAGCGTCGGTCTGACGGTGGGCGCCTTCAGCCTCTACTCCCGTAAGCGCTACAGGCGCTCGGCCGCAGCGAGCCTGGCAGAGTACAGCACCCGGCCGGTCAAGATGGCGCACGCCCACATGTCGATCACCAACCGGATCGCCCGCCTGGCCAGCCGTCCCGAGCCTCGCCGAGCCGTCACCTTCCCCGCCTGGGGGCGCTTCTTCTACGACCTGGAGCGGCACGAGGACTCGGGCATGCCCGTCTACTACGTCCGCCCGCATACGCCGTCGAGCACGATCGTCATCTACCTCCACGGCGGCGGATACATCTCGACGGCGGTCTCGGCTCATACCTGGCTGCTCGACCACCTCGCCCGCAGGACGGGGGCCGGTTTCATCATGCCGCTCTATCCGTTGGCACCCCACCACACCTGGCAGGAGGCGCACCGGCTGGTGCTGGACCTCTACCGGCGCGCGGTCGCCGAGAACCCGGGTAAGCGGATCGTCCTCATGGGTGATAGCTCGGGCGGAGGCCTGGCGGCGGTCATCGCCCTGTCCCTGGCCGAGGCCGGCGACGCTCAGCCCGACGAGCTCGTCCTCATCTCGCCCTGGGTCGACATCACCAACACCAACCCGGAGATCGCCGACTACGTCGACGCCGACCCGCTCATGGCTCCCGAGCCCCTCGCCGAGATCGGGCGGTGCTGGGCGGGCAACACCCCGCCAACCGACTGGCACCTTTCCCCCATCTACGGCGACCTGTCGGGCTTGAAGAAGGTGACGACCTTCGTGGGGACCCGGGAGATCTTCCTGCCGGACAATGCGCTCTTCCACGCCAAGCTCCTGGAGGCCGGGGTCGACTCGACGCTGCACGTCGGCGAGGGCCTCAACCACGTCTACCCGATGTTCCCCACTCCTGAGGGGCATCGGGCACGGCGCGACCTCGTTCGCCTGATCACCGGGGAGCCCACCGTTTGAGAGTCGGCAGAACGACAGCCAGATAAGAGATGGCCTCGTCCCGAGAAATGCCGATCCCTTCGGCCACATAAGGGGCGTTGTGCTCGATGAAGGCATCAAGCGACTCCTCTCCGGTGAAGGACCCGTCCGGATAGCACCAGGTGCAGTACTCCTCCGACTTCGTACCGTCGGACTCGGCACCGTAGTCCGTCTCATTGCTCAAGGGGAGAGCGCAGCTCTGACAGCATGGCTCCGGGGGCATCTCCAGAAGCCGTGTGACCGGAAGGTCGAGCGCGCCGGCGAGGAGCTTGCACATATCGACACCCGGGATCGTCACCCCGGTCTCCCACCTCGAGACGGCTTGGCGGGTGACAAGGACCTTGCCCGCCAGGTCACTCTGAGTCATCCCCTGAGCCTCTCGGGCTGCGCTAATGACCTCTCCGATACTCATGCTGGTCCCTTTCTCTTCGGCCGCACTCCGCATGGCCACGCACATCAGAGAACCACGCCCCCGCTCCGACGTCGAGAAACAGGTTGTTGCACCAAGGTCGCTCACCTCCCGCGCAGCTCGCGACCGTCATGGACGGATCAGGCTCGTCCACCCTCGTCACCCACCAGGACGACGGGACCATCGCGGCACAACACCGTCACGTTGCTCCTTCCCTCCGAGCGGCTCACATGAGACGACGGGCTGAGAGATCGACGGCATCCGCGAACTTGCGCAAGAAAACCAGAAGATTGAACAGCACGTGCAGAAGGACTGCCCCGGGAAGACCGGCCAGGACGAATGCTCCGCACGCGACAACGGCGAGGAAGATCTTGCGCAGCCCAGCAAGGTCATCAACGACTACATGCCCCAGCACGAAGGCGGGAACGATGAGGCAGTTCTCCAGCGCATGCTCGAAGGTCTCGTGGCAGGCCGTTCCGGTCGAGACGGCGGAGGGCAGGATGCGCGGCTCGTCGGCGAAGAGCCCGCTCGAATAGGGGCGCACCATCTGCAGGGGGAATCAGGACGCAGCGACTCGTGTTACTCGCGGGCGTCATTCGTACTGTTGACCACGTTCGGGACCGCGGCGGACCTGACGGAGTGGCGGTTGACGTAGGCGCGCAGCTCGGTGAGATCCTCAACGGTCCCCATGACGGCTCTCCTGACGGCGCCACCAGGCCTCCACAAGGACTGCAAGAACGAGGGAGCACAGGATGCCCACGAACACCATGTTCCGGGGCACCGGGACTCCTGTATAGGTCTCGCCGACCCTGGTGAGATGATAAAGGGGCAGGCCAAGGAGCCGGACATCATAAGATGCGGGAAGCGCGCTGTAGGCGTGGTGATAGCCGAACGAGATCACGACGGCGCAGAGTGCAATACCCATGACGATGCCGGCAATGATTGCGAAGGATAGGCGATTGACCTGCTGTGACATCAGTCCGTGGCGCGTATTCTTCATATCAGGACTCCTTTGTTTGCAAAGTTCTTCTCTACCGCCGGAGACGACGACGTGCGGCGATGACGGCAACGACGGCGGAGGTGCCGGCCCACGCGGCACTGGTCGCCCAGAGCTGCGGGATCATGAGCCTGGTCGAGGTCCAGACGTCGAATCCGTCATTCATGAGGTACTTGAGGGGGATGAGGTTCCCGGCGGCTTGGAGGTTGGCGGGCATGGCGGAAAAATCACCGAAGACGCCGCAGAGCATGTAAACGACGAACATGAGGACGAGGCCGACGGCGATCGCCACCGCCGTCTGTCGGACGATGAAGGCAAGAGCCGCCCCGAAGAGCATGAGTGAGGCGGTGACGACGATGAGCTGGAGCAAGTAGGCGATCAGGGCGGGGAGGCCGGGGATCCTCGTGTCGTAGAAGAGGACGCCGACGGCCAAGGTCACGGCCGTTCCGCACAGGGCGATGACCATGTGGGCGAGCGCATTGCTTGTGGCGACACGAACCAACGAGACGTGGAAGTACTTCAGGCGCAGGAGGTAGGAGCTCTCCACGCTAGAGCAGATCCACGAGGGGAAGGTGATGAGAGAGAGGGGGGCAAGCCCCATCCCCGAGGCGATAAGGACGTACTTGTCGCTCAGCCGTATCCCGCTGCCGATGTCCGGGTTGCCATAACTCGCCATCATGATGATCAGCATGAGCGAGGGGAAGACGACGGTGAAGAACGCCGACACGGGCACGCGGAAAAGCATTCGGATATCGGTGACCAGGTCGCTGAGCAGAGTCTTCAACGGACTGACTCCTCTCGACCGCTGAGGCGGGCCGACATCGCGATCGTGTACGCGCTGTAGAGCCCGCGAGGCTGAACCTCGAAGACCAGCCTGCTGCGGGTGAGGTCCTCTCCCATTGCCAGCTGCTCCTCACTCGAGCGCGCGATGAGGAATCGGTCGGACGACTTCCACGGAAATCGCCGCGCCCGGTCCCGCAGCCGGTCGGGCAGGTGGCCGCCGCCTGCCCGGACCTTGATGAGCGAATGGTGCGGTGACGCGGTGACAAAGTCCTCGACCAGGCCGGCGAACAGGGGCTCCGCACGATCCAGGACGAGGCAGTGGGTGGCCCAGTCCTCGACCTCCTCGAAGTAGTGCGTGGTGATGAGAACCGTCGTCCCTCGGGTACGCTCGCGGACGATCTCCATCATGAGCTCGCGGGTCTGAAAGTCAAGCCCCGTGGTCACCTCGTCGAAGATGTAGCTCTCCTCGAAGCGGGACAGGACGAGGAACAGCGTCACTCTCTGTCTCTCACCACCGGACAGCGAGCTCATCCTCCGGCTCAGGAGCGGGGGAATGCTCAGTGTCTGGCCCAGGTCGCCGCCTGTGGCGACTCCGACAAGCCGGCAGAGCTCTCCGACCCGCATGAGGGGGTTAAATGAGTTCGTCTGAAACTGCACGCCGGTGCAACTCGGATCAATACCGCTGACGCTCCCGGCATGAGGGACCTCGCCGAGGACCGCGTTGATGAACGTCGTCTTTCCTGCTCCGTTGCCGCCCAGCACGGCGACCACCGCGTGGTCTGGGTAGGTAATCGTTCCCGGAAGATCCAACGCCAGGACCTTCCCGTAGCGGACCGAGAGATCACTGATAACAAGCATGAAGCAGGACCTTTCAAAGGGGAATGTGGCGGCGCGCCTCGTGTTGTCCCTCCCATAGGGCGCACCAGAGACATCTAGGCACAGGAGCACGAGCAGGAGCCCCCGCTGGACGCGTAGCGCATGCCCTCAGCGGTCGTTGGCGGTTCGAAGGTGTTGACGGCCTGCGTGCGGATCACCATGGAAATCCCCTCCTTCACAGCAATGTCGTGACGAGTTTTGCACCAAAGTAATCGGGCAGGGAGAACTGAAGCGACTGTGCTTCCAAACGGTGAGCGATAAGAAGGCAGTGTTGAGACCCTCGAACTCGGGAAGACGTGACAATTTTACGCCGGGCACGACGGGACGGCAAACTATCGGCAATCGTCATTAAGAATGACCGCGAAAGAAACTCGGTGTCTCACTGACAGCCGCCCGCGAGGCCCACGAGGCCGGTGAGGAGGTCTGTGGCCGAGCTCGGCTCACCCGGTCTGCGCGGAGCGGTAGTACATAACCGCGACCTGGGTGCGGTTGCGCAGGCCGAGCTTGGCCAGGATCGCACTGATGTGGTTGCGCACCGTGCCCTCACTCATGAACAGCCGTGCCGCGGCCTCGGCGTTGTCCAGTCCCTCGGCCACGGCCTCGACCACCTCGTACTCACGGTCGGTCAAGGCCGCGAAGGCCGTGCTCCGCGGGTCCTGACGCCCCCGGCCCCGATCCGCCCCGCTCGCCTGCGGCCCAGCGCTGAATCCCATGGTGGCGCTGCGCCCGAGCACCTCCCCCTCCAGGACGCACACTCCGGCCATGACGGACCGCAGCGCCGGGGCGACCTGAGCGACGTCCTGCTTGATGAGGTAGCCGCGCGAGCCCATCTTGAGGGCACGCACGATGTACTCGTCGTCGGAGAAGGTGGTCAGGAAGACGATACGCGCTCCTGCGTCCTCGGCCAGGATGCGCTCGGCCGCACTGAGCCCGTCCCCGCCGGGCATCTGGATGTCCATGAGAAGGACGTCCGGGGCCAGATCCCGGTAACGCTCGATGGCCTCGGGACCCGAGCCGCCCAGGCCGACGACGTCGACGTCGTCCTCGACCGACAGGATCGTGGACAGGGACTGGGCGACGAGCGCGTCGTCGTCGACGATAAGGACCCTCATGACGCTCCTTCTTTCCCTTGTCCGTCCTTGGGGATCGTGGCGAAGACCGTGAACCGCGGTCGCGGGGTGATCCGCACCCGGCCGCCCAGGGCCTCGACCCGCTCAGTCATGGAGCGCAGCCCCAGACCCGCGCTCCCACGGCCGTCCACGGCCGGCTCGTCCTCGACGGGCACGACACCGTCATTGTCGACCGTGACCTGCCAGAACGCAGGGTAGTCGGTGACCGTCACGCGGGCCGAGTAGGCGCTACCGTGGCGGGCGGCGTTGGTCAGGGCCTCGCGTACGACGGCGACGACGCAGCGCGCCACCGCCGCCGGCGGCTCGACGTCGGTGGAGCAGTCGACGCTCACGGCGGTGATGCCGCAGCGCGACCCCAGGAGGTTGAGGGAGGTGGCCATCTCCTCGCCCTCGTCAGACAGGGCGTGGACGGATCGGCGCATGGAGTCCAGGGCCTCGTCGAGGCCGTCGTCCAGGGTGGCGAGGTCGTCGACGACGCCCGGCGCGTCCCGGTGGACGACCTGGAGGGCCTTGACCTGCAGCAGGAGACGGGTGAGGAGGTGGCCGACGCCGTCGTGGATCTCGCGGGCGATCCGGGTGCGCTCGGACAGGGCGGCGGCGCGCAGCTCGTGGTCCTGGGCCTGAAGCAGCCGGGCATTCGTGTCCTGCAGGGTGAGGACCTTCTCGCGCAGATCGTCTCGCACCGCGTGCAGGCTCATCCGCACCGTCTCCTCCTGGAGGGTGCGCAGCGCAAGGAGAGCCGCGAGCGCGCAGATCGCCAGAGCAAGAGCCAGGACCGGTGTCCTCGGCACTTGTCTGGCCACGACGACCGCGAACGGAAGGCCACTGATCGCAGCCGTCACCCGCTCCTGACGATTCCCGGACGCGGCGAAGCGGCCCAGATCGTAGGCGGCCAACGGAGCCCCGACCACGGAGGCCGTCGAGAAGGATCCCACCAGGAGGTAGGCGACCGGGACGGCGACGGTCCACCGTCCCTGCTTGACGGTCACACCCAGGCCGGCGACAGCCACGGCCGCGATCAGCCAGATCACGACAGCCGTCTCCGCCCGCCCCACAAGCAGGGCCAGTAGGACGCAGCCGCCCAGCAGCACGCCGTTGTCGATCAGGACCTTCATACCTCGATTATCGATCGATGGCCCGCACCTGCAGGCTCGGCATGCCGCTGTGAGGGTCTTGTTCGCAAGTCTCATGACAGAAGTCATGGCTGCCGGCCCCACTCATGACAGCAGGCACTTCCGGCCGCCACCGCGCGCACGGGAGCATCGATGTCAGAAGCCGGGGAACACCGGCGGGAAGAAAGGAACCGAGATGGAAGTCAAAGACGGGACCAGGGATACCGGCCCGGCTGTGGAGGTCGGCTCCCTGATCAAGCGCTACGGGGAGCTGGTCGCGGTCGACGGCCTGTCCCTCAAGATCCCGCGCGGCCAGGTGCTGGGCCTGCTCGGCCCCAACGGATCGGGCAAGACGACGACGATCAACTGCATCCTCCAGCTGCTCGCCTACGACAAGGGCTCGATCCGCGTCTTCGGCGAGCCGATGACGCCCACCGCCTACGAGCTCAAGCGCCGCATCGGCGTGGTGCCTCAGGACATCGCCGTCTTCGACGAGCTCACGGTGGCAGAGAACGTCAACGCCTTCTGCGCCCTCTACGTTCGCGATCGCACCGAGCGGCGCCGCCTGGTGGCCGAGGCGATCGCCTTCGTCGGCCTGGAGAAGTTCGTGAAGTTCAAGCCCAAGAAGCTCTCCGGCGGCCTGCTGCGCCGTCTCAACATTGCCTGCGGCATCGCCCACGGCCCCGACCTCATCATCCTGGATGAGCCCACGGTCGCCGTCGACCCGCAGAGCCGGGGCGCCATCCTTGACGGCATCAGGCGTCTCAACGAGCACGGCGCCACCATCATCTACACGAGCCACTACATGGAGGAGGTGGAGCAGCTGTGCCACCGGATCGTCATCATGGACCGCGGTCGGCAGGTGGCCTCCGGAACCTCCGACGAGCTCAAGGCCATGATCGGCACCGGTGAGCGCATCCGCCTGGAGGTCGTCGACCCGGTTCCCCTGGGCGAGGAGGCCCTGGAAGGACTTCGCCGGCTGGAGCATGTGCGCACGGCCACCCGCCAGGACGGCGAGGTGCTCATCGAGTGCTCCCCCGGGGCCCATAACCTCTCCGACGTCATGAAGGCGCTGGACGAGGCGGGGGCGACCTGCGGCCGGGTGACCTCCGAACCCCCGACCCTCAACGACGTCTTCCTGGAGATCACCGGGCGGGCCCTGCGAGACGAGGCGGCCTGAGATGTTGACCGTCTTCCTGTATCAAGTACTCAGGCTCTTGCGAGACCGGGTCCTGCTCGTGTGGACGCTCGGCTTCCCCGTCGTCCTGTCCCTCATCTTCATGGCCATGTTCTCCAACCTGGACAAGGTCTACGAGGCCACCCCCATGAGCTTCGGCGTCGTCCAGGACGAGGCCTACCGGACCGCTCCGGGGCTGGACGCCGTCGTGGAGCGCATCTCCGCCGACGACGCCGATCATCACCTCATCACGAAGGTCACCCACTCCACGGTCGCGCAGGCCGAGACCGCCGCGAAGCGGGGAGAGACCAACGGGTATCTCGCCGTCGAGGGCAGCGATCCTGTGCTGCACGTGACTCAGCAGGGCAACGAGGCCGAGACGACTCGGGTGCTGCGAGTGGTCATGGACTCCTACCTCCAGAGGCGGGCCGAGTACGTGGCCCTGGCCAAGGCGGGGGCGGCTCCTGAGAAGCTGGCCGCGCTGGAGACCGATCAGGCCTTCACCCGCTCGATCTCGGTGACGCCCTCCCCGGTCAAGCCGCAGACCCACTACTACTTCGCGCTGCTGGCCTTCGCCTGCGGCATGGGGACGACCGTGGCCATGGTGGCTGTGAAGGGGACTATGGCTGTCTCGCCGGTGGGCGCCCGGCAGACCTTGGCGGGTCTGCCCCGCTGGAAGGTCCTGACGGCCACGCTCGCGGCCTCCTGGGTGTGCGTGTTCGTCTGCCTGCTCGTCGCTTTCGCCTTCATGGCCTCGGTCGTGGGTGTGGACTTCGGGCCCCATGTGCTGCTGTGCCTCGTGGCGATCGGGGTCTGCAGCCTCATGGCGAGCGCAGTGGGCGCCGCCCTGGGGACGCTGGCCCGCCTGGAGATCGGGATGATCTCCGGCTTCACATCCCTGCTGTCACTGTTCACCGGCCTGTACGGGCCCGCATCCCAGTCCCTGGCCAGCTCCATCGAGCAGCACGCACCGCTGCTGGCGCAGGCCAATCCCCTGTGGCAGACGGCCCGCTGCTTCTACGGGCTCCTGTACTACGACTCTCTGGCGCCCTTCGCCCGCAGCTGCGCAGTCCTGCTGGGCATGACGTGCCTGTTCCTGACCATCGCCCTGATCCGTGCCAGGAGGATGACCCATGAGCACCTTTAAGACGTGTGTGAGAGTTGTGGCCGCTCACCGGCTGTACATCCTCATCTACCTGGTGCTGCTATCCGTGTTTGGCCTGCTCACCGGGATGGCCCGGTCCGAGGACGACTCCAGCCAGGTCACGACCGCCACGGCGAGCGTGGCCGTCATCGACCGCGACGGCTCCACGATCTCCCGCGGGATCAAGGACTACGTCGAGTCCGTCGGCAAGGTTCAGCCGCTCGAGGACTCCACGCAGGCCATCCAGGACGCCACCGCGCAGAACCGCGTCAACTACGTTCTCATCATCCCCGCCGGTTACGGGCAGCGGCTTCAGCAGGCCACTCGCCAAGGGATTGAGCCGCCCCGGATGGACACGGTCATCGGGTACGAGTCAGCCTCCGGAGCGCTCATGAACGTGCGCACCGACTCCTACACGGGGCAGGTCGCCGACTATCTGGCAACACTCACCGATGACCCGACGCGCGCCGTCGCTCTGGCCGAGGAGACGATGAGCCACTCCGCCCCGGCCGAGCGGATCACCCAGGACACAGCTCCTCTGTCACACAGCTTCTTCGTCTACACCCGGTTCTCCTTGTACCCGCTCATGGCCTTCGCGATCGTGACGATCTCCACGCTCATGACGGCGCTGGGGCGCCGGGCGGTCCGTTCCCGCCTCGATGCCGCCCCGGTCAGCGGCGGTGCCCGCAACCTCGGGCTTCTGGGCGCATGCCTCGTCGTCGGGGTCGTCGGGTGGCTGTGGATCCTCGGGCTGGGGGTGGCGGTCTTCGGGGCCGGCTCCGTGACGACATCAGCCCCGCTCCTGGGCGTCGTCGGAGCGGCCCTGGGCTCCTACATGCTCGTGGCGGTCTCGCTGGGATTCCTCATGGGGCAGTTCGGCCTGGGCCAGAACGCTGCCAACGCGGTCGCCAACATCGGAGGCATGGCGCTGTCCTTCCTGGCCGGGGCGTGGGTGCCTATCGAGTGGATGCCCGACGCCGTCGCCCGAACCGCCAGGCTCACGCCCGGCTACTGGGCGGATCAGGCGATCTCCGGGGCGTACAACGCGACCTCGATGTCCGCTGACGTCATCCGCCCGCTGCTCGTCGACTGCGGGATCTGCACCCTGTTCGCCGTCGCGGTCCTCTCCGTCGCCATGGCCGTGGGCCGCACCCGGGCCAGATCAACGCTGTGAGACGTCCCGCCCGGCAGAGGCCACCCGATCGGTGGCCGAGCCGGGCAGCGCCGCGTCCCCGGGGCGGGCCAGCGGGCCGACGAGCTCATGGGCCCGGTAGGGCTCCTCGAGGAAGGCGACGTCCTCCTCGGTGAGCGTCAGGTCGAGAGCCCGAACGGCGTCGTCGACGCGGCTCGGCCGCGAGCAGCCGACGATGGGGGCGGCCACCCCCTTGGCCCAGTGCCAGGCGAGTGCGACGTCCGCCATCGCCACCCCGTAACGCCCGGCGAGCTCGGCGACGCGCTCGATGATGGGCATGTCGGTCTCGCGCTCGCGGTCGTACTTGCCGCGCATGGTGGCGTCGGTGGTAGAGCGCACGGAGCCGGAGTCCCAGGTGGGACGGGTCAGGTGCCCGGAGGCGAGCGGGCTGTAGGGCGTGAGCGCCATGCCGTACTGGCGGCACACGGGGATCATCTCCCTCTCGTCCTCGCGGTAGAGCAGGTTGTAGTGGTTCTGCATGGAGGAGAACCGGGTCCAGC